>FLRW01001377.1_pt1 | contig 51004 bp, 66 predicted proteins | sample 1550421 | NCBI WGS metagenome assembly FLRW01 (sample SAMEA4031753, study PRJEB14383) | metagenome | biome: human; feature: oral; material: saliva | place: Philippines | collected 2014
CCCCCGGTTTCCCTTCCCCCCTCCGCCGGGTTCTGTCGCTCGGGTTCTGAACCATTGGAAAAGTACGCACTTCGAACAAGACTTCGAACGCAGTAGCGCTCATAGATATACATTATTATACGTGATGCACATCATACATATGATATAGAACACACCGACCCCTTCTCCGATGAAGAGGCTCAGCCCCCGGCAAGACGCGCCGTCGTATCTAACCGAATACACCTACGGTATACTGGGAAATGCCAGACAGCTTAAGCATTATATGGTGCTTAAGAAATTCGCACATACGTGAGAAAACCTATGCAATATCGAAAAGACTTACCTAATGGTTACCGCACGTGCTACCGCTGTCGTAAACCTGTTCTACAGTATAGCGCGAAAGGAAATGACCGCCGGTACTGCGGCCCCGCATGCCGCCGCGCTGCACAAGTACGACGAGGACATATCCGGCGCGTGCTTCTAGGCTACGAAGAGCTAGACGAGCTTACGCCTATGCAACGCTACCGTAAAAAGAATTACGAACGAGAGCTTGCTCAATGGGAGCAAGAGCTAAAGGAGACGAAAGAACATGCCCGGCAAAGGAAACAATAAATCCTCGCGTAGTCAGCGCGGCCAGTACGAAATAGCTAAAACCACAGCCCTGGAGTTTACTCCCTCGGAGCAACCAGAGCTTCCAGACCACACCGAATGGCATCAGCTCTCTGTTGAGTATTGGGAGTCGTTGAAAGACCATCCCACGATGCGGAATTACACGAAAGCTCAGTGGTTACAGGCGTGGGCGACCTTGCTAGTACCTTTTGAGGAACTTGTGCGTAAACAAGAGTCGAAAGTATCAACCTTGCGCGCCTCTGAGGTTCTGACCTCTAACGCGAAAGAGTTCGTTATCTCGCCGAAATCAGTCGCGGCTGCACAGCTAGAGTTCCTAACCGGCGCGGAGATTCAGCAGCGCTTGGAACGACAAGGGAACAAAGCCCCGGCACGCGAGCTGAAACGCTCTAAGCGTTATGACGACCTGCAGATAGAAGAGTAAACATGTTAGATACGTTTGCGGCTGCCCCGACCCGTGCAGGTTTCAAGCCACGCCGTAAAGGCGACTTCCCTACCCTGGGGTACCTAGCACTGGACTGGATGACAACATACCTCTCACGTCCGACGGTGACTTACCATGCGCCTTTTGAGCCTACCCGCGAACAAGCAGAGTTCCTGCTAAAGTGGTACCGACTCGACCCTATTACCGGTGAGCGCGTCTACCGGCGAGGTGTTATCCAACGCTCGAAGGGATGGGGTAAGAGTCCGTTCCTCGCCGCTATTGCAGCGTTTGAAGCCCTCGGCCCGTGTCGTTTCGCTGGCTGGGATGCAGAGGGGCAACCTGTCGGGCAGCCGTGGAACGTCGAGCGCAAAGTTGAGATTACGTTGCTGGCCGTATCGGAAGAACAGACTCGCAACGCTTTCGAGCCGATGAAAGAAATGATGAACGGGGACAACCTGCTCTACGCCTACCCCGGCGTGGAAGTGCTCGAAACACGTATTCTCTTGCCGTACAACGGATTAATTATGCCCCGTACGTCCTCGGCACGCTCGCTGGAGGGTAAACCGCAGCTGTTCACCATTGCCGACCAGACCGAGACATGGGTACCCTCGAACGGCGGAGACCGGCTCGGGGCTGTAGCGAAACGTAACCTCTCGAAGGTGGACGGTACGCTATTGGAAGCACCGAACGCCTTCGTCCCCGGCGAGGGGTCTTTCGCTGAGACGACCTGGGAAGCATGGCAGAAAGGCCGTGCGGGGGAGACGTACCGCGATAATATCCTCTATGACTCCCGAGACTGGGGCGACCCTGACCTGAACGACCCATCCAGTATCGTTGCGGGTCTTGAGTACGCCTATGGAGATTCCCTCAAGTCTCCCACTGGATGCAGGATTCACACCCCACCGTGCGGTGTGAATGGCTCGCCCTACCCCGGCGGGTGGGTGAATATCAACGGTGTACTTGATGATGTGTTCGACCCTGCTACGACACTATCTGACGCGGCGCGGTACTTCGGTAACAAGCCGCACGCATCTGCGGATGCTTTCGTGCCTTATGAAGTTCTCACAGCTGCGACCGTCGAGAACCTAGAAGCAGAAGGAATAGATGCAGTCACCCGGCACGACCCTGTTGTGGTGGGCTTCGACGGCTCGTGGGGACGTTCTCGCGGCGTGACTGATGCTACCGCTATCGTGGCGATGCGCGTTTCGGACGGTCTGTCATGGGCTGTACGTGTCTGGGAGCAGCCGGACAATGCGCAAGGCCGTGATTGGGAGCCGCCCCGTGCGGAGATTGATGATACTATGCGCCGGTTCATCCAGGACTTCAACGTGGTTGATGGTCTCTTCGACCCTGCCGGGTGGGAAGCGCTCGCGGCTGAGTGGGAGTCCTTGATTCAGAAGAAGCGTAACGGGTCCCGGCGCGCGAACAGTGCAGGCTTCGGTACTATGCTTTGGCGCGGTAACCAGCTGAACAAGGTGGCAGAGGCTACGAAGGCTTTGCGTATCGCGCTCTACGAGAAGGAAGTTATGCTCACCGGCCCGAACGTTCTGGTGCGGCATTTGACAAACGCTCAGTACAGGGAGACGCGAGCCGGTAAGATTATGTATAAAGAGTCCCCGTCCTCGGCACGCAAGATTGACGCGGCGTACGCTTTGATGCTGGCGTACCAGTCGAAGTTGCGGGTCAGTGCGAAGGGATACAGGATAACCCCGGCACGCCCCTCGGCTGCCCCCATGCGATTGAGGTAATACGTGGATATACAAGATTTTGAAACAGACATGGAGTATGTGAACTACCTGTACTCCCAGCTTACAAACCGTCATAACCACGTCGTAACGATGGATAAGTGGTACAAGGGTGACGCACCGGTGCCGCTGACGGATAACGCATCTGCTACGTCCACCATGCAGAAAGCCTGGGCGAACCTGCAGAAGATTGCTCGCATCAACGCAGCGTCCTTGCTTGTTGATTCGCGGCTTCCTCGTATCAGCATTCACAGCGTGCAGTCCGCCGCTGACTCGTCCGCTGATGGCGACGACGAGATAGAGTCGTTCATGCAAGAGTCCGACTTCCGTCTCAAGCTGACGGAAGCACTACGCGATGCCCTTATCTCCGGTAAGGGGTATCTCGCTCTGACCGAAGATGGGTTGATGCACCTTCCCCCAACCCATACGTATTGCGACCGCGACGCAGCAGGTAACACTACTGCGGCGCTTGCTATGTACGTGTCTCCTGACCGGAAGTATAAGGTCATGCTCTTCGCCCGGCCAGGGTACTACCGTATCGCCAAGGCTGAGCTGTTCCTGCCTTTGCAGCAGACCGGCGAGTGGTTGTGCCCTGATATGTCGGAGTTCTCGCCACAACTCGGCAAGTGGGAGTGGGAAGAGCCGGTGCGCGTCAAAGGTGAGACCGTTACCATCTATGAACTCTCCGACCAGAAAGGTATCATCGCTCGGCACTTGCCGACATTGAAGCGTATCAACCACACGATTCTGCAGCTCGGCGTGTTGGTGGCAACACAGGCATACCGCAAGACGATTCTCTCCAACCTTCCGAAGTATGACGAAGAGGGCATCGAGATTCAGTACAGTTCAGATATGTTCGAGACTGCCCCGGACGCGCTGTTGATGCTTCCAGAAGGCGTGGATATTTGGGAGTCTTCGCAAACTGACCTCAACCCGGTACGTAACTTGGTGTTGGATAACCTCAAGATTCTTGCCGCGGAGTCCAAGACACCTCTTTATATCCTCTCCCCCGACTCGGCAACGGCTTCGGCAGAGGGCGCGTCCATGCAGAACGAGCCGTTGATTTTCGATATTGAGTCGTTGGAGATGCGCATTACTTCGACACTGCGTCGTCTCTTTGCGGATGCAATGGCGGCACGCGGAGATTCTGAGCGCGCGGACGCTACGAAGATAAACATTGATTGGGTGAACCCCAAGCGTCCATCGGATGTTGAGCGTATGTCGGCTGTTCAGTTGGCAACCTCGGCAGGTGTTCCGCTCACGGTAGCCCTTCGTAAGTTCGGCGGCTTCTCTGCCCTTGAGGTGGCAGAAGTAGAGCGAGTTCAAGGTAACCAGGCTCTACGCGACCTTGTCGTGGCTAACGCTACCGCTTCTTATCAGCAGCAGAACCTGGAAGAAGAGACCACCCCCGGCCAGGAAGACCAAAACCCTGAGCCGGACCCGAAGAACCGTCAAGTACTGAACAACTCTTCTCCTTCTGCCAACATTGCTAACCAGAACAACGGCGGGGCTGTCTAATGGCGACCAGTGGATTCTATGGGGAGCTTTCTAATGCGCAGTCGAAGCGCAGCCGCTCTCTTGTTGAGATTCTGGTGCAGTGGCTCTTCTCTCGGTGGCGCTCTGCCCCCATGACTTCGGACGCTACGCAAGAGCTTATCGACGATACAGTGGAGAAAGTTCTTGATGTGATGGACGACGTTCGCACGGACGCAGACGCTTTCTTAACGGAGGTACTGGAAGCTGAGGGGGTACCGTTCCCACGCAACGTACCCCCGGCACGGGACGGCTCGTATCCCCGTCGTTCTGTCTTGCCGGAGGATGTGTGGGAGCGCCCTGTGAATGAGTACCGTGCCGCGCGGAACAGCGGGGACTCACATCAAGAAGCTATGCTCAAGACCCTAGCGCGTGTCCGTCAGCTGGCAGACGCGGACGTGCGTATGGCGAACCGCGCTCGCGCGGCGCAGGTGTACGAAGCAGCTTCACCGAACGGTGTTATCGGGTACCGACGCATTATCCACCCGGAGCTGTCGAAGACCGGCACGTGTGGTCTGTGCCTTGTTGCGGCTGACCGTTTGTACAGTACGAATCAGCTGTACCCACTGCATGATAACTGTAAGTGCGAGACGTTGCCCGTAACTAACACGTCCGACCCCGGCTTGAAGCTGAACCGTGAAGACCTGGACTATATTTACAAGGTCGCAGGCGGTAACACAGCAAGCAAGCTCTCGAACACGCGCATTGCTGAGTACGTCTCGGGCGAGAAGGGTCCTGTGCTGGCGCGCCGTGTCGAGAAATCTAAATCTGGTCTCACACCGAAGAATGAGCAGTACGCTCTCTCAGGTGACGATGCAGAGCGTGCTTCGCACGTGTGGACCCCTGCAGAGGAAGTTATCGGAGCGCAGGATGAATTGGCCGCTTTGCGGCAGCGCCGAGCTAAGCCGCGTAAGCGCCGACTGACGGTGCTAGAAGAACGTATTGCATATTGGGAGAAGCAAGCTAGGAAGCATTCAGCATGATTAGGTTAGTGACTGGACCCCCGGCCAGCGGGAAGAGTACATACGTTCGAGAGAACGCCAAACCAACAGATGCTATTATTGATTTAGACTTACTGGACGGGGATTCTGCGCTTCGTGCCGCTCTGGAAGAGAGTTTGCACCTGAAAGGTTCTCGAACAGATGTTTGGGTTTGTCGAACCCTACCAGACCCGAAAGACCGAAATGGTTTTGCGGAGTACATCCAAGCCGACGAAGTTGTGTTGCTTGACGACTCTACAGAAGACGAGTTGATAGCCCGGCTCGAAGGCATAGAAGATGCTGAGGACCGCATCGAAGGTATTCGCAGGTGGTTCTCACTCAACCCCCGAAATGGGGAACGAAAGGAAACTGAATCAATGTCTGAAAATTTAACCGCACCTGAGGCACAACAGCCCGCAGCCGAAGAGATTTCTACCCCGGCAAGCGAGGATATGCAGGCACAGGTGGAAGAGCTGAAAAAGCAGGTTGAGCAGTGGAAGAGTCATTCACGCACGTGGGAGAAGCGAGCTAAGGAATCGCAGCATAACACCGAGTCTAAACAGACCGATGACGGTGAACAGCTGAAAAACCTACAAGAAGAGTTCGCTACCTTCAAACGTGAAAGCGCTTTGCGTGTTGCAGGGTCCGAAATCCGCGCGGGATTGAGTGAGCGTGGGCTGTCGAATTTGCAAGGATTTTTCGACAGCTTGGGTGCTGCATCGTTCCTCAATGACGTAGGTGATTTCGATAAAGACAAGTTTGAGTCCATGCTCAGCACTCTTGCAGAATCGGTGAAACCTCAGACAGCGAACGGTATTCCTTCCCTCTCCGGCGCGCCTGCTTCGGAGGGTAGTTCCAAGAACAGCTTTGCTTCGGGTGCTGCGGCATTCCGAGCTAAGCATAAGAAATAGAAAGGTTATCGACTATGCCTAACCTGCATAGCACGGTTATTAACCGCAACCTACCGGCTTGGTTGTCTGGTGAGACTGCAAACTTTGAAGCGCAGTCCCTTACCCTCAAGGCAACTGACTTTGCTGAGGTTATCAAGAAGTACAACGGTGTTCCCTCTGGTTACCCTGTAACCATTGCGCAGAACAAGATTACCCCTGCTACCGCTGACCCTGATGGTTTCATCCTGTATGATTCCACCAACACTTTCAGTGAAGAGCAGGTGGCAGTCGTTGTGAAGGGTATTATTATCCTCAAGCGTCTGCCTAAGCTGGCATCCGGTGACGCGCTTACCAAGCCTGCTTCGTCTGCACACTTTGTTTACATGGAAGGAGCGGCTAACTAATGTCTAGCTACGATTTGGATATTCTGCTTACCCCTGAGTACTTGACTGGGTTCGCACGTGAGGCATACCAGGCGCTACAGGATGCGGCTATTGCCGAGAACTCTTTGAGTATCTTCTTCCCTGACCGTCAGGTAGAAGGTATTGACCTGAATACCCGCGACCTCAAGAAGACCCGCCCTGTCATGGCTTACAACCGTGCCTGGGATGCTGAACCAGCTCGTGGTACTCTGCCTCCGACCCGTACTATCCGTTTCGAGAACATCCCTTTAACTCAGAAGTACACTCTGAGCGAGAAGGACCAGCTGCGTGCTCGCGTTCAGTCGAATGAGGTCATCCGTGAAGCGGTAGAGAACAACGTTCAGCTTGGTGTTCAGGCTATCGCTGACCGTCTTGAGTACCAGCGCGGCCAGACCCTCAACAAGGCTCAGTTCCTTGTTGAGACTGAGACTGGCGGCGTGACCGCTGATGACTGGGGACGTTCTGCAGAGGCTGCCCCTGTGGTCGCTAACAAGTTCAACGTTGCTACCACTAACGTTCTGGAAGAGCTTGTCAAGCTGCGCGACGCATACCGCAAGCTCAACGGATTCTACCCCGGCGCGATTGTCGCTTCGCCGAAGATTCTGTTCGCTATCCAGACCCACCCGCAGTTCGCAACTAAGGTAGGCGACCACACCCGTCTTGCTACCGTAGATGAAGTCAATGGTATTCTTGCCGGGCAACGTCTACCCGCGATTACTGTTTACGACCGTCAGGTGCAGACTCACTCTGGCCCTGTTGATGTGCTGGAGCAGGATAGCCTGTTCCTGCTTCCCCCGGCTGGAAGCCCCATTCTCGGCGAGACCGTGTTCTCCCGCACCAACACTGCGGTGAACCTCGGCTGGCAGGGTGTAGACGGTCAGGGTATCGTTGCAAACATTATCCAGCGTCCTAACGTTGCGTCTCTGCGTGACGTAGTGGTGGACTCTGTGGCAATGCCTGCACTCTATGCACCTGATGCTGCGTTCAAGGCTCAGGTGCTCTAACAACGACTAAGGAGCGGAACAAATGGTAACTAAGCAACCAACGTACATCTTTGATGAAAACGGGGAATTACACTTTCTCCCAGAAGGGAGTGAGCTTAGCGACCATGTTCTCTCCCAAGTCAGCAATCCACATGTGACGGGGCTATCTGTGCCTGAGGGGAACGCTTCAACGGAAGAGGAAACCTCAGACAAAACTGAGGACGAAGAGAAAAAGTCCCCGGCACGGAAGCCCCGCGCACGACGTAGCACAGCGAAGAAGTAAGGATTTACCCCCGTGAGTTTTGAAGTAACCGTTGATGACGTGTACACCGCGCTAGACGGTGACGTGACCGATAGGACTGAGAAGTTTATCCAGTCTAAGATTGAGGAAGCGTTAGCAATTCTTGCGGGGGTTTGTCCGCGTCTTCGTGCTATCATCTCCGGCAAGAAGGAACCAGATAAGCTCATGGCTGTGCGTATCCGTGCCGTCGTAGTGGCGGCTGTAATGCGTGTTATCAAGGATGACCGCAGCGGATACACGCATGAGAAAGAGTCTGCCTACGAGATTACGATTGACCGTATCGCTCAGTCCCCGGATATTTGGTTTACAGACAAGGACCTAGAGAAACTTGGTTGTAAAGACCGACCTAACCCCATCGGCACTACTAAGCTCGGGGTGAGCGGTATGTTCACCGCGACCACCCAGAACAGGTGGTACTGCAAGTGAGCCTTATCTCTCAACCCCGGCACGTTATTGATTTGTATCCAGCGCATACCGTGATGCAGCCGGACGGTATGCCTTCCTTGGAGTACCTACAGAAACCTATCCAGGTACGCTGCAACTTTCAGCCGATTGCAGCAGATAACCTCTCTCGTACATCTTCGGTGCGCGAAGAATACTACGGTTCTAAACTTTCGACGACCGGGGCACTCACAACACCCCCCGGCACGTTCGATAAGATTCGCAAGCAGCTGCCCGAAGAGTACCTAGACGAGTTCCCCGTGAACTCTATCGTTGTGTACACACCGGGTAAGTACACCCGGCAAGCCGGGAACAAACCTAACCCAACGTCCAACACGCCGCTGATTTATTCTATTGACGCACGAGAAGTAGTGTTCCGCATGGGTGTGCGCACACAACACGATAAGGTGTCTATCACTCGCGGTAACGCGAAGGACTTCGCGGGGGTAGATTTTGGCAACTAACGGAATCGAACTGTACCGCACAAACTCCAAGCGTGCGGCTTCTTTAGTGTCTACACGTTCTCGCGCGTTGGATATTACCGCAGAGGCTATCAAGAACGACGCGAAAGCTGCCGCTGAGCCGTATCGTAAGAGCGCGACCAACTCTTACGTAGACCATTTCAAGGTAGCACGCTCGTTGTACAAGGGTCCTCAGCAATACCCAAACATTCCGGTATGGGACCGCGTTGTCTATAACGACGACCCTGCGGCGCACATCATTGAGCTTGGTATCGCAGCGAATGAGCTGCACTTCCGTGATGGACGGACGCAGGATGTAACACACTTCCAACGGGGTCATTTCTTCTTGGTGGGTGCAGCGGCTAAAGCTGTTGCTTTGGCGGCTCTCACACGTCCGCAACCATCGGCGCAGAAATCGAACTGGGACTCTCGGCGCGCGAACGCCGCTATCGACCGTTCCGGCTCGAAGGGCACACGCCACGGGGGTTACTAATTATGACAAATTCAATATTAGACTTATCGGTGCTCAACCAAACACTACTGTCCGAGTTCGCACCGGGGCACGTGCTGCAACACATACCTGCTGGGAAACTACCGGCATGGTGGATTCAGCATCATGTTCTCTGGGCTTCGTACACGCCGGTGAACGCAGAGGAGACTCTATGGAAGCTGATGATGAACACGCGAATCCGTGTGTATTCACCGCGTACCGGCAAGTTAGCTAACGTTTCGGCGGACAGTATCAACCTCTGGGTACATGCGTATATAGAGGCGTGTGTTACCGCAGGTAAGCAAATCTTGGGGATTACACTTCGAGATTATAAAATGGGACAAGCACCCATAACAGAGTTCCAGGTAGCGGCTATCAAGGCCGTGACTGGCGAGCAGTCAGACAGCACCCTTACCTTGACTGCCTATGCACCGAAAGAAGTTCTTTTTGGTGACGTTGATATAGAAGACCCCTCAAAGGTTCTTCGTGATTTAGGAGTACTAAATGGCTAAGCCAGTAGCTTATAACCCGAGCGAAGTTCTCGCTCCGGATTTTGTGACCGTGTTAGCGCCTGCTACCGGCACGTTTGCACCTCCGCCTAAGAGTGGTGCTGTAAAGAAGTTCAAGCCTGATAATGCTGAGACCTACCCTACCGGGTGGGCACCTATCGGCTTGACCTCTGCTGAGACCCTGCCGTCCTTCGCATCTGATGGTGGCGACGCTACCGTGCTGGATACCGCAGAGGTTGCAGCTGTACGTAACATCCTCGGCACGGTTACCAACACCTTTAGCTTCGTCCTGCATTCCTTCAACAAGAAGGTTCTGCAGCTGACTCAGGGTGGTAACGACGCTTCCACCCTAGAGGAAAGCAACGACGAGATTATTCAGTGGTCCGGTAACAAGCGCCGCACCGTGAAGACCTCGCTACTGTTCATCCGCGCTGACTCTGAGATGACCGTCTTCGATTACATCGCTAACGCAGAAGTAGCAGCAGACGGACGTGGCGAGACCTCGAAGGGCGCGCTTGCACCTATCCCTGTCAAGGCAACCATTCTTGCACCTACTGCAGAGCAGGTTACCCAAGGCGCGAAGGATGCAGTGGCAACCATTATCCCCAAGAAGGATGCTGCGGCGGCTGCCCCGGCTGGACCGGGACGCGTGGGCGGGTAGTACATACGTGCTATACTGTGCCTGTGGCTTTCACGAGTCACAGGCACTTTTCTTTTACCTTTGAAAGGAACACATAATGAGCGCCCCGAAAGGCATCACTATCGGACCCGACGGATTGGCAGTACCTATTGCGGCTGAGTTCCAGACGGAAGCAGATAAGTATAACCGTGCCGTCATGGCACTGCGTGAAGACCTAGAGTCAAACACCGCAACTCAACCCACGCAGACTGAACCCCTCAGCTCATTAGACGAGCTGGCACCCGAAGATATTACAGGAACACCAGAAGAGACCCCCGGCAAGGGCGACGAGATTGAGATTGAGGACCCCCGCAAGAGCAAGTTGTATGCTTTGGTAACCCCGCTCGAAGAGCTGAAAGGCACCGTAGCATTGCAGCTTACGTCTGAGGCGGTCAGTATTTGGGAAGCGGTTACACCCGAGAACGGCCAGGAAGCATCTCCCAGTATGAGCCTAGCTGCCACCCGCGCTCTACGTGAAATCTTCACAGAGCTTATAGTCCCAGAGGACAAGCGCGAAGCATGGGACGCTCACGACACATTGGCAGGGATTACCGAACAGACTAACTTCATCTCCGATTATGTTGGTGAAGTGGGAAACGTTATTCGCTCTTTAAATATCTAACTTCACAGCCTGTTATATGCGCAGACTTTATAGCCCTTTACGGCTACGACCCCCTGCGTGAATGGTCTAGCCGGGATAGCAAGGTAACTCAAGCCCTGTTGTCCCGGCTAGGCTTTGAAGAGCGAAGCCTATACAGGCACTCCCTACCAGAGCCTACAGCCGAAGAGCTTGAAAAAACTGAGAAAGACTCAAACCCGAAGGATAAGTGGTTTGGGTACACCAGGCAAGAGGTAGCCCTCAAGACTCTGATAGACCAATTAACTCAGTTCCGCAATCTCTACATCACGGCCAATTCGGACAAGAATACGCAGGCCCCAGAGTTTGTAGAATACCCATCCCCGTATAATGATAATCAGCGCATGAAACCGAACTTCTCCGAAGAAGAAGTTCAAACTGCAATGGAACGGCAAGCAATGGCTATGGCTATGGTTGTCGATATTAAAGATGGTGCGTCTTTCTTTGCGGGGGGTGAAGAAACTTCCGAAAGCGAGCCGCCCGATAGTTAGGAGAAAGGGCTAGAGTAAGTGGCCGCAGGAAGTTTTGAAGCCGGGCGCGTACACATCCGCGTCCTTCCCGATGCGGAGAATTTCAACCAGAAACTTCGCCCCGTCCTTGAGAAGGCGAAGAAACAGGCAGAGCGGATTATGCATATCCGGGTTACACCGGAGCTAGACCGCTCTGCCTTTGAACGTCTAAAGCAGCAGCTTCGCGAACTTGATACTAAAATCAAGGTCAAAGCTGACGTAGACACAGACCAGATGCGCACCCGGCTGGCAGAAGCCACCAAGGGTAACCGTGCCGTCAAGATAAAGGCGGACGTGGATACAGCTCACGTTCGCGATAAACTAGCCGCTGCCACGCGTGGTGGGCGTGCGGTCAAGATAAAGGCAGACGTTGATACCTCGCGCATCAAGAAGCAGGTAAAAGAGTCTGTAGAGCGCGTGCAGCCGCAGGTGAAGCCGAAGCTCACTTTGAAGCAGCAGCTCGACCAGATGAAAGAAGCGTTCAAGTATCACTTCGAGATACCGAACGTAAAGGTGAACACCGCAAAGACTCTGCATGAGCTGCACGAAGACATTGCGAAGAACCTACCTAAGTCTGAGCTGAAAATCCCCGTCAAGCTGGACGACAACGTGTTCAAACGTGAGCATAAGCGCCTGATTGACGAGCTTAAGAAAACCCCTGCTACCCCCGGCGTGGAACTCAAAGCCGGTTTCAGCCGAGATACCTTCCGGCAAGCGACGAAAGGCTTCCAAGAGTTCAACGCCGCTATCGAGCGCAACGCTGAACGCAGTGAGCGCCGTGTCCGTAAGATGTCTGAGCGTATCCGTGACCTCGCGGATAAGATGGTTGATGGTTTCCATCATGTTATTGATGGGCAGTTTGAGATTGACGGGGACGACGTAACTAACGAGTTCTTCGACCACTTTGAAACCCAGATGGACCGCGTTCGAGAGCACCCAATCAAGCTCTCTGACCTTATCGTGCGGGGGGATAGCTCTCCGCTGCGTGAGCATGAGAAGCAAGTCAATAAGATTCTCGATGTAAATCGTCGTCTGCTCGGCCAGAATGAGCAGTGGCGGCAGTCGCTACAGAGTACCCGCCGTCCTCTGCAGCAGCAGGAACGCGATATTGATAGGGTTACTGCCGCGGACCGTCGTCTGCTTGGGCAGGTAGAGAAGTGGAAGCGCATCTCTCAGATACCAGTCTCTACCTCAGGTCTTATTCCTGATGCTGCGGCTGCACGCCGTATCAGTGAAGTCTCCCGGCAAGTGCGGAAGCAGTCAGAAGCGTTCAGTAAAGCCCGGCGTGAGCTTGAGCACCTAAGCAAAATCCAAGGCGTATTCAACAACCGCGCTAAGGATATGATGAAGGTGGACTTCTCGCGTCCCTTTGTCGGTTTCCGTTCTAACCTGAAAACAATGGAGCACTGGAACGAAGACCTTCGTAAGGCTAACCACCTGATGGACGAGCAAGCGAAGAAGTACCGCGAGCTGGGCAATACCAACGGCGTGCGTCGTATGCAAACCGAGATGCGCAAGGTTGGGCAGCAGATTGCGGAGAATGAACGGCTGATGAAGCTGTTCGACAAGTCCTTATCGGACGTGTTCACCCGCAGGCGTAAGCTGCATCTGTTCGATGATTTCAAGGCAGACGCTAAGGACTCTATCGAACAGCTTCGCAAGAATGTCGCCCTGGCAGAACGTCTGCAGGAGAGCTTCGCTAATAAGCATAGTAAGGCTGTCTCTGTTGGAAACTCTTCGGAAATCGACCGCTGGGCGGATGCTTTCGAGCGCGCCGGCCTGAAAGTCCATCAGCTGCGTGAGCGCCTACAAAACCTGGAACGCGCGCGTGAGAAGTTCACCAACCGCGCCGCTGTTGAGCGCTTCAAGGATTCGTTCAACGTAGACCACCTCAAGAATGATTCGTTCTTCCGAGACAAGCACCCACTGCACGTAGAGGTAGACCTCGACACCGCGCACGCTGAGCACAAGCTGGACGAGCTTGACGACGACCGCGATGTGACTATCAACGCAGACGCGGATACCGGACGTGCCCGCATGAAGCTGGCAACGCTGACTCGACCCCGGCATGTGCTTATCTCTCCGAAGATTGATAAAGCAGCAGCGGCTAAGGTACTTACAGTGCTTGCCGCAATCTCCGGCGCGCGTGCTACCTGGGATTTCACCAAGAAGTTCAAGGACTTCACGAAGGACCTCGATAAGAACCTGACGAAGATTATCAAGCTGGGGTCTGTCATCTCGACTGTCTCCGCTTCGGTGCTGTCTCTGACGAGTCACATCTTCGCCCTCGGCGCGTCTCTCGTCTCTATTGCGCCTAGCGCTCTCGCCTTGCCGGGTATTCTCACCGGTATCGGTGTGGCCGCGTTCGCTTCGGTAAACGCGCTCAAGCAGTGGAACGACCGCATGAAGGACGTAAACGACCGGTTCTCCGAGCTGAATAATCGCGGTGCTGATAAGTTCTGGGAGCAGTTCGAGAAGCCCATGCGGAACTTCATTGATTCCGTCTTCCCGGCGTGGGAGAAGGGTATGTTGGAGATTTCCGAAGCGACGGGGAGTTTCTTCGGTAAAGCTGCCAACGCAGCTCAAGAGTTCGCTAACCAGGGCGGCTTCGCAAGTATATTCGACTCCGCAGCTGAGGGTATCCGCCGTATGAGCAACGGTATGGGTCCTCTGACTGAGGGTCTGCTGCGGTTTATTGACATTGGTGCTAAGTTCTTCCCACGCTTCGGTGACTGGTTCACCGACATGGCGAACAAGTTCAACGACTGGACGAAGAACGCGGACATCTCCGGCGCGATTGACAAGGGCATCTTTGCTCTGAAAGAGTTCTGGCGTGCCGGTGAAGCCGCGGTGGGTATCCTAGTTAACATCGCTAAGGCAGCTCAAGAGGCTGGCGGTGCGTCTCTGACGGACTTCGCTAACGCTCTTGAGAGGGTACGAGATAATCTCGCCTCCGTTGAGTCTCAGTGGACTATGGTGACTCTGTTCCGAGGTGCTAATGATGCGCTGAAATCCCTCGGCCCGGCGTTTGAGTATGTAGGTAAGATGCTGCACGATACAGCAGAGACCATCGCTTATGTGATGAACAAAATCTCGGAGACAATCGTTTCTTGGGTCAAGTTGATTACCGAAGCGTTCTCTACACCTGCATTCCAGGGCGGCATCCGTGACGCAGTGGATGGTATTTCTAAGGGTATGGCCGCGCTCTCGGAGCACTCAGGCCCGCTTGGAGAAATCCTCGGCTCCCTCGGCTCGATTATCGGCAACATGGCTGAGCACTTCTTGCCGGTGTTCGGTGCAGCTCTTGATGCGTTGGCACCGATATTCAAAGGTTTGAAGGAAGCACTGGATGCGGTAGTTCCGATTCTTGCCGAAGGTTTGAAGAACGCTATCGAGTGGCTAGGTCAGAACATCGGACCCCTTGTTGAGCAATTTGGTGCATGGGCTAAACAGAACCCGGAGCTGGCAACAGCACTTACGTTGGTGGCCGGGGCGTTAGCGCTTATCATCTCTGCACTAGGACCATTAGCAGGGCTTATCTCCGGCGTAGGAGCGGCAATATCTGGTATTGGTGCTATCGCAGGCGGCGTGTCTAGTGTAGTCGCAGCGTTCGGTGCGGGCGGCTCGTTAGAAGCTGTTGGTGCCGCTATCGCAGCGGCAGCCGGACCAGTTGCGCTCGTCATCGCTGGTATTCTTGCTATCGCGGGTGTTATGGTGTACCTGTATAACACCTCCGAAGAGTTCCGAAACCGTTTGAACGACCTCGGCCGGTCAATCTCTGATTTCTTTGCTCCTATCGTTAATACCATTGTTAATGAGTTCGGGCCAGCAATTTCAGACGCATTCAAATCTATAGTTGAGGGTGTTCAAGGTTTGCTCAATGACCTAGAGCCTTTGTTCTCGTCTGTGGTTATGATTATCACTGGGGTGATAACGGTAGCCAAACCGATTGTTACCTTCTTTGTTGAAACGTTCGGGCCTTATATAGGTGATGCAATTCGGTTACTGGGCACTACATTTAAAATAGTGTTTGATTTGATTGGTACTATCCTCAGCACCTTCGGGAATATCCTCAAAGCGGCACTACAATTGATAACTGGTGATTTTGACGGCGCTCGAAAGACTATCGAGAACATCTTTAACCGGCTCGGGCAGTTCCTATCTAACACTTGGAACTCTATCCTTGACGGGGTAAAAGGTTGGCTTGGTGGAATCCTGGACCGGATGGGCAACTTTGCCCCGCAGATGCTTGGTGTATCTCGTGAGACCTGGGAATCCATGAAGAATATCATCAAATCAAAGATTGACGGTGCTATCAACGTTATACGAAACTTCCCGCAGAATGTTATGAACATTCTTAGGAATTTCAACTTATTTGAATCTGGTAAGGCGCTCATCAACAGCTTTACTAACGGTATTCGGAGCGCGTTTGAAGGCGCGAAGAACATGGTAAAGGACGGTCTCGGCAAGATACGCCGTATGTTCCCATTCTCCCCCGCGAAGGAAGGTCCATTCTCCGGCCGGGGGTACACCACCTACTCCGGCCGGGCGTTGATGCGAGACTTCGGTAACGCGATTCTCAAGGAGAGCGCAAGCGTCCAGGATAAGACGGCTATAGCGTTGGGCCGGGTACGAGGTGAGTTCAACAGCTTCTCACCGAATGTTCCGACCTCGAAGCTCGGTATCAGTGCTGCGACCTCTCAGACATTGGATGTGAATACGCAGTTATCGTCTGGGGCAGCGGCTAAGTCTATGGCTACCGCGCTCATGACCGCTATGGAAGATGGGGTAAAATTGTCTCTAGACCCACGCAGTAATGAGGCAATTTTGAACTTCAACGATAGTGGCCGCCGGTCTCTGAGGCGGTAAGCAACGAAAGGATTATGAACGTGGCATCGAAGGATTTCCAAGCTACGCCGGTAGAGCGTTTCAACCAGGACGGCTTGGCCTATGATGCCACGTTCATGATTGAAGGCGGTAAGGCTTTCCCTATCGCCTTCGGCGAGTCCATCACACAGCAAGAAGACCAATCCAATGTCGCGTTCTTTACCTCGGCACGTGGACGACGCTCTGTCTCTTTCCGGGGTAAAGCCCCCCGCTCATGGAGCGTGAGTATGAACATGCCGTGGGACTACACCTCTTTGCTGGCTATGTACGTAGAGTCCCAGCGCACCCCGCGATTCCTTATGACCCCTCTAGCGCGCCGGAATAACATTATGGCACCTGCAACAGAGGGGCCTACGTTGTGGGTCGGTACTGTTGGAGACTCTCCGAATAAGAGTTTTGGGACTTTAGTTGAAAACTATTTCACGTCTTCGGACGGGTACTACATCCCGACCTATTGGGTAGACCCAGCAGTGGGGGATGCTATCTATGGTAACGAGACGTGGGTTATCCCCGGCACGACGGTGAGGTTCCGGGTCTTCGCACGTGGTAAAGGAACTGTCCGTTTGTGGGGTAAGAACGGTTCAAGTTTTATCACAGACGCGCCTCTCGTCACCATGCAGATAGACTCAACAGAGATGAAAGAGTACATCTCTTCGCCTATCACCATCCCTCAGAACGTACAAGCCGTGGTGGATGCTTACCACCAGCTAATAGAATTCTCACCAATGCAGATGTGGATAGGTACACACATACCACCCGTATCCCCCCGGCTAGGAGCTTGGGCGGTCATCAAAGATTTCGGATACTCACATGAAGTATTCGTTCAAAACAAACTCATAAAATCATCGTTCACTATTTCGGAAGTATGGTAACCATATGACATTCGTAGCTCGTCGTACCAACGAGTATATGGAATGGAGGGGTAAAGAGTACCCCGTCAGCAACGTGAAAGTAACACACGCTTTCCATCCCGTCCCCTCTGATGTTTCCCCTTCGACGCAGACATACCTGCGGGTGTCACTGGATATGGACCTCTCAAACGGTTCCGCCAATGGCGCATCATCCCCGTTTACGAATGCTTACCCCCACCGGGGGGACACTGTTCGGTTGGTTTTGCGACAGAATGACGACCAGATACAAAACGTAATAGGTAACCCTGCGAAAAGGTACAGCACGAACCGGACGCAGAACATCATGGACTTACTGATAGACAGCATCGAGTTCGGCGATGTGTCAGCCACTCTGAACCTAACACAGCGTATTGACGGTTTATCAAATAAGATAAACTCCGACCCCATGTATCACTATCGGAATCAGTTCTACGGCACGTTGGTGAACAAAATAGAGACGTTCTTTGAGGATGGTGGCGCGAACCGCCATACCAACCCTTCCCCGTCGTATCAGATAGGGCTTGCTTTATCTGCAGGGGGGTACACTTACGCACCTCCCCCCACACCGCTTACGCACCTGTACTTGCCGTTGTTCGGCGCGGCTTGGACAAACCAATGGGATAACCCGTGTTACGTTCAAGACCCCCGTGCCTGGAACGATATTGTAGGGTTCGCCGGTCAAGTCGGTAACCTAGACGACGGGAAGACGCTTGGTATCGCACCTGACGGAAACAACCGTAATGGGGTAGGTATCTCCGGCGAGGTTGTTCAGGCACGTTCCAACCGCGACCGTACTAAGGCGTTGGAGCTGTGGTATGCCGACGGCGCTTCTTGGATGTGTGAAGGTCTTATCAAGGTGGCGCAGACGAAACGCGTAGCACAACCAACCATAGCTGCACTACGCCGGTCTGATATATTCGCCTCATGGATGCTTCGATGGGACACCTCCCGGCCCGTAACCGACAACCTATATCAGGTCAAGGTTATGACCGAAGTGGGACGTGGTGTTTCTGTGCGATGGAAGGACACAGGAGAGGTTGAGCTGTACTACAACGAGTACGAAAACAAGATGCCCGAGTCGAAAGAAACCCGCGCAACGGTTATCTGGACGGGGCAGCTTCCTAGCACCTCCAACATAACCAAGGTATCTGCAGCTACGCTTGAGCAGGATGGTAATACTATCCGCTTCCGGGCCGGGTTCCGTGGTGGTGTTATTGACTCTGGTAAGGTGCCTCTACCTCAGAACATACACGCACCCGGCGGGTATGATGAACATCTCCCGGCATGGGCGGAGCTATGGGTGTTTAACGATGCTAAGAATGGTAGGAACATGCCGCGCTCTGGCATCAACGGTCTTCAAGTATCTATCATTCCTGACGTGCAGCCATATCGGGGTGCCTTCTTAGAGCAGGTAAAGAACTACTATCTGTGGCAACCTAAGGTGAACCTGACCCCTACTAGCCGCATCATTAACAACTCCGTCATGCCCTCTCTACGAGACCGAACAGCGGGGGAGGTTCTGAAAGACCTCTGCGAAGCGCTCGCCTTGTGTTGGTGGATTGATAGCGAGGGGGTTGCCCAGGTGCACCCGTTAGAGTCTATAACGAACCGTGTCATGGGTACTTCTCGGACGCTCACGGCTACCTATGATATTGGTGCGTTCGCATTGAGTAATGACCTGACTCAGACGTGTTCACGTATTGAAGTAGAGTTCGCAAACTGGGCTGTATCCCAGACTAGGAAAACTCAGATTGACGTGTGGAAGAAGGGCGGCTCAATTGCTCTTGGAGATACCCTAGAAGATTTCATCCAGCCGAAGGAAGAAGAAGAATGGCTTGACCTCGACACCACCGTCGAAGACCAAGGCGTGCGTGATTGGTCTTGGATTTCGGACAACAACGGCTCGTTTTATGGCGGATGTACCATCGTGAACCGTTCGGTCAAACCCGGTGTGCGCTCTGACGTGCAGCAGTGGGAAGAACGTTACGCAGCTTCTATCAGCTGTAAAGCGGAGGTTATCTCGCCGTGGGTATTGAAGCTGACACAGCGAGCACTCTCGGGTGTGTTTGTGAATACTGATACAGCTAATGTTAAGTCCACCACCGGCAAGGATATTCAACTGCGTACAGCGCAGATTGATATGCGCCCCGGTGCAAATGTCATTCTTCCGCACCTGCATGGTTATGTTGTGCCTGACATGGAGCTGCCTGTTATTCGTGCTCGCGGTGTGATGAAGCGTGTCAAACAAAAATATACTTTATCGGGTGGCACGCCGAATGCTCGGACACTCAGTATTGCCGGTTGGGACTTTATAGACCAGAAGGGCTTTGCAGAAGAGGTCACAAAGGTTCTTTCCCGATACGTGATGGACGCGCAACCGCACTTCACAAACCTTGAGGTACCCTACGACCTGAGCATAGTCCTCGGCTCGGTGGTAACTATCAAGGGTATGAACGAGTTCGGACGTGAAAACCTATTCGGCGCTATTGTCACGGGTGTGGTTTGCGGACTTGAGCATGACCCAGCAGCTAACAAGACCTCTCTAACAGTGTGGACGTTCAGCTACGATAAGACGTTCCTGACATGGGATACCATCGAAACCAACAACGAATCCGGCAAGCGCACGTGGCAGCAACTCGAAGACACTCGCCAACGACAGGGCACTACCTGGACGAAGGCAGAGAACAACCCCCTACTGTAGGAAGGAACACACATGGGTAAGACTTCGACGTGGAATATCCACTATGACGACCCCAACGATATTGCGAAAGGCCGACAGCAAGCGCAGAAACTTGCGGAGTCGGCGGACTCAGCTCTATCGAACTGCAAGGCACAGGCGTTCACGAACGCAGGCGAGCAGAGCCGGCAAGCTCTTGGGGAGTCTAAACAGTACACCAATAAGCAGGTGCTTGCCGCGAAGGTAGAGCTCAACACGCAGCTTGACCTAACTAACAACCACATCGACCAGAATAAGATAGACATAGAGCAGAGGCTCGCGCAAGAGGTAAAGACCCTCAAGAACGAAGCGAGTAACCAAGCTGCATCCTTACGTAACAGCTTCGCAGATAGCCTCAATCAGCGTGCGCCAGTACCACTCGGGCCGAACAACACGTGGTTCACCTACACGGACGCAGCCTCTCTCCCGGCGTGGCCGCTTGCGTCAGCACCGAACAACAGCATCATCTTTCTGTACGCTTTGAACGGAGGAACAGCTTGGAACGTGCCGGTAGAAACGGGGCAGTTCTATATTTTCAACAAAGACTCAAACGGTCAGACGCACTACGCACAAATTTCTAACCCTTACAGTCTGACCCGACTCGTGCCGTTGGCGAACGACATCACCACGTTCTTCACGGCGGAAAGTTCCAGTACGAAGAAGATTCACACCCGGCTTGCCGAGGCTGAATCTACTATTGCGCAGCTGAAATCGGAGATAGAAGCTCTGAAAAAGAAGCAGCAGTAAAACACCGGTAGAATGGGAGTGTACTTCATCTAGTACACTCCCATTTTTCTATATGAAGGAGGTATCCAATGGCTGACGAGCCTTTGGTAACCCATGCACCCCCGCCCATCGGAGCAGTGACCGTAGCAGGGGGTCTCTCTAAATCCGAGGTAGAAGCGATTGTGAACAACCGCATCAATTCTCTGCCCCAGCCCGCACCCGCGGTAGATGAATCGAAAATTCGTTCGATTGTACAGGCTGAGGTACAGAAAATCCCTCAGACCCCCGGCGTGAACGAGGCTAAGGTGCAAGAGCTTATCCGCTCTGCTATCTCTCAACTTCCCCCTGCGCAGTCTGGTATCACTGAACAGCAGGTGAACACCATCGTATCGGCAGCTATCTCGAAGCTACCGACACCGAAGGAAGGTCTCTCTGAGCAGCAGGTAAACGGTCTTATCCAGGCCGCTATTGCAGCTATTCCTGCGCCTGAGAAGGGTCTTTCTGAGGAACAGGTGAACACCATCGTTCAGAAAGCTATCGCTGCAATACCCCCGGCAAGCGGTGTGGATGAAGCTAAGGTTACTCAGCTTATCCAGCAAGAGATTGCTAAGCTGCCTCCGACCCCCGAAGGCGGCTTGAGCGCCGCACAGGTCCAGTCTGCTATCCAGACGGCTCTGACCGAAGCATCTAAGACTATCAAGTCTGAAACCCTGGCCGAGGTTGAACCGAAGATTGCTACCGCGAAGACCGAAGCTGTCTCGACCGCGAAGACTGAAACCCTGGCCGAGGTTGAACCGAAGATTGCTACCGCGAAGACCGAAGCTATCTCCGAGGCTAAGAAGGCCACCGATACCGCTATCGCAGCTATTCCTCCGGTTGAACCCGGCGTGAACGAAGCTAAGGTACGCGAAATCGTGGACGGCAAGGTGCCGACCATCACCGACAACGGTGATGGAACTCTAACCATTACCACTAAGGAAGCATAAACAATGGAAATATCAGCCCTGAACCAGGACGGGGGGTTTTCCCGGCAAGGCGTGCAGGCTATCCGCTCTCTCATCATGGAGGTGCTAGCCGAAGAGGGTCTTCTCGGGAAGCCCCATGAACCAGAAGTGAAGCAGGTTCCACCTACGCCCGCTTCAACCCTGAACGACAAGTACGCACTTCGTCAAGAAATTCAAGCGGTGCTCGGTGAGCAGCCTGCGGTGAACCCCGGCGTGAGTGAGGAACGTGTGATGGAGCTTCTGGACGCACGCACGCGCGTGCTCAACACATCAGGCCGGCTCTCTGCTATTCCGGGGAACCGGTTCCTAACACATTAGAATAGGAGGTAGATGCGTGGCTGAATACCAGGTATCGACTAATAAAACCTTAACTCAACGGATTGAGTCTGAGGTCTCGAAGCAGGTAGCGCACTTCGAGACCCGCCAACCGAACTTCGGATTCGTGAACGGGCAACACTACTACAGCCCAGTTACGTACACCTGGCCGGACTACTACAACGGAGCGAACTCAAAGTGGGCTAAGTTCCTCGCTTTTGGCAACACCCTCGGCATGGTTATCCTCAACCGCGCTTCTGGAGATTGGCTCTCCAAGCGGAAAGACCAGGACTTTGAGGTGCAGGGTCAGCTCGCCAAAGGTGCTGGTGCTATGCGAGTGCTGTTCTACATCAAAACCCGGCACGGCGCGAACATGGACGGCATGCCCGAGACCTATAAGGAGAAGGTACGCTCGAACCTCGGCGTGACAATGGAAGAGGTCACGAAGTTCACCAACGAGTTCATCATCAACTCGGCCAAAGCGGTGAAGGAAGACTTCGGTGACATCTTCGGTGGTATCTTCCTGGACGAGACCTCGCCGTGGTTGGACGAGACGCTGCAGAACAAGGTGATTGAGAACTACACCGGCCTGTACAAGCAGCTGAAAGAAGAGCTTGGGCACGATACGCTTATCGTCATCAACCCCGGCTCGAACACACCAAAGTCTATGATGGATGCCTGCGACATCGCACTCACCTATGAGTCGGACGCGGCGAAGTACATCGACCCCGCAACGAAGTACATTCACCCAGACCACTACAAGAGCATCCCGTCGTGGCGGTTCTGGCATGTCATCCACGGCGCAACGCAGCAGAACATTGATGATGTGTTCGCTAAGGCTGACTCCCTTGGTATTGGTAACCTCTACGTCACCGACCGAACATTCAAGGTAGGAGACGGCTCGGAAGACCACCCGCAAGAGAACCCCTACGACCAACCCCCATCGGCATGGGTGGAAGACCGTGTTCGTGCCTGGATTAAAGGCGTTCTTCCTTTAGAGAAGCGGCTCGCCGCTCTTGAGTTGAAGATGAACGAATTAGTCACCGAAGAGGAACATCCCCAACAGTAAGGAGGAAGGTAGTGGCTACATATAATGTTCCGAAATTTGCCGGGGACTACACCGGCGAGCCGGACGCGGCGATTCGCAAACGTGCGGTTGCACCGACAATTACGAATGAACAGATTAAGCAGTCGGTGCAGAAGTACCTCACGGAAAACCCCATTCAAGGCGGTTCAACGGCGTTGGTGAAGAACAGCAAGTATGCGGTGACGGTGACTCACGCACCGTACAACGCTGACCCTACCGGCCAGCGCGACAGCCGTGAAGCTATTCAGAACGCTATCAATGATGTGTACGCCCTTGGTGGCGGTAGCGTCTACATCCCGGCAGGGAAGTACATCGTAACCTACCCGTTCATTGAGCTAAAGGGTATGGTGCAGGTCTACGGGGATGACCGCGCTACAGAGATTATCGCGGTGGATACTGTCGCCGTGAAAGAACGCACAGGTATCTTCCACACCGGCTCGTGGAACACACGCAAGCAAGCTAATGACCTGATGCATTTCGGTGTTTCCGACCTGTGGATTCGTGCTCGTAAGTCTGGCCGTCAGCACCAGAACTACATCCCGAATACTATCGGTGTGTGTCTGAACTCTGATATGGGGGGTAATCCTCCCGAGCCGGATTCGGTACCGAAGCTGAACAACCTGACCGTATGGGATATGGAGACCGGCGTTGCTATTATCGGCAATGACGACCAGGCTATGTGTTCCTTCGGTCTGCGGGTGCGTAACAGCTACCAAGCCGGGCTTATCGTTGGTAAGCCCCCCGGGCATGGTGAAGGCTCTGGAGGCGCGGCGGATAACAAGTTCTTCGGTGCTGATATTGGTGGCTCGAACCAAGGGAGAGGCAACTTCGCGGGGGTTGAGATTTACACGTCTCAGACGAAGTTCGAGTTATCAACGTCGTGGTACACCCACTCCGGCGCATCGTTCGGTCAGCTCTACGGCATCGCAGGTAACGCCGCACCCGGCGCGGACATTACAGCCGGTTCTCCGGGGAGCAACGCGCGTGCAACGCAGTACAACGGCGCGGGCTGGCGCATTCGTGCGACCAAGTGCGCGTTCACAACCTGCGAGGCACAGGAAAACGGCGGACATGGCTTCTTCATTGAGTTCGGGGATAACGTGTTCACCGCGTGCCGGGGTGAGTCATCTTCCTACGGGTCTACTGCACACGGTTCTGCAGGTAAAGACTCTAGCGCTGACTTCTATCTGTGCAACACCGGCACGGAAGGCACTGTTCTGCAAGGGTGTTCATCCCGCAAGGCACGCCCGGCCAGTGGTGGTGCTCGTTGGAGCTACTACATCGAGTCTTGGTTCAAGGGTCTGACGATTGCGAACTGTACTACCTTGGATACCCCGGTACCCAGCGGGTACACGCAAGCGTCTGTGCCTCTGCGGTACAAGGACCCGCAAGGTGATGGTGTATCTCTGCATGTCGGTAACTTCCGCTATCCTGCACCGGCCAGCGGTGGCGGCGGTTCCGGCGTGACCGAGGAACGCCTGCAGGCTGTGAAGCAGGAAGTCCTGAGCCAGGTATCAGGTGTGCTGACGTATCAGCTGGTACAGGCGGATAACCGAATCAAGCTGCGTTCCGGTGCAGCCGCACAAGCCATGAGCGTAGACCGCTCTTCCGGTCAGGCGCTCGTGCACATGGACTTCGACATGGTATCGCCCCCGCCTAGTGGTGCGACTGTATTCCGTCTCCCACCAGAAGCACCCACGCCGGTGTCTCTGAGTGAGATTCAGGTTATCCCCGGCCAGCAGAACGAAGGTTCAATCGCTATCGAAGCTGGAAGCCGTGATATAAAGTTCTGGTCCTTTGGCCCGACCGCCCAGGGACGACGGTACATTATCAACATCCCTCTGTTCGGGCGTTTGGCGTAACGCTATGGTACACTTGGTACGTCCTTTCGATAGGGGCTGATTTTGTGTATGCGGGGAGACCCCGGGTTGTATGACCTGGGGTTTTCTCGTGCCTAGAATCGACCCATGCAGCGAGAGGTATACTTATACTGTAAATAACTATGTCTACACGACATTATTCACAAGGAGTTATATGTTCCTCACGGACTTAGCAGATAAACTCCGCGCTTATCAGGCACCAGACGGCAAGCGTCTGAACGTTATCGAAATTGGTGGATGGAAGACTCGCGGCTATCAAGCCGGGGCAGGTTGGCAGCTTGACGCTGTGAACGGTGTCCTTTGGCACCACACCGCTACCGCTTCCGCTCGATACCAAACTACAGGTGCACCGACCTTGAACATGTGCATCAACGGACGTTCTGACTTGCCGGGACCTCTAGCTCATATCGTATTTGGACGTAACGCAGAGGTCTACGTTATTGCTGCCGGCTGGGCTAACCACGCGGGTATCGGGGACTTCCCCGGCGTGCCAACGAATCGCGGGAACGAGTTCCTTATCGGTATCGAGATGGAATCCTCCGGCGTGGCACCGGCTGACTGGACTGCCGCTCAGCTTGAGTACATGCCGGTTCTTGGTGCAGCATTAGAGCGTGGATACGGGAACGGCAACCCGAACTTCCTGCAAATCGCACACCGCGAGTATGCAGGCCCCGCACAAGGAAAGATTGACCCGTCGTTTATCGACATGGATTCTTTCCGAGACAACATCAATAAGCTACTTGCTGGCGGTCCAGCGACCGTTAGCGGACAAGGAGACTGGTTCGACATGGCTACCAAAGCCGAGCTGGAACAAGTTGTTTATCATACTCGCCGTCCTGAGTGGGGCAACCGCACTCTAACCGAGATGATTCAGGTGCAAGACAAGATGCAGTGGTCCAACCTTCGTATGGTGAAGCACCTGTATAACCTCTACCGTATTGGCATCCCCGGACGCGTCCGTGACGGCGCTTTGGCAGGTAAGCTGCGTGTCCTCTTTGGTTACGACGAAGAGGCACAGGGCAAGGCACGTCAGGAAGAGTTCGACCGTGACGCACAGGCGGGTTTTACCTCCTTCCCTAACTAAGGCGGTAACCCGTGGTTGAGATACCTAAAACAGGCGACCCGGAGGTGGACGCTTTCGTGATTATCCTAGTGTGCCTCATTATCGCAGTGCTCGTGGGGGTACGTGTCAGTAAAGTAATCTCCAGCAAGATTGAAGAGCTGCAGCATGCGGTTCATATTGTCGGGAACGACGCACGTGAAGCGAAGCATCAGGTGAAGAACGACCACGGGACTAACCTCCGGGACGACCTGGATAAGATTCGGGATAAACTCTCTACAATAGAGACTGGTATGAAAACCTCCAACACCGCGATGCTTGAAATCCGCAACCGGTTAGACGACCTCCAGCGCGAGCAAGCTAACCAGGGAAAAAAGCAACGCGATATGGAGGACACACTTACCCGCAGCTTGGACGACCAAACCGAGCTAAAGAAAGATATAGGTGGACTACGTGCCGACAATCGGCACACACAGACCCGGCTCGACCGGGTAGTGGATACTGTAGTCCTGAACGATAGGAATTTACATGGCTCTGACAACTGAGCAGTGGGCAGCCGTCCGCAAAATCGTGTACGGCCTCGTAGCCTTGGCCGGTGTAGGACTGACTGCATTCGGTGTTATCAACGCTGAGCAGTGGGCAAGCATCTCTGCAGGTGCTACCGGTGTTATTGGTGCGGTGCTGGCACTTCTGAATGTCAGCCCCACTCAGTACAAGGAACGGCCTAGCGGTGATAGCAGCTCTGCTGCAGCTCCGGCTGTCTCTGACCCCAACGCTGATTACTACGCTTCCAGCGAGTACGCAGGTCAGTAGTATATAAAGAGCAACCCCGGCAAGAGAGGGTCATCTTCCTTGCCGGGGTTGTGTCTACCCATTGTTAATACAATACTCCGCAATCTCAGCTAATGCTTGAAGGTCTTTATCCAGCGTGTCTGCTGGAATCAATTCCCCATGTGACTCAAGCACTACATACCGGAACTTGAGTGCCGCTATCTTCGCATGAACCCTTTCGTACTTGTACTCCTGCGGGAACTTTTCAGACAACCACTCAAGAGTGTTCACCGCGTTCATAGGTTCGCAGTCCATACCATTGCGGTCTCCGATAATGACATGCCCCGGCTTGCCGGGTGTCTTGATAATCATCGTGGTAATTTCACTTTCTCTAGATTCTGCAAGATACTTTTAGTAACAATGACTACAAACTGAATAGTCTCTTGGCTTACATCTATCGGGGGGTGCGCGAAAACAGCGTTTATAATTCCTCGAACTTGATTGAGGTTCTTCTCATACGCGAGAATACAACCTACAGATTCCTTATCCCCATCGTACATAGATACGGACATCTCTTTGTACACACCGAGAATAGAATTTATGTACCAACTGTCCGTATTGTCAGGACCCATTACAGGAGAATAATAAGCCTCAATTTCCTGTAAGGTCATGTACATCTTGCTCGCGCTAACAGCTTCACGCCCCCACGGCGATACTAACAACGTTTGAATCCCGTTTGAAGTGTACCAAGACGACACTATATCCGCTGCGGGATACCCCAACAGACTAAAAAATTCCCTGTAAGCTCCGTCATAAGGCCACGAAAGGTTGAAATGCGAATCCCACATAGTTTTCTCAAGCTCCCAAGGACCCGCTATAGCGTCTTGTAGAGAGGGGGGCAAAACATGGTAAACGTCCGCAAACCCAATTTCTTTTGCGTGCTCGTCTAAATACATGTGTACTGCGGTAGGTAAAGTCCCTATCGTATTCGCCAGTTGGTAGACTGAGCTAATTGTTTTTTGCTCCAAGACAGTTTCACCTTCTCTAGTTCTTCTTTGATACCTTCGGTAACCTTAATCATATACTGCACGAAGTTCTCTTCTACGAATCGGCGACCAAACGTAGATATTGTTTCTATCAGGCCGTCGATACTTTCGATATTATCTTTATTGGCTAGGACATAGCGGTCACTAGAACCGGACTCCCCTTCTCTCCAAGGGCGTGATAACCCCTTATAGAAACCTAAAATGTGGTCAACGTAGTTGTTCTCTTTATTCGTTGAGAAGAAAGCGGGCCGGTACCTTGCTTCTATCTCTCGAATTGTGAGGTAGACTTTGTTAGCGTGAACCTTTTCCTTGCCATAAGGCGCGACGAGTAACAGAATTTTACCTTTGTACCTCGACACGGGAGTGGCAATATCTGCTAAAGGGTAACCCAACGCAGTAAAGAACGTTTCGTATGTTTGTGTATCAAGCAAGGGTTTCACGAAGAACTCATTCCATTTATCCTTGTTAAACTCCCTCGGCTCTTCCATACGCTTTCGTAAGGCTAAAGGCATGACTTCGTACACATCGGTAAAAAATAGCTTGCCCGACCGATTATCTAACGTAAACAAAACAGCTGGGGGTAGCGCACCGACAGACTTCGACAAGTCTTTTGCGGTTTTGTAAAGCCTACTCAATTGGTAACAACCCTTCCATAATTTCATCTTTGAGCAACTCCAAGCACTTTATCAGACGCTCCCTTTCGTCAGGGCTATCCTGTAGATGTGGGGACTCCTTCGCAAGCTTCAACCACTTCAACGCCTTGCGGTACACAGTCAGCGTTTTTATTACGTACTCGGTAGGTGCAACTGCCCCAGCTTCGGTAAGGGTAGCCTCTTGCGGAAACGCACGCTCAACCCTACCAACAAACTCACGTACTTTAGGGCTACGCCACTCGATAGGGTTTAGCATAGTGCGCAACAGGTGTAATGTAAAGTATGACTTCTTCGGACTTATCCACGATTTACCGTAGGGTGCTATAACCGCGCGTACACTGTCATCAAAGACGTAACAAGAACTGATAACCCCGGCGCGTTTGTATTGCATCATACGCATGAAACGTATTGCATTTCCGTAAGCTGATACACCTACTGAGGATAACCCTTCATCGCCCTGCTTAGCTTCCTCAGGAATATCAAACGCTTGTTGTAATTTATGTTGCATACCCTCAGGGAGATTGCCTAGAGCGTCTTCGCAAAGCACGGTGGTCTGCCACGAGGGTAGCCGAACCTCCATCAACGTAGGTAAAACACCCAACTTATTACGCAGTTCTACCATCGACTCAACAGTTTCTATCTCAGCCATCGAGAGCAAATCCTTTCATATTCTTTGCTTCTTCCAATGCCAGAATTTCCGAACGGTAAGACTTCAACAGCTCTTGCAAGGTGATGTAGATGTATTTGCTCAACCGTGCCGGGGTAGCAACACCCATCACCTGCCAGGCTCGTCGTTCGATGATACGAGTCTCTCCAAGCATTACACGTGCGTAGAACACCAGAGCGCGGTCACGTGCCAACGGCGAGAAAGCGCTTGGATATGCACAACGGTGCAGGTCTTGATTACCTTTCACGCCTATGTCGGTCTTACGTGTTCGGGGCAAGAACCACTCCGGCTCGACTTTGTAGATGCGTTCTATGGTATCCAGAGCCTTATCAATGTCTCGGATGCCGTCTTTCATCTGGGCGCGCCAGATGTACTTGAACGCAAGACGCGCCCAGAAACCAATATCATCAACGACTGCGGTAGGGTCTACGCCGCCCATCGGCTTGTAGTGTTTAGGTGTGGTAGTCATAAGTGTCTCCAATCACTTCTGCGGTGAGTAAATTCTGCAGCTCTACGCGAGCTTCATAAGAGCGTCCGCCTTTGACGGGCAGCTCAGTGTCTAAGTACAAATTACTGTCAAGATATGCGTTCACTAGTATCGGGTCATCTTTGTACAGTTCAACAGGAAGACCCTCTACCCTTGAGGCCATTTTTATAGCGTTCTCACGAATAAAGCTACCTTCAGGGTGCACGCTTTCAATCTTGCGTAGTAATGCCATAACATCAAGCCGGGATACGTATAGAGGTTTGTAAGTATGTGGTAACAAGCCTTCGTATTGACTTACTTGGCAGACACCCTCCAAAGGTTCGACTAAAAACATACCCAAGCGCGCATGCTTGCGATACTCAGCTAATAGATGTTTTAACCGTTCGTCACCTGCTCGCTCAGCGGCGAATAACCATTCCTGCGGGTGTAGGCGAAGCAGGTCATAAAAACCATCTACCCCTTCACGATTATCTAAAATACCGAGAACCCCTGGCAAGACATACTTCAACGGGGTTTTTGGTAGTTTAAATGCCACGTCGTTCAATCCTTTCGTATTGGAGGTCTTCACGAAGACCTTGAACCTCTTGAACCAATTGTTGAATAAGCTGTGATTGCTCGTAGACCATCTGTTGCAGGTTGGTCTGCTGATTAGCCTCAGCTTGTCGGTTGCACCAACCTATGAAACCGTCGTAAACACTCATCGGGTTTCCTTTCTCTCGGTACATATAAATATACGCGGTGGCGCTCAGTATATCAAGCGCCACCGCGATAATTACGTAGTGGTTTACGTCACTCTTTACGGTATCGGGAACAGTTATATCCTTCGGCCGCCAAAGGCAGACCCTCAGACCACGCCGGGGCAAACTCAGAACCACCCGCACCCATCAGCTCCGCTACACGCTCTACCGGCATGCCGGATTGACAGATAACCTCGTCGTGAACATGCGCTACAACTTCTGCTCCGTGCTTCTCAAGGTTCACCAAAGCATGAGCAAGAACATCTCGTGCCACGGCCTGAGTAATGTTCTCGGTGAGCTTACCGCCATACGTACTCAGGTAAGGGTCAAATACCTGGCCGGGGCGCATAACCTTCGGTTTCTTGGCCTTCGGGTTGTAGAAATGTAGGATGTCTAACGTCTTACCAAACTTCAACATCGGCCGGGTGTGAACCTTGTGATAATACACCGCACGCCCACTAGGCAAGACGATACGCCGCGAACCATTACGCCCGGCTTGCACCGTAATGAACTGCCCCACCATGCCATAGCCTTTGCGGAACGCACCCTCTAACTCTTTCCAGAACCGGGCAATATTCGGGTTGGCGTTGCGCCATGCATAGACAAGTTCCTGCAGCTCTTCGTCCGTACCTTCACCACCCATCTTACGTAGCGCGCCTACACCACCGTTATACCCGAGCGCCAACACTGCCACCTTACCTTTTTGCCTCAGCGAACGCGCCTCCTCGTAAGACACGTGGAACATACGAGATGCGGTCTCAATGTAAATATCCCGGCCTGCCCGGAACGCATCAAGCACCCACTCTTCCCCGGCAAGCCACGCGATAACGCGCGCCTCAATCGCGGAGTAGTCGCACACGGTCAGCTCTTTACCCTCTGGTGCAATGACACACGCACGGATAAGAGGTTTCATGTCCTCAAGCGTGAGCGTATCGTCCCCATCCATCGCACGCGCCACCAGAGCATTAGTCTCTTCCTCGCCGCCGGCAGAGGCTTTAGGGAGATTCTGGAACTGAACCCCCCGGCCAGCCCATCGCCCGGTATGCGCACCAAAGAACTGCACCGCACCGCGTACTCGGTGTTGCAGAGGGTCTGCGAGCCGTAGGTAGGCGTTGAACTTAGCCACCGAAGCGGCGTTAGTATTCGTGCGCAGGTCAAGTACGTTCTTTACCAACGGCGGCACCCCCGGCAAGGTTAGTATCTTCTGCACCGCCGCCTTGTCGATAGACTTGAACAGCTCTCCGTCTTCGACGTACACATACTCTTCGCCGTGCCGTTCGATAACACCTGCCGGTTCTAACAGAGACACCAACCACTCTAATAATTGCTTCTGTGAGTTCGCGTTCTCAATACCTGCAATAGCAGCCATATCGGCTAGTGTATCGGTCTTGATAGTCTCGCAGAGCTTCACACACTGAGCGGCCAGCTCAACATCAGCAAGAATGCCACGGTCATTGATGCGTTGGTCTGCGTTCCACACCTCGCGCTCACCCTCAGGGAAACCGCCGAAGCGCTCTTCGAGCGTCTGGTGAATCTGCACCATCGTGTCTACGTCCTGCACCGCGTAATCCCCGAAGCGTTTCCAATCCTCAGGGTGTGATTCCGGCGTGCACCACTCACCCTTCTTATTCGGCTGGCAGAACATGTTGATAAGTCGGGTGCCTGCTGAGTCTTTTTCTTCCACTCCAAGGGCGGTAGCGGCTTGCTCAAGCGACGCAGGGAACCCAAGGGAGGTACACATAGCCATAGTGTCTATAAACCGCTCAGGCGGCACGTAAGAGCTGTAGGGGTAGCGACAGATAGTTGAGATAACGTTCCGCTCGAAGTTCGCATTATGCGCTACAAACGTTACTTCTTCATCCTCGTGGGCAGCGCGCACAAAATTGACAATAGCGTCATACCCGGCAAGCAGGGTGGTTTTCTCTTCACCCTCCCAGCGGTATGCACACAGCAAAGGCTCCCAGAACGCGCCGCGCATGTAGATGTAAGCGCCACGACTTTGCAGGGGTACATCAGAAAAGGTTTCAAAGTCGATATATAATAGTTTTGGCATTGTTTTCTCCGGTTCCAACACTAGGGAATTTCAGAAACCCCGGCAAGGCATTACACCTAGCCGGGGTTTTCGTTTTATTATTCTTTAGCCGAAGATAGCTTCGGTATCCTCAGTACCACCCTCGGGAACCTCACCGAAAGCAGCCGATGCATCATCTGCATACGCTTCGAGAATGTCGCCGTAAGCAGCCTGTGCAGATACCGTTCCATCCAGGCGTTCTCCGTCACGGGTCTTGAGTACGGACTCAACAAAGAACTTGAGGCCGAACGTACCTTCGTACTCGTAGATGTACGGGGTTACCACGGCATAACCGTAGCAGCCAGAGTACACTTCGGAGGGGTCAATCTCTACCGGCACGCCGGCACCAGGTGCGAGAGTCTTCACCGGAGTAACAGTCTTACGGCGAACTGCGTACTGGTCTGCGGTGAAATTGATAGCCCCGGCCAGGTATTCCTTGTCGGTGCTACGGTCGTCGGTATCACCATCACGAACCACCGTCTTGAGCTTGTTCTTCGTGACAACCAACATCTCGCCGGAGTCTGCCCACAACTTCTTGAGCGTAGGTGCGTATTCAGCAGGGAGTTTCACCTTACCCTTGCCGGACACTGCGAAGTCCACGGCATCGTCCACGGCCTTCTGCATACGGTCGAGAACCTTCTCACCAGTCTTACCCACGGTTGCATTCTTCGGCACAATGAGGTTCACAGAGAACTTGTACTTAGCCGCTTCATCAGCCGGCATTTCCCGCAGCTCTTCAAGCGTTGCGTACTTCGGATTCTTACGGTCTGACAAGTCCTTAGCCTCGGCAAGGCTGACGAAAGAGAAACGGACTTCACCAATAGTAATGCTCACAATAATTCCTTACAGTTATTTAAGTTGTTACTTGTTTTTGATTGCGTAGAAGACGGCCTTCGAACGTTTTAGTTTCGCCTTGACCTTATCCTCCGTGCCGGGGTCTATCATGACGACGTTCACCCGGACTTTCTTTCTCGCCAGAGCCAAAACAAGGTGTGCGTTTACCGCACGATACCCGCTTCGGAACTGATTTACAGCACCATCATACGAGAACCCAAGCTCTCGTGATAGCGCCCTCGCCGACTTTGACTCTTTGACGAGAGGTAGGTTATCCCACGCGTAGGGATTGACCCACACCTCATTCAAACAGTTCAGTGTAGGCGCTTGCTGTTTCACCATTCTTTGTGACTCCTTTTCGCTTATCGTCTACCGGGACAAGCGAGAGCGAGCCTTCCGATTTAGAAACAAACTCAGCACCCGGCGAGTCCTCCAACTTCATCTTGAGCTTTCGCTCGATGGTGGAAATACTTTCAAGTTTCGTGACGGTCTTCGACAGACCGTCAATGACAACTCCTTCATCCTGCAACGTCTTGAGGAAACCGTCAGGGTCTTTGATGGTTCGGCGGCCCTGACCTCGAACAACCTTCACGCCGGGGTATTCTTCACCACGTTCGTAAATGTCTTCGAGTACTCGCTCTTCAATTGCTTTCAACCACGCCCGAAGTTCCGGTGCGCGAAGGGCAATCTCTGCCAACTCTTCCTTCGGCAGGATAGCCGCAGATAACTCATTGAAATTCATAGCTCTAAACTTATCCCTTCCCATATCTTCTGCGCCCGTGCCGTGCATAGTGCCTTAGCAGGACACCACCGGCACGCACCGTCACTCGGAGCGAACTTGCCGTTACCGGTGTTTATTTCTTCGACAGCAGGTTTCACAACATCCTCCCGCCACTGAATCAGCTTCTCCGGCAGGGTCTCCCACTGCCTATGTGAAGCAAGCCGCGGCTGAATGATGTGTAATGTGACCGTGTTGAAATTCCAGAATGCCTTGAAGGCTTCCAGCGCACCCAACCCGTAGAGCTTGAGCTGCGTGTTATCAACCGGCGACACCGGCACGCCGCGTCCATATTTATAGTCGATAACGTGCAGTTCATCTTCCAGAGCGACTATCGCATCTGCCGTACCAAAACAACCTTCGATACCGGGGAACACGCGAGTCTCTAGCCAGATGACCCCCTCGTGCTTGTGAGAGAGGAATTGCGTTCGCGTCAAATCGAATATCACATCAATCTGTTGCTGTGCGTATTCCTGCATCTCGTTATAAGGGTTGTAACCGAGAAGGTCTCGCCCGGCACGTACCAACTCGCTACGCTCTGATTTATACTCAACAGGGCTGATACGCCCTAGCCGGTATAGACACTCATTCTCTAGAACTGAATGAGCTAACGTCCCTTCCTCTACGGCAAGCCCGGCTTCGGATTCAGGTATGTTGAGTGAATCTATTAGCTCGAAGCTCTTCGTGCAGTTTATCCACCGCTCACCGGAGGATGGGGACAACTTAGCGTGTACTTCCGGCATGGTTTATGCGAACGGGTCGGCTGGTTCTGGCTTCTTGTCACCCTCGATTCGGTGAAGCTGTTCGCGCAGCTTAGCGTACACTTCGTTGTACTCAGAGGGGTCAAGGTCTTTCAGAATCTTGCCGCCCATGATTTCCATGCATTCTTCGTGGTAATCGCCGAGCGCCATAATTGCCTTGCCCATACCTGCAACGTCTACAAGGCGTACCTGACGTTCTGCCTTAGGTGCTTCTTCCTTCACCGGCTCGGGTTCCGGTTCCTCGGCCTTAGGTGCAGCTTTCTTAGAGGTGCTCTTACGCGCAGGGGTTTTCTTAGGTGCGGGTTTCTTTGGCTCTTCCTCCGTCGGCGTGTCTACGGTTTCCGCCTTCACAGGTGCAGAGAAGGTAACCGGGTTTTCCTTGATGGTTTCCTGAGCGATAGCAAGAGCGTTCTTCACTACCTCGGCCAGGGAACGGCCCAGCTGGATACCCAGCTCGTCAATCTGCTTGCTCATTATGTCCTCCGATTTTGTCTGATAAAGTTGTCGCGGTTGCGACTACAGTCATAACTATAACCTGTCGCAACCGCGAAAATCAACTTATTCTATTGTGTGTTATGTTACAGGTACCCTAGCTCCCCTCCGGGCTTCTTCAAATCCTCGATGTACAACATATCGTCGTACCCTTCTCGGACTTCATGAACCGCCTCAGCCCATATCTGGTCTATGTACTCCGGTGTGTATTTATCGAAATCAATCTTCGCAGGCAATTCAATAGAGAACCGCCGCCCCCGGCTGTAATCCTGTTCCATCAATTTAGGGCGCGATGTAATGGCCCATACATCCCAGTTACGGTCCAACCACTCTCGGTACCGCTCACGAGAGATGTCCTCTCGTGCATTAGCAAACCCCCAGAAACGTATGATTTGTTTGAATGTCCTGTACTTGCTGAGGTCAAACACAGCAATCCAACTCCGAGATGCATCTTTCACTACACCTTTTCCGTAGTAAGAAAAGTACTTAGTGTACCCACACCCCACAAGCGAAATCCACCGGCGCATAGAATCTTCGTTATCACTATGGAATATCGGCAAGCGGTACAGATGCCTGCCGGGTTTCAAGACCCGCTTCGCGGAGATAACAAAAACTTTTCGTGCTAACTCATAATCGTAAGCTGTGCCCTCAGACCCCGGCAAGGCCGTGGCGAGCCGGGGGTTACCATCCCATTCAAGCCTATTTAGATAATCTGCCACGGGGTCAAACGCGCGTTCCTCTGCTACGGTGTCTAAGATGTAATACCTTCGGTCTCCTGAGAAAGCACCAAACCTGTATTTGCTTTTTAGGTAGTGGCGTAGTCCGTTTGTACTTATCTTTTCCGGGTCCACTTCAGGTATCGGCCCGTCCGTGATGTGATAGGTTTCTGGTTTCTCAACGAAGTACATCCCCCGTGTACAAAAACCTAGCGACTTTAGGAACGGGTCATTCTGAGAGACAATATCCCAGTTGTAGAGAGTGTTCTTAGGTACCCCCTGCTTATCCTCTTCCAACAAAGTCAGTAAATATGAAGACTTCTTCGGTTGGTGAGTCATGTGTAAAGCCCCTTAATCGTCTAGTTTGTCGTGGTTTACAAAGTACAAGAATTGTTTGCCTTGGTTCGGCACGCGAATCTTTGTCTCAGACCGGGTGAGAACCCCGCGCCGTACCAGAGCTTGTAGAGAATCCTTGACTCGGCTCTGGTCTCGCAACGTGAAGTCGGCAAGTGACATACCTTCAACCTCCACCCACACTTCCTTAGGTGTAATGAAGTCGCGCTCTTTGTCGCCGGTAGAACCGATAACATCTACGTTCCACTGTCCGACAATGGAGCGAAGGGTTTCCGGCTTCTTCTCGTGCCAGTCTGATGTAATCGGCAAGCGTAGATGCTCTGCTATTGATTCGGTCAGCGCGTCACTGTGTATATGCTGTTCACGTGCCGAGCGTGCTAATTCACGTTCATAGCTATTCATAACATGTGACTCACCCATCAGGTACGCATGTACAGCCTCAGCCCATATCTGGTCTACGTATTCTGGCGTGAGTAAATCAAAGTCACGGGGCCGCACACATTCAACCATCAGAAAGCGCCTGTTACCATCACGCTCGCGCAACAGTTCCATATCGTTTGTAGAACCCCAAACCACCCACCGACGAAGGCGGGTCTCCGGCTCGACTGCGTAAGGTACGCGGTAGGTATCCGAGGTTTGGGTAAGGAAGCTCTTTAGCCTGTTGAAGTCCGATTTAGCGACAACCTCAGACTCTTCTGCCATGGCTATCCAGGTCTCACTAAGAATCTGAACGGTATCTTTTGATTCGATGTTCTGAAACTCAACGGAGAACCCCTTAGACATCTCTTTAATCCAGCTAGACTTGCCGGTGCCCTCAGGGCCCACGAGAATAAGCGCCTCATCCACCTTCACACCCGGCTCGAAAGTACGAGCTACAGCCGCGAGAAGAACTTTCCGGGCTACCATACGGTTGTATTCCGTGTCTTCCACACCGGGTAGGCACGTTTCCATACGCTTGTTGCCGTCCCAATGTAACGACTCAAGGTAAATGCGGACAGGGTCGAAACTATTAACCGCTTTCCGTTCCGCAAAAATTTGAACTAGCCTCTCCGGCGATACCTTTAGCCCATAGATATTTTCGTAGCGGTTCCGAAGCAAGACTTTTTGATTTTCAGTTAGCTTAGGTGAACGTTCCGTGCCCGGCCAGTTGTGCGGGTCTGCCTCAGTAAAGTACTCACCCCGTTCGCACCACCCGACACCCTTCATCTTAGGGTCGTTGTCGAATATCAACGTTAGGTTACGAAGCGAGTCAACAAACTTTCCGGTCTTCCTGTCTACTTCCAGCTGGGATACCCACTGCGTGTTATCCAGCTCTTCTGTTGTCAGCACTTCTACGTTTGTATGTGTCTCACGGGCCGGGGGTAACTCTCGTACTGGTGGCATCTTCAATGTGCCCCCCGTTACATCTTCGGCAGACTTAGATAAGTTGTGTACAACAGCCTCGTATGCTTCGGCGTGAACACGTTTTTTGAAACCTTCATGAGTGTCTAAGAAATCACGCATGGCTTTGTAAGAAGGTGCCCTGTTGATTGGTCCGTTATAACCTTCGTCTAAGTCCTTGAACTGGTGGATGCGCACCAAATCAAACGGGCTTAGTGCTTGTTCCCGTGCCGGGTCGTTTCCATGCCATGAATAGAAATACCCGGGGTTTTCCTTCATGTTTTCCAAACCTGCATTGTTATCGGGCGAAGACCCATTGTAGTGATGTCGTCCGATAGAATCCGCAGGTCCGTAAGGAAGACCAAAGGTTGTTATCAATTCTTCCAGGTCTGGATAAGCCCTGTTAAACTGCCCTATGATGCCAGGGGCTTCCCCCGGAGGGTTGCGACGGCGAATCCTTGGTTTGTCCGGGATGGACTCTCCACCATTCAGGGACTTCAACATCCCCCACCCATCGGCAAGAATCCCCTCATGCACACCGTAGTCATAGCTGAAAGGGTCTTTACAAGCCGGGGTGAACATAATCTGTGACGGCTTCGCACTAGAAGCATCTATTGACGCTCCAGGGGCAGTAAAAATAATCCGCCGTACCAGGTCGCCGTACGGCTCGGGTGGTAACGGTTCTGCTAGAGGGACCAGAACGCGATATGAGGGCTTTTCTTCGCTGTGACTATACGTCGTATGCCAGAGGTAGTAAAAATCGCTCAGAGAGGCGCACAGAGCCTCAAAACCACCTTCTTGTGCCCCGTCTAGGTCCAGCGTGAGCATGGAGCGGCTGAGTACGTTTACTTTTTTGCGGTGGTTATCTTTCAACTCGCCGGGGAGATAAGACTTCTCATTCTTTTTCGTGCCGGGGGTGCTCAGCATCTTTGCTACATCGCCCAAGGTTAGAAATTCACGGCTGGTTTTAGGGGAAGTACCTTTTGCAAACTCGAAGGCAAAGGTTTTTTCGTTGGTAGACATACAACGTCCTTCCTGATAGAATTTTTATGAAGACGCCTCACAGCGTATCACCAATACCTGGAGATATGCAAGTGAGCAAAACCCCCGGTTTACCTTTCTGGCCGGGGGTTTTGTTTTGCCTGCTCATCGGTTGAGAGTTTAGTCACATTACTATTGACAAACAATAACAAAGTATGCCATCGCGCGGGCGCGATAACCTTATATCTATATATAGCTTTTTAGCGTTAGGCTGCCATTTGGCGAAATCTAGCGGAAAAGCCACCCTAAATCACACTGTTCAATAACGGTAATTAGGCTGCCACCTGGGTTTTTTGTGATGCAGGTAACGAGATGGCAGCCTAATTCTTTTTGAACACCTATACGTAGTGACACCCATCACTTTTGACCCAGATGGCAGCCTAAATTTTCCAGGTGGCAGCCTAATTTTTCCCTGTCTATGCCCTGTACTTCCCTTTATTTACGCCAAATGGCAGCCTAACACTATTTCTAGAGAGGTAGAACGCAACCCCCGAGTTGGCCAAACACTGTTCAGTGAACTTATATGACACAAATCACAACCCCTATGACCCTGGATTTCCTGGCATTCTTCTCTTCAAATCGACACCTTTCAGCTACCGCTCGCTTCGCTCGCTCTCGCCGGGGGCTACGCCCGCTTTAGCGCAATGACCCGCCCCGGCGTGCTACCCCTATCCCCGCACATGACCTTCTGCCGCCGCCCACAAGAGGACAAAGAAATACCCCCGGCAAGAGCGGCACAAGCGCTTCTAACGCTTCCACCACCCCCTCCAGGGGTACTTCTATTACCTAATCCATGAAAGCCCGACAGCAGGGCTTCTATAGATTACACGCCTTCCTCTTTCAAGTAGTCCAGCAAACGCTGTTGTGCGTCTACCTTACCCATCAACGAGTCGTACACACGCCCATCGATAGAATCCTCTGCCATAATCATGTGAATCTGTACAGCTTCCTTCTGACCGCTACGCGCCAACCTCTTATTGGACTGTTGCCACGCCTCGGACGACCACGGCAAGGAGAGCCAAACAGCAATATGCCCCCCGGCCTGTAGGTTGAGTCCATGTCCGATAGAGTCTGGGTGCGCGGCAAGAATAGGAAGCTCGCCGTTGTTCCAACGCTCAACAAACCCACGCTCTTTGACGGTGTGAACATCAGACCCGAAGCGTTTCTTCAACTCTTCAAGCTCGGCTTGGAACCGGTAGAATACCAACACCGGCGCGCCGTGGCTCTCTTCAATGATTTCTTCTAGCACATCTAGCTTGAGCTTGTGCAGAACATCCCACTCACGCTCGCCCTTACCCCCCGGCAAGCCACCAGCACCACTATCAACACCTTCAACAGCGTCGTGGTACAAGAACCCCGCGGTAATCTGTGCGAGTTTCCCTGACACAACAGCTGCGTTCTTCGCGGTGATCTCTTCGCCGCTCTCTATCAGCCGTAGTACCATCTCTTCTTTCATCACCTGATACTGCTTACGTACCCGCCCCGGCAACTTCACCATCTGCGGCACGTAGGTTACAGGTGGTAGCGCAACCCTACCTTCGGTGCCTTGTACCAAAACCCGGCTAGCAATAGCATCGTAAATCTCTTGCTCGGTCTTCTTACCGTTGCGGGTAGCCCACTTGGTGACAATCTTGTTTGGTAGTTGAGCCGCCGCGTAGAAGTACCGCCGCCTATACTCACCGATAGTCTTCCCCAACGATTCACCCCAGTCAAGGAGGAACATTTGCGCCCATAGGTCAATAAGACTCTTCGGCGTGGGTGTACCTGTCAAGCCCCATACGTGCTCGGCACGTGAGACCAACGACTTAGCGCCCCTCCAACGCGAGGTGCGGTGGTTCTTGTACCCCGAAAGCTCGTCGATAATCACCGTCTTGAAACCGCCTGCCATAGCGCGAGCTAACAACCCGTCTTGGTTATCACGACTTACCACAACAAGGTCAGTCTTAGCCCCGGCTAGCCGTTCACGCTTCGCCCTATCTCCCTTCACGACAGTGACGGACAGGTCAGGCCGCCACAACCCCGCCTCGGTTTCCCATACGTTCTCAGCAACCCGCTTAGGGGCAATCACCAATGCCGGCAAGTGTCGTGGCTGTAGAGCAGATAGGCAGGTAGCCGTTTTTCCTAGACCCATGTCAAGGAACAGTGCCTTACCTCCGCGCCCATCACGTAAGAACTCGATGGCCTCTAGCTGATAGTCCCTCAGCTTCAAGAACATATCTTCCATGTTTACCCCTCCCCCCGGCATGTCTTCCCACGTCGCATTACATCTTCTACCTTCCGTGCCCTTGACCCCCGGCCCGCACTACCTCCGCCGTTCTTCCGCGCTATCCTCTGTGCTCGAAGTTGCAGGAACCCGGCAAGCCCTGAATCGACCGTACCCGGCTCGGTGTAGCCGTCTCCAAGCCTTACATCCTTGACCTCGCCGATACCAACCTGCGGCGTGAGGGTGTTGTACTTCCTTACCGGCGTACCCTCTAACCCTTTCCGCCTCTGCCTAGCCCGGTAGTACTTGCGTGAGTGTGCCCGTGCTCGCATGCGTCGCTGGCATTCTTTACATCCGGGGTTCTCAAGCCCTACGACAGCGCCGCCCTCTTCGCATGGTGGAGGGCAGTAAGCGCCCTTCTTCTTGTTCCTGTTCGGTTCCATCTTTCTTACCTCTCTTCTTCCCTGTCCCAAGCGCGTTCCTTATCGCGCTCTTCCAGCCACTTCTTTACCTCCTCGACCCCGGCAAGCACACACCCGGCATGCCCACCACGTTCAAGCACTCGCAAGATGTATTTCTGTCGCTCTGAGACCCTCCCACCACGCGCACGTTTGAGTTCAACAAACCATACTGAACCCCCCGGCACGAGAACTATTCGGTCTGGTATTCCGACCTCTGTCGGTGCGAGCTTCCATGTCACCCAGCCTCGGGCGCGAACCTGCCGAACTAGGTAGGCTTCGACATCTTTTTCTAATGTGTTTTTCATATAATGAGTTTAACAAACCGTCCAACTAAAATCAAGCGCCACTGCGCACACTTTCACACCGAAATAGCCGCAACACCCCGGCGTGTCGCTCGCCTATATCACCCACAAACACCCTTGTCACGTGGTAGAATGTTATTGTTTCGTAACAACTCTTAGCGAAAGGAAACACCGGCATGACCGGCATTCACATATTCGACCAGGTAATCAACCACCTTATTTTCTTTTCTCAGAATGGTTATTGGCTACCCGGCTTCCCCTACTAAACCTGATATACTGGTAGCATCCGCCTCATGCGGTGTCACAGTTCTCACACAACAGGGATACCCGCACCGCCTGTATACACAGTGTGGTGCGGGGTTTCTTATAACGAAAGGAAATCAACTAATGACTGCTCTCTCCATGCTTCTAGGACCCGTGTATTTTTACATGGACTTCTTCAACCGATTTGGGTATTTCCCCGGCTAGTTCACAGCTATCAACGAAGGAAACCCAACTATGTTAGTACGCTACAGTGTTGTTCAGTTAGCTATGTACCCAATTATGTGGGCGTTCTATAGCTTCTGGCACTAACAACCAAAGAGCAAAAGGAAACCCCCGGCAAGGACAGAACATCCTAGACCGGGGGTTTTCGCTAGCCGAGCGACTAGCTATCCCACCAACTAACTCAAGCGCAATACTAAGGTATCATAGTATCCAGGACATAAACCTCTCATGTTTCCTGTTTGTCGGTGATTGAAGAAAATACCCCCGCACACAATTCTCTCCTAGTGTGCGGGGGTATTTCTCTTATCCCTAATCAATCAACCTAACAGGCTTAGCAATGGCTATACGGTGAATTACCTCCTTGCTTGCAGTAAACCCACCACATGATGCCTTGGTTGCACCATTTCATGTGTAGCCAACCTGGCACCCACGGGTCTGCACCGCGAGGGCATTGGCTACCGACCACGGGCGACCACGCCTGTGCAGGTGCCGCGCCTGCTCCAGCTCCAACAGAGCTAAGAGCAAGACCCCCGGCAAGAGCCAGACCCACGAGTTTCTTACGAATATTTTTCATTGTTCCTCTCTCTTTTCTACAGGCCCGGGTACCTTTTTGATAACCCCCAAAGCCCGGTTATCTTTTCCTACCCCGGCAAGCGCCCGCCATTTCTTCCAGTTCACACCGGCTCCAACGGGTCCCTCCCCTGCAGGTACTATTCGCCCGCCTAACCCGCGAACTGCGTCCCCGGCACGTAGCATAGCCGCATTCCGGCGTGCTTTGTTCTTCTCGTAGGTCTCGGCGCTGGTCTTCATGTGGTGGTGGTGAGAGCACAGCGAGGTCAGGTTATCCAGCTCGTCGCTGTGACCCTTCACGTGGTCTACGTCGGTAGCCTTCTCAGTGCACCTCTCGTTGGTGTTGCCGTTCAGTGCCGTGCACCTAAACCCATCTCGTTTGAGTACGGCAAGGCGAATCTGTTTCCAGCGAGGCGACTGTTTATAGGTCAATCCACTTTTCTTACCCCACCCGGCACGTCGTTGCTTTGCCATAAGCCTGCCCACCTTTCTAACCTTCCCAAGGCTTTAGCCCTAGCTCTTGGTTGATGCGCCAGTCGCTAGTACGCACGTCATTAGCGCACAAGAGATGAACAATCTCACTGTATAGCGCGCCCGCCGTCCGCATATCGTTGCTAATCACTGTAGTATTACCCTGCGCAAGCCCGGTAATCGCCGGACGGTTCGAGTCATGGGTGCGAATGGGACAAGAACCAAGTACCTCCGGCACGCCAATGTCGTACAGGAAGTTCCACACGTGGAGGAGGAACACAAGCTCTAATACCTGGCGCACACCATACGCCGGTATACGTACCTCCAGAACTTTTTTACCTTCACGCCCGCGCCAGAGTAATACCGGCGAGAGCTTGACCTCAAACCCAGATGCCTCAGCACGACGGATAGCTTTCAGGTTCTTAGTGGACAGATAGTCGTTCCGAGTGAAGAACTTCCACATATCGGAGAGGTTGATAACCATAGGTTCGGTCTCAACGTCGATGCTCTTCCAGACATTGATGGTGCTGATGGACACATCCACCAGACCACCCCCGGCAAGTTCTATCTCTTTGCTAAGGTTCTCCCCCCAGCTCGTGAATACCGATAGACGGGAGGCACTATTACCATGTTTGGCATACCCAAGAACGACCCCCGCCCCCGGCGCGACATGTTTACCAAACATGTCCTGTAGTTTCTTCGTCAGCTCTTTCAAATCTTCGTGAGTAGATTCAGGGCTTACGAGTATTTCTTTCTCTTCCATCCCGGTTACCTTTCTTTATTTCCAGTAATGGTTAGTTACTTTCTGGGCGGCTAGTTCCAGCTTGTTGTGTTGGTAGCTGTCACCGATTTTTACACCGCGTGTAATCAGCTCTAAGGCTACAGCGTTCAGCACGTCTGGAACAGTCTCCATGTCCCCGGCACGGACGACACGGGGTACCTTAGAAAGCCCGGTTATCTCTGGGCGGTTCACGCCTTTAGTTTTCAAGAAGGAAGGAGCCTCACCGGCTTGTACGACCCCTGATAGGTGGTCGTATACATGCGCCAGGAACACAGTTTCAAGGAAGCTCCTGGGGTAATCCTCAGGGATGCCCATAACACAGTTCGTACCCGGCAGGACTACCCACAACTCACAAGGCATCTTATTGTTTGTCGCTACTGCCGTTTCAATATCTTCACGCGCCTGTTGAGTAATGTAGTTACGGGTTTCAAACGCCTGCCACATATGCGATAGGTTCACCGATTCCGGTTTGGTCTCAAGGGTCACCGGGTGCTCCATACCATAAGCCTTTAGCTGCATGTAGGGTTCTTTATCTAAGAATGAGGGGAGGTCTTCCCATGTCACAGATGAACTTTTAACAGCGGTGCAACTTGCTACCACCTTAGAAGTACCATCTTTACATTTCTCTGCGGTAATGACGGCGACACCACTATCAGGTTCCAGGTTCTCAGCAACCCAGTGTTTTACTAACTCTGAAACCTCTTCTACCTGTTCACGGGTTATCATCTTTCCCATAACCGTTTATCCTTTCTCCACCACGCCAATAGGGCGACCCCCGGCGTGCGGTGTGTTATTTTCTGCCCATGTCTCAACTGTTGCCTTATCCCAGAGCAACAACTCTCGACCTGCCCCGTCTAGGGCGGTCATGACAGGTGGGGGGAATGTTCCGTTACTGATACGGTAGTACAGTGCTGACCGGCTGTGTGGTACCAGCTCGACAACCCCGGCTAGGGTCATGAGCGGGTTATCCGTGCCGTACTCATGCACGCTACCGTCTGAGTGTTCAACTTCGATACGTTTCACTTCACATCCTTTCGTGTCTTACCCTGACCTATTCGGTCTTTGTTCTTGAAGAAGATTATCCACCCGATAACCCCCGGCAAGAAGGTTATAGACCCTACAGCTACGCCACAGCGGGCTAGAATCCGTGCCACATCTAGACCAGTGGAAGAGTTCAACAGTTCCGCAGGTACTAGTATTGTCGTTGTTACAAAAGCCGGGAAAACAGCATCCAGCAACAACACGACAGCGCTTGCTACCAGTGAGAAAGAGATACAATACTTGAGAATCTTCACTACAGGTCACCCCCTTGCACAAGCACCAGGTGATGTCCGTTGCGCATGGCATCATCAACAGCCATCGAATGCGCCACCTGTTTCAGCTCTTCCCAGGTAATAAGAACCGCACATCCAGGGCGAACCGCGCCGATAGCATCAATGCAGACATAGCGCAGAGCATCCCGGCTAGTGCGCCCATACGGCGCGCTCTGCTCGTATTTCACGACCCCCACGCCTACGAATCGTCCTTCTTTGTCATCTCGAATAAGACAGGTCAGCAACCCGAAACGCTCAGCCACCGCGTAGGTTTCGTATCGCACTGAGTACCGGCGGGGGAACTGCTCTTGTTCTTTAGGTGGTTGCAGTACATTTGTTAGGTCTGCCATCAACGGTTACCTTTCTTCTTAGGTGACTAGCGTGTGCCAGCCCGGTTATCTAAATTGTCTTTGCGCACCCCCGGCACGGGTGCAGGACGGCGGGACATCATCTCTTGCCGCGCCCGCCTCTGCTGTGCCAGTCGGTTGTAGTAGTCTTCTTCTAGTACGGAGATGCGTTGTTGCAGTTCCATGTACATGCGGTACAGGTCTTCGTGCCCGGTGGACGGTAAAACCTCGTGGTATACATCCCCCACGCGGTAGTTGCACCGCGCATTATCCCGGCGCGCAGAACCCTTAGCATACAACGCTATAACCCCGGTCAGGATGAACAGGAACGCCGCCCCGGCTAGAAGTAGTGCGTTGATAATGTGTGCGGTCATTAGTCTTGCTCGCTTTCCGGTACGTTCGATACGAAGATGTAGTACCCGGCTTCCCTTAGTGTTTGGCGCGTAGGAATCCTACTACCTACAGACGACTCTGTGTACAAGTCACCCATTTTTACAACACCCCCGGCGTGTATACCATTCGGGTACCACTTGAAGCTATACCAAGTGTTTTGTAGCTCCGGGTGTGAGAAGCCAGAGGGCATGTCAAAGTAATCAGATTGATACACGGGGTACCGGGTACCTTTTTCATCCAACCCGAAAACCTCAAACTTTGACCGGATACCTTTCAGCGGTACTCGCTCTGTGTACATCTGTAGGTACACATCCCACCCCTCTGGTTTGAAATCAAATGCTTTACCAAGCTCTTTGCCGACTTCCCGTTGCACGTCGTAAGGTAACAGCAGAGGGGTAACCTTGAGGTCTTTTACGCGCTGTTTATACTCTTCGTATTCCGCGAAAACGCGGTTGTTACGTGATTTTTCTGCTTCACGCATCCAGTTATTCATTGTGTAGCTCTCCCACTAAAAGATGATTATCATGCGCTGATCTGCCAGCGCGGCAGATGGTAGTGATGTCCTGATAACAGAACAATGTTGTACCAGCGGTTCGAACATAGTAAACACTAGGTCTGAGTCCGCCCGTAGGCGCTCGCGGTATTTCTCAAGCCGTTTCCGCTTATAAAGGTGGTGTTCCAGGTCTACCCCTGCACCCTCAAGACGAATCATGAAGGTTTCAAGGGCTTTCCACACGTCTTTATTCACCTGTCCCCCCGCATGAGTTGATATGCCGCGTACCCCCCGGCTAGTAACAGCCCTAGAGTAGCCCCGTTACCAGAGCCACCGGTGAGAACAACAGCAGTACCGAAAGCCCCGGCTAGAACTATTGCGCCAGCGGTAGTTAGTGCGCGAATTTTCTTAGACATTTTCAACCTCCGATAGGTTAGTCGGTTTCGGATACCTTGATAAGCAGGAAAGCAACAGCGAAAGGTAGGGTTACACTTGATACGGTACCCACCACCGCGTAAAAATCCCGAACAGGTTGTTTGTATTCTTCCAGCCCCATAAGAGTAACTGGGACGATTGCTAAAAAGAGACCAAGTACCATTACTGCCACGGCGGCTAGGAATACCACCGTAGGAACTAGCAGAGCTTTCTTTAGTGCAGTCATGGTTAGATTCCTTCCATCATCTCTGTTATCCGCTCCTACAGTTTTTCGATAGCCCCCGGCATGTCGCCGTCGTGGTATCCATCCCGCATGTCGCGTATCTGCTCATACAGAGTTTCAAGGCTTGCACGCTCAATGTAATCTTTTTCTACTTCTTCACGGAATACCGTTAGCGCGTCTTGCGCTTCCGTGGCATCGTCCCGGAAACTTTCGATACGGTCTGCCTGTAGGGGTATTACTAACTGGATGGTGTCGAACAGCTTGCGAATACCGCCGTGCAATTCGTCGATGTAGTCTTGCACGACCTCGGGTATAATCTCGTAGTCTTCTTCGAAGGGCACCGAGAAAGAATCCAGCTCACCTAAGATTTCGTCCACCTTAGAGTCGTGTAGCGCACTCGCATCATCCAGCCACCCGGCTAGTTTGTCCGCGGTTATGTCGTCGTCAAGCAGAGTACCTTCAAAAGACATTTCAAACGCTTCCTTTCTGTTTAGTCGTTGAAGACGTGGTACACGGAACCGTCTAGAGAGGGTGCGAAACACCACCCCCAATATTCCAGCTCTTCCTTGAATGCTTTAGTGTCTACGAATCGTAGGGCTTGCGCGTCGTCCACGTTGAAGTACCGGTTGTAAAGCTCGCGTATGTATGCGTCAAGGTCTTTGTGGTCGCCGTCGTAATCGAAGAGCAGACGCTCTATAACCCGCCAGTCATCCAGCATTTCATCAGTTAGCCCGGTGTGTACGCCATAAGCCATGAGGGCATCCGCCGGGCATTCAAGCCCGATACCCGCTTCAACGGCGTTCTGGTAGGCACGGGTTAGATTAGCCCGTTGCAGGGGCTTTAGAGCGCCGTAACGTTCCTGATACAGCACTTCAAAGCGTTCCACTTCGGTGCGAATGTCTTCAAGGTCTTGAGGGGTCAAGTTTGGTTTGGTTTGGTTTATGACAGTTCCCAAGGTTCTATGCTTTCTTTAAGGACACTGGGTACCCCCTGCTGGAGGGTACCCAGCGCGTGGCTAAGCCACGTTGAAATCGAAGATGAAATATTCACTAATGCGACGCGGGTTTTCTATGAAGAACACCCGGCTATCTGCGAGATGTACCAGGTAAGTTTTGGTATCGAAGAATTGGAACACAGGGTTTGCGGGGTTCAACCCGAACCGTTCCGCCGCCATCTTCTTTACATGCTTATCACGGAAGCGTACACATTGCCCGGTATACGCTCGTGACAGTCGGTGTAGCATGTCAGATGAACCAAGTACCAAGGATACGCAGTCGTGTTGTTCTGCCCACGCTAGAATAGCGTCCACCACGTCGTAATAGCCTGTACCCCCCGGCAAGGTTTCCAGGAATGAAAGCAGTGTAGTTTTTTGGGCGGCTGTTAGACCATCGTTATAGCGCTGTTCACGGAATGAGCTTACGCCGTTAACAATGTTTTTAAGGACGTTGAGGTTTGACATTATGTTTCCTTTCTTATAGCTCGAATACGTGAGTCATTGTGTCAGCTACATAAGACGCGAACACCCATCCCTCTGTTTCAAGATGGGTTTGATACTTTCCAACATCCAGGAATTTAGCGGCGTATGAAGCTAAATCGCTGTTTGAAAGACCTAAGGACGCTACGTACCAATCCACTAAGAAGTATTCCGGGTCGTCGTAACCACCTACATAACCATCAAGCAAGGCTTTCAAATCCGCCACGCTATCTAGCGCATGCTCCATGTCGCCGGTGTAATCACCCCAAGCCATGAGGGCATCTGTAGCATCATCTACATCCATACCGAGCGATATACCCCCAAACTCAAGGGCTTCTGCAAGGTTCTGTCGTTGCTGTTGGGTCGGCTCTTCACCGTACAAATCTTCAAAGTTGTCTACGGCATTATGAATGTATTGAGGGTTTCCCATTTGTCTAAGTTCCCTTCTGGTTATGCCAATGCCCGGCGGTTGCGAGCGATAATGTCGGTTGTGTCTGCTTCCAAAGCCTTCACAATGTCTTTACCTGGCTTACAAGCCCGGTTACCTTTAGGCTCTGTCGCTACCTGCATGAGGGGCAGGAGCATAAGAGCACCGGCTAGGCAAGCCCCGATACCCCATGCTAGGGTTTCGGCTAACAACGTGTACTGATACGCGAACGCGAACCCGGTAGCGATTACAGCAGTCCAAAGCCCGGCGATAGTTGCGGGGGTTTTCAGGTGCTTCATACCCGGTTACCTTTCTGATTAGGTTGTGTATTTTCCGTGCCCGCCCGGGGAATCGAACCCCGGCTAGTACCATAGCGGGCTACCGCATTATCGGTGAAAATGTGCGGTGGTTATTTGTTGAGTGAAAGTCTGATTAGTCGATGACAAGCCCGGCATGTTTGAACGCCGCGAGTACGCGCCCATCCATATTGCCTCCGAGCAAGTCCGAATCAAAGATGTTGTAACCACATCCGGTGCTAAAGTTGTGCGTACCTTTCCGGTCTGAATGCCGGTAATTAAGCATGTAATATTTGAGCTCTTCTAGTCCGAGGTCTTCATAGACCGCGTTGAGCCGGTCATACTGCATGTCCAAGATAGCCCAGCGGCGCATTCCCGAGTAAGGGTTTTCCGAGAGCCAGAAAATGCTTAGGTTCTTGATGCGGTGCTTTTCCAGAAGCCCGGCTAGAGTGCCGTTTTCCGATGCTTCGATGATGGTTTCTTTTGCTGATTTAGCCATTGTCCCAGCTCATTTCGTGTATAGGTTTCTGTTTGTCTAGATTGCGTGCTCGGCTACGATTTCCCAAAAGTCGATTTCGCCGACTTTGAGGGAGAACCCATCGTCATAGTCGCTAAGTACCCGGTCAGCAATAAGGTCAATTTCGAAGTTTTCTGCTTTGGCGTTACCACCCGCTTCGATAGGTTCTATTATTTCCCTTTGGATAGCCTCGCGGCGGTCAGTGTAAGTACGTTTCATCACTGTAGTTCCTTTCGGATGTGGTTGAGGTTGCCCCATATCAGAGCATCCCGTGCGTACACCGGGAATTGCACCCGGCATGAAGGCTAACCCTTTGTACGCGGTAGGGCTTTATTAGTGCCCCACAAGTATTTGCAAAGGCTGTAAGAGGGTTGTTACCCAGGTGATAGCGTCTGTGAAGATGTACCCCTGGACGTTGCCTACATACTGTAGCCATTGCATTACGTAATCGTAAGTCATTGGTTGTTTCCTCTATTTGTTTGTCAATCAGCGATTTAGCATTTCTGTTTTGTTGGTATCAACATTATCAGTAGTTGTACGCTTTGTCAAACTGCCTGTATGCCTTATCCAAGGTGCCCTTGCTTTTCGCCTCACTGATTAGGGTATTGGCTACTCTCCAACATGCCAGAGCTTTATGTTTGTCTCTGCATTTCGCTATTTCGTTTTGTTGATATATCTAATGTATATCAGAGTTGGACTGTTTGTCAAACTAACCAGATGTGGTGTGTAGCACATACCCTATACAGCATGGGTGTATAGCAGGTGTACATAGGTACGTACACGTGTGTGCGTGTGTGCGTGTGTGCGTGTGTGCGTGTGTGCGTGTGTGCGTGTGTGCGTGTGTGCGTG
>FLRW01001119.1_pt1 | contig 40549 bp, 56 predicted proteins | sample 1550421 | NCBI WGS metagenome assembly FLRW01 (sample SAMEA4031753, study PRJEB14383) | metagenome | biome: human; feature: oral; material: saliva | place: Philippines | collected 2014
GTTTGGGAGGGAAATTTCAATGAAGGATTAGAGAAAAATTCATTCGATGTTGTAACCGGTGGAGCCGGAAAAATTGTGGCGATTAAACTGAAAAATGAGTTTAAACTAGGTCGCTATTATAAAGTAATGTTCGACACAACAGCCCCTAACAATAGTGTAATGGCGATTGGTATTGACGAGTATTTTCTCACAGGTAATACGTATAAGACTATTCCCCATAACAACTATAAATCAATGACTGCAAAAGATAACGTGTTATTTACAAGAATTTCGAGTAAAGCGAATGATAATAAAGAGGCTGTGTATTTAGAATTTATAGGAGATTTTGACAAGTCACAGATTACTAATGTTAGATTTTATGAAATAAATTTAGGGTTCAGATACACGAAAAGAAACGAAGAAGTTAATATATACTCAATGCTGAACCAAGCTAAAAATGAAGTAAGTCTAAGTGTTAAAGAAACATTATCAACTAATTACTTAACTAAAACAGAAACTGAAGCAAGTATTAGAGTAATGAAAGATAAAATTGAAAATGTTGTTACTACTGACAATTTCAGCACTACTTTAACCCAAAACGCTCGAGCGTTGAGAATAGCTTGGAATGAAATTTCCGAATACGTTCAGTTCGAAGAAGGTGGACTGAATTTTTACGCCGGAACAAGCGACCAAAACAATTTAAAAGCTAGGATAGACGGTGGAGATTACACTTTTTGGCGTGACGGTAAAAGGTTAGGAAGCATGGGAACGACGACTTATGCTAACGATAAACGATTAAAAGGTATTCAATTTTCTTTAGAAAATGGTTACGGTGGTACGTCGGCTTTCATGGGTTGGGGTTATCGAGAACATGCAACAGATGAGCATTTAATATGGAAGTGGGTGTATTCATCGGTTGAAGTTGGTGCAAATAAGACTGATTCATTAAACGCTTGGTGTACTGTAAACTTTCACGATAACTTACTTGAAAATGGTCGAACTATGAGTGATAGTCTAGTTTTTATGGACGGTGTAACAAGGCAAATACCCATCATTCATTCAATTACTAGTAGGGGCGACGGCGGAATAAATTGGGTTTACGGAAACTTGAACTTTCGAAACGGTATTTTAATTAGTTCAACGACAGGATATCTATAAGGAGGAATTTAATAATGACAATGCCGATTGAAGCTAAAATTTCAAATGTAAAAAGCGATATTTTAAAGTTTGTAGAAATATCAGCTAGAGATTACGAATTACCGCCGGTTATTATCGTCGGAATATTATCCGACATTTTAAATGAGTGGAAAAATAAAGAAATAGTTCAAATAAATGATAGTTATAACAGAATAATAACTACTTTAAACGAACAACTTTCTAACGAAAGAAAAGAAGAACAAAATTAAAAGATATAAGGGCGGTATTACACCGCTCTTTTTTAAGGAGGTGCAAACATTGCACATAACATTGGCTGAACTTGCTAATCAATATTATGAATTATTTAACGACATTTACATTCACGCTTTAGCTGGAATAATAGTATTTGATATTATTACAGGACTAGCGAAAGCGTGGGTAACAAAAACGGTTAATTCCACAATAGGAAGACGTGGATTAATCGAGCATCTGATAGTATTAGTGCTTGTAGTAACTGTATATCCCTATCTAATCTATATAGGCTTTGAAGAAGTAGCTACAGCTTTTATATTCTTCTTCATAGCAACATACGGAGTATCACTTATTGAGAACTTAGCAGCGGTAGGCGTGCCTTTTCCAAAAGGGATAAAAAAGAGGCTCGAAAAACTAAGAGATGCATTTAATGAAAAGGAGTGATTCTATCTTGGAAAAAATTATTAGATTGAGTATAGAAAACACAACAAAAATAAGACAAGTTGAAGATAGTTTTTGTGAACTGTATTCACATGATAAAAATAACGGAGCCTTTGAGTTTGAAATATCAAAAGGTACATTAACTAATGAGAATGTAGTAGCACTATTTAAATTCTTGAGAAGTGGTAGCTACTGGAAAACTACCGGAACTGTAGAAGATAATAAAATCAAATTTAACTTTGACACCTCTCTAATCACTCAAAATGAAGAGGTTGTTTGCTATATTTACCTGGATAAAGAAGAACGCAACAGCGACATTTTCAGATTTAAATTCAAAGTAAATTTATCTGAGATTGATAAAGCTAGTCAACTACCGGAAAAAGAACGCTTTTTTGCTAACAGCATGATAGTAGATAGAGTAGATGTGCTTACTAAAGAAGATTTTGACAAAGCTATCAAGGAAATTGAAAAAGGTAGTAAATTCTTAACAGAAACTCAAGCGAATGAAAAGTATGCACTAAAAGGAGATATCCCTAACGTATCTAATTTTGTATCAAGTACTCAATTATCAGATTATGCTTTGAAGACTGAAATACCGAATAGTGAAACTATTGTGAATAAAGCAGTTGAAAAAGTTGAGGAAAAGGGATATTTAACTGAACATCAATCACTAGCTAATTATGTTACAGAAACACAGTTAGAAGGTAAGAATTATTTAACTGAACATCAGGATATTAGCAAATTAGCTACAAAACAAGCTGTTGATGATGTTGCTGCTAAGGTTACACAATTAGAAAGTAGACCAGTGACATCAAGCTATGATGATTCTGAAATTAAACGTAAAATCAAAGAACTAGAAGATAGACCAACAACAGCTAATATCGATACAAGTAATTTTGTAACAACTACACAATTAGAAGATAAGCATTACTTAACGGAACATCAATCACTAGCTGGATATATTACAGAAACACAATTAGAAGGTAAGAATTACTTAACAGAACACCAGGATATTTCAAAACTTGCCACTAAGGAACAGTTAGACGAACTTAGGAACAGTCAACCAACAGTTGACACTTCGAACCTTGCCACTAAAGAAGAACTTAGAAAAGCTTTCTTAGATGAAGAAGACCATGAGAAATATGCTAAAAAGACAGAACTACCACAGCCTTACAACGACACTGATATTAAGAACAGGTTAACAACTCTTGAGAGTAGACCTGCAGGGAATGTTGATACTAGTGAATTTGCGACGAAACAAGAGTTTAACTTATTAAATAGTAGTTTAGAAACATTAAGAACTCAGACTTACACTAAATTTGAGACACCTTTTAAATCAACAGGTTTGACAAGAGTTGAAGATTATCTGAATAACACAATTGAACACGCGCGTTCTGAAAATTATGGTCGATTATATACAGATAGATTAGGAAATCATTTAGTTGTTACAGGTAATCGAAAAACAGCAAAATTTGAAACGTTGCTATATACAGTAGGAAACTCGTTACCTGAAGCTTATGAACCTGACTTTGAATTTTCTGAGGGAGATAATATCAAATTTATAACAACACGAAATATACATAATTATCTACCTGCTAACACAGGAAACACAGGTAACACAACGGAGTTAGATAAAAGGTTAAAAGTAATTGAAGCGAAACAGTGGGAAATTCACGGTCGTGGGATGCCAAATGGAGTTGTAACAGCTCCTGTTGGAACAACTTATGTAGATGAAGCAGTAACAAATGGTGCGTTGAAGTGGATAAAGAAAACGGGCACAGGTAACACTGGTTGGGAGGTTCTAATCGGAGACACTGGATGGAAAATACTTCCTTCTGTATCAAAATTAGGAGCTTCATTCGTTAAGATTAGACGTGTTAACAATGTTGTTTCTTACCAGTTCGGAGGTTTAAGCTGGGGCTGGTTTGGTATTGTCAGAAGAGGCGGTGCAGGATATGTTCTGCAAGGCTCTGACAAGGAACGAAATTGTTATATTATTCAAAATAATGGAATCCCAGCAGGATATAGAACTGAAGCTTCACTTATTGGGAATATATATAACGATAAAGGCGTTTCTTATGGGACATGGTATTTAGGCGGCGTTGGAGATTATAACCAGTTAAGATTCCAGTTCACAGACCCAGTGCCAACTGATAGAGATATAGGAGACATCCGTGTTAGTTCAATCTCATATCTTACTAACGAAGCATGGCCGCAAAACTAATGAAAGGAGGTGAACAAATATGATAAATTGGAAAGTTAGATTTAAGAATAAACGCTTTGTAATAGCTTTTATTGCAGCATTACTATTACTTGTCAAACAAGTTGCAATGTTGCTAGGTTACAATCTAAATACTGAAATGTTCAACACTAATATTAACGGAATTGTTGACACAGTATTTTTACTATTAGGTCTACTAGGAATAGTTAATGACCCAACAACAAAAGGTTTCGGAGATAGTGAACAAGCTATGACTTACGAACAACCAAAACAAGACTAGTAAATAGTCTTTTTTATTTTATTCAAATTTAGGAGGAAAAGAATAATGGTTAGAACAACAGATTTATTAAACGAAGCAAGACGTATAGCAAATTTAGGAATAGGTGTTGACCAAGACGGAGCATATGGTACTCAATGTGTAGACTTACCTAATTATTTAAGCTCTTATTTCTTTGGTAAAACATTATGGGGTAACGCAATAGACTTGCTTAACAGTGCAGCAGCATTAGGATATAAAGTTGAATATAACGTTGTAGGAGACCTTAACAGCAAACCAAAAGCTGGAGCAGTATTTGTGATGGACACTACATATACAGCAGGACATTCATATGGACATACAGGACTTGTAATTGAAGATTCAGACGGTTATTCAATGAAAACTATTGAACAAAATGTTGATGGTAACTGGGATAGCTTATATGTAGGAGGGCCTGCAAGATATGTATCAAGAGATTTTGAAGGTATTGTAGGTTGGTTCTATTATCCAGTAGACGATACACCTGCAAACAACCCGGTTACTACAGACGTACAGTCTCTAGATAGACCACGAGTATTTACTGTTAAAGTGCCAAATCTAAATGTTCGTTCAGCTCCATCATTAGATGCTGAAGTAGTAGCAAGCTATGATGAGAATGAAGAGTTTAATTATACTGAATACTGTTATGCTAATGGTTATGAGTGGCTATCTTATGTATCTCACAGTGGAGAACGTAGATATGTAGCTAGTATGGAATTAGCTTCAGGAACTGATTATGGAACTTGGCGATACTTGTAATTAATTATAATTAGTGGTAAAATATTTATAGATGAATATTTTTCATACTTTATTCCCTAAGCTCAGCTTAATTGCTGGGCTTCTTTTTTTATGTCCGTTTAAATGGATATTCTTTAAAATTTCCGTTAAAAATTTTTTAATTATCTATTGACATTATACCTTATATACGGTATAATTATAGTACAAGGTAAAGAAAGAAGGTTGAAGACAATGACAGTAGATAAGTTAATTAAAGATATAGAGGAATTATTTGAAACCGATATCACCGATTATAGAATTTCTAAAGATACTGGAATTACATTAAGTGTTATTCAAAATTACAGAAATGGCAAATATGCATTAGAGAATATGACATTAAAGATAGCTAAAAAATTATACGAATACAAGGAGAGATTAGACATGAGAAACTACGATAAAATGATGGTAATAGTAAATGAATTAGTATTAGAAGAGGGAGCAAGTGTTGATTTTTGGTTTGAAGACAAACCAAACGGCATTACAACATCTAACAGTGTAGAAGAGTTGAAAAGCCATTTAGGACACTTAGAAGAAGATGACTATGAACACTTAATATTTCAAGTAAACTTTGATGATGAAAATCTGGATAGAAATTATCAATTTTACTTTAGCGAATATGAAGATGTAGTTAACAAAAATGAGTTTGTGTTAAGCTGCTTACACAACACAAGATAAAATTTAGGAGGTAGTAAAACTACCTCTTTTCTATTTAGTGAATCTATGTTATTATATATAAGTAAACCATGAATCAATGGTAAAAGCAACCATAAAAAAAGGGCAGAAAAAGGACAAAATCTTTCAAAATAGCACGTTTTATTGAAAAGAAATGAAGTCGAAAACACGATAAAACAAGCGTTTTTGAAATGTTTTGAAATGATATGAAATGATTAAATTTCTATTCCCATACATGAAACACAAATAATAAAACCTTATTATATCAACTTTAATTAGCTATATGATTAATAAAAAGGGCAAGAAAAGGGCAAAAATGAATAAAAATAAAGAACTAGCATTTAATTTAATGTTAGTTCTCTTTTTTTAGAATGATATATCCTTGAATAAGTCAAACTCTTTCTTTTGACTTTTTTTAGTCTTATGAATATATATCTGTTGTGTTACTTTTGTATCTTCATGACCTAACCTTTTAGAGATATATTCAATAGGTATCCCTTTATCAATGCATAAACTAGCGTGTGTATGCCTCAAACTGTGGATCTTGAAATTAATACTTACTAGCTTTTTTAGTCCTTTTCTAAAATGTGATGGTACGATGTAATTTCCGTGTAGATTAGGAAAAATTAAATCTTTATCATCGTTGTATGTCTTGTATATAAGTTTATAGTTAGCTTTTAATCGTTTTTGTTTTTCAAGAATATCTAAACATTTTTGATTAAGTGATATTTTCCTATTACTACTCTTAGTTTTTGGAGTGTTGATACCTCCGTTAATGTTCCAAGTCTTGTTAATTGTTAATATATTTTCCTCTACATCATTGAATGTCAAAGCGATTAGCTCCCCAAACCGCAAACCAGTATTGACAAGGAACTCAATTACATTTCTGTAGTAGGGATAGTCTTTTAACTCATCTAGTATCAAGTCTATTTCCTCTTGTTCTAAATATTTAGTTTCCTCTTTTACTGTTTGCTTTTTCTTTTGCAGCTTTTCAAGAAATGATATATCTTGTATGTAGTCTAATCTATAGAGTATCTTGAGAAAAGTTTTAATACAACCTAAATGTGAGTTGTAATTTACATCAGATACTGCTACATCATCTAATATATTTAGAATGTATTTAGCGTTGACCTTATTCAACGGAGCATCACTACACAACCTTTTAATCTTATTCATGCAAGTAGAATATTGTACTTGCGTGTTAGGTTTAATGTTCTTAAAGTGCTTTTCCTTGATAATTTCAAAGGATTCAAAGAAAGTAATTGTATTATCTATTACCGCAGATTCTTCTAACTCTCTTAGTCTTAATATTTCAGTTGCAGTCTTTCTATTACTTCTTGTATCTTTGTCAAATAGAACAGAAATCTTTTTATACTTACCATTAAGCAGCTTTATTCTTTCATAATACCTTACTTTTCCGTTTTTTGTAGTTTCTATCCACATAATTATACAACCTTTCTTTTTAAATTGATTAATTTATAAAGGTATGCTATAATAATGTTATGATGAGGGTTAAAGCATACCTCAACTTAATTCATATTTGGATGACTATAGTGATATTAAGTTAAAGACTTTGTAAAATCGATTAGAGGACTACGTCCATCGTGAAAGCAATGATAGTCGACAGTTGCTTTTTTCTGTACCTTAAGTAATTTTGAGAGCAATATTATTATGTGACGATATAATAATACTCAAAATGGACTTACAATCAACAAACTCACAACTCTTGGCGGGGGCGTGAGTTTTTTTATTTGTAAATTATCAACATGAAATTCACACGAAAAAAAGCGTTTATAATGGTCTTTATGAGGTTTTATATATTTAAATCAACACGAAAACAACACGAAAAAACCTATTCAACGTTTGAAATTTTATCGAAGAATTCTATAATCCTTTTAGCTGCTCCCACACTTCCTTTGTAAGTCCAGCTATCTTTTTTAACAGGTTTATCAATTAAATTAATAGAGTAAGTTCCCTCATTATTCCCAGTTACTGTAATTTCTATTTTTAATTCAGTAACTTGATTTTCAAGCTTTTTCTTACCAGTTAGACCGCCGATAAGCATTCCTGTAGGACCTAATAATAAACCACCTGCAGCTACTCTCCCAACAGATACACCACCTTGAGCTACTTTAGCACCATCCTCAATAAGTTTATAGTCAACTAACTCATCGAATTTAAATACTTTAAAAAAATCATTATTCAATTTAAACATTTCAGAAATCTCATCAACTGTTATATAGATAAATGATTTTGTTTTTTTAAATTCTTTTTTTCTTCTCGAGTTCTCTATAGAAGCTTCTTTATATTTAAGTCTAACTAATTCTTTTTCTTGTTTCTTTTTCTCTTTTAACTCTAACTCTTTTTGCTTGCGCTCCTGTTTAAGTCTTTCTTTTTCTGGATCCTTTTTAAAAAACATAATATATTTTCTCCTTAAATAATATCTATTCTAAATATTCTAAAATTTACGTCTTAGTTCTACAACTTTACCTATTATTGTAACTGGCAAGCTCTCTATTTCTTCGTTAGTGTAAAACGTAGGGGTATAGCTACTGTTGTTAGGTATAAGCATAATCCCATTGTTAGAGCGTTCGTATCTCTTGCATGTTGCATCATCCCCGTTAACCATCGCTATTACTGTATCCCCGTTATCTGCTGTGCTTTGCTTTCTTACTATAACTATATCCCCATCAGTAAGGATTGGCCGCATAGAATCTCCCTTTATCTTCAAACCGAAGAACGCCCCTTGATTTTCCCAACTTTTTGGTATTTCTTCATAATCTAGTATATCTTCAACCGCAGATATAGGAATACCAGCAGGAACAGTTCCTAAAACTGGGATTTTAACTCCATGAGGTTTTTGCTCTTCTTCCCAACCCATTAGATATTCAATAGATGTGTTTAAATATTTTGCGATTTTTTCTAATCTATCAGTAGGTAATTTTTTAGTATTTCCATCTTCATATCTTTTTATAGTTGTTTCGTGTACTTGTAAAAAATCAGCAATTTCTTTTCTAGATATTTTTCTTCTTTTTCTAGCTTCAAAAATTCTTTGCCCAACATTGCTGTTACTCATTATCTTCACCACCTTTGTAATTTTTATTTTAACATTTTAATTGTAAAAACGCAAGTTATTTTAAAAAATAATAAAAAAAATTGCAAAAAAGTATTGACAAAAAATAAAATCTAGTATAAAATAAAAATTGCAAAAACGCAAGAAAAGGAGGTGGGATTTTGGACTACGATTTATTAAAAGTTAAAATGAAAAAAAATAAGGTTACTTATGAGACTATGGCTAAATTATTAGGTTTGACACTAAATGGTTTTGCAAATAAAATCAACCGTACTAATTCCAGCGGATTTTATGTTGATGAAGCAAATTTAATCAGACAAAAATTGAACTTAAGTCAAGAGGAAGCATTCACTATTTTTTTTAATAATTAACTTGCAATTTCGCAAGATTAGATGAATAATACCTCTTATTTCAAGAGAGGAGAAAGGAGGAGTTAGGATGGAAATAAAGAAATTAATTTTTTTAGATGATACTTATTTAGAAAATTGTACTTTATCGCATGATATTCCAAAAGAAATAGCCGAAATATCAAATAGTTTCGTGAAAATAACTACTGATAAATCGACTATTAAATATGTAAATTTAGATTACATACAACTAATTATACCTAAGAATTTAAAAGTTATTTCTTCTTAGCAGTTTTAGTTTGTGATAAAGCACTGCCTGCTACTGATTTAGAAATTTTACTTGATCTACCGTCACGTAATATTTTACTAGCTTTAGTGGCAACACTTTTAGATGTTTGTTTTTTATTTGCCATATATAAAAGTCCCCCTTTCTAAAGTATTAAGTATTTCATTGAAAAGGTTTAGTAGTAGAATTTAATTTCCTGGAAATACTCAAATAAATTATAACAGAATAGTGAAAGAAGGTCAAACATTTATGAAAGAGTTTTACAACATATTAAAAAAACGTTTAGAAGAAAAGAACATGTCAGTGTATAGGCTGTCAAAAGAGACAGGAATATTTCAGCAAACATTATATTCTTTGTTTAATGGTAAAACATCTAGTCCTACACTAGATAACGCTGTTAAAATAGCGAAGGTATTAGATATCGACTTAAACAAATTGAAAGAAGGTGATTAAAATGCAAGAAGTTAGATTAGATTTAGTTGAATTGCAAAAGTTGGATTTAAAATTCCCTTATATTTCTAAAGATGAAATAAAGAGGTGTTTTAGCATTAAAGATACGACTTATAACAAATGGAAAAATCAATTCTTACAAAAAGTAGATGAGAAGTTTTATCCACGAGGCAGTTGTTTAAAAATGGGAAAAGAACAATTTAACTTATATGCTTGGTTGCACTTTGCAACAAACTACGAGTACTTTCAAGATAAAAGGTTAGCGGAGTATGTCGAGCCTTATTCAAGAAAAACAGTACAAATATTTAGAGAGGAACTAGGAGTTAAATAAATGAAATTACCAAAGATTAAAAAAGATAAATTACACGTAATATACTGGACTATTGCAGTTGTAAGTGTTTGTTTCTTAACATTAACAAATGTTGACTGGAAACAAATCGCAGGGCTTGCAACAGGAATAGGAATATTAATTCAAGTAATATTTGATAAAGAGTTTAGCAAAAAATATTTTTAGGAGGAATTAAATGAAAAAACAACATTATGATTATTTCACACCGATTATAGATTGGGCAAAAGAAAAAGGAATATTACAAGATGGTAGGTTAACTAAACAGCTGCTTAAATCAAGTGAAGAGTGTTTAGAACTACAAACAGCTATAGAAAGTTACGAGAACGGAAATAAAGCAGCTATAGAAGAGATTAAGGATGCTATAGGAGATGTTTACGTTACGTTAGCTATCTCAACACAAATGAGAGCTAAAAACCCTTATATCATCTTTAGACTTATCAAACTTAGAGACACTAGCTTACCTATAAGCACAGATTATAAGCACTACATAACAGAGCTAAAAAGATTAGACTTAAGCGTTTATGATATGTTCACATCAGAAACAATTTACAATTTAGATTTAAAACTAGCTAAATATATTGAGTTCTTAGACTTCTTAGCGAAAGAATACAAGCTAGAGCTTACTGATTGTATAGAAACAGCTTATAATACTATCTCAAAAAGAACTGGAGAAATGATAGACGGAAGTTTTGTGAAAGAAAAATAAAAAAAAGCAGCCGTTTTAAAAAAACAGCTACTTAAAAAATATACTTACATACATTTTAAAATAAAAAAATTAAAAAGTCAATAGGAGGAATGATGGAGGTAAACAAATTAAAAGCAGCTAAAGACAGCTTAAACATAGCAATAGAGCTATTGAAAGAGTGTGAGCAAGATGTAAGGCTGCTAGAAGTAAAAAGAGATGATATAGACGAGTTAATAGAATCGAAGAGTATTCGAGCATTTAACAAGCTAAATAAACTAAATCAAAATCAAATAATAGTTTTAGATAAACTGAAAGAACTAGATGACGATTATATCATTTCTACAATATGCAAGTTCTCTGATTCATATACAGAAGACACAGAAGTAGAGAACGCATTTACAAGCTTAAATGAAAAAGAAGAGTTAGAAATAATAGAGAATTTTACCGAGTATTTAAGGAGGAAATAAATGTTAACAAGAAAGAGTTTTATAAAAAGAGTAGAAGACTTAGGTTATTCAGTTATAGAAGAAAACGAAGAAATAAGAATCAATAAAAAAAATATAACTTACGCAATAGTAGGAGATGAGGAACAATACTCAACTACTTTTAAAAATACACCATCTAATCTAAAGAGTTTAGTAAGAGAATACGAAGACACAAGAATAGATAAGCGCAGCGGTTACTATGTTATACCACTTAAAAACTTAACTCTAGGAGGGCAAAAATACATTACCTTTAATAGAGTTACAGAGCAATTCGGAGTATCTACAATGTTGCCATTAACAGAAGATGTAAGAATTATCTTCACTAAAGAAGAGATAGAAAGTGAATTTTTCAAAGAACAGTTAAAATCTTATATTGAATTTGTGGAGGAGTACTAGAATGACTGAAACAAATGAAAGAGATTTAAAAGCAAAGTTATATAAGAAGTTGCAGCAAGCAAGAGTAGAGCTGCAAAAAGCGAATCTACAAAAGAGCGGTTATAATCCATTTCAAAAGTTTAAATACTTTGAGTTAGGAGACTTCCTCCCACATATTAACAAGATATTTAATGAAATCGGACTAGCAGACCATATCAATATTGAAGAAGAAACAGCGACAGCTACATTAATCATTGTTGATGTAGATACAGGTTGCGAGGTAGCTTTTAAAAGCCCTATTCAAAAGCAGTTAGGAAAAGAGCAAGACATAGGAGCAGTAATAACATATGCTAGAAGATATGCTTACAACATAGCATTAAATATAAGTGAAAATGATATGCTAGACAGTCAAGACTTGAATAAAGTAACTAACAATTACAAAATGCAAAATCAAGCTAGAAATAGTGGACTTACACCAAAGAGCAGCGAACGAAACAATATATTACAAGCGTTAAATATGAACGCAGATATAAGCCAGATTAAAGGATGGTTAGACCAACAAAAGATACAAGCTAACAAGTTTGAAGATTTAACAGATACTCAATTATTACAAGTATGGAATATGTTTAAAAGTAAATAAGGAGATTAGAATAGAATGATTAACAATGTAGTATTAGTAGGAAGAATAACAAAAGATGTAGAGTTATCAATGTCAACAGCTGGCACACCTTACACAAACTTTACGCTGGCTGTAAATAGAGCATTTAAAGGGCAAGACGGACAGCAACAAGCAGATTTTATAAGCTGTAAATCGTTTAAAAAACAAGCAGAAAACTTAGCTAGATATTGTGGAAAAGGAAGTTTAATAGCTGTTGTAGGTAGTATTCAAGTTAGTAACTTTCAAGGCAAAGACGGAAACACAGTCTATAGAACAGAAGTAATAGCGAACAATATTCAATTCTTAGATACGAGAAATCAAGGACAACAGCAACAACAACCAACGAATAACAATTTTAATAACTTCAATCAAAGTCAACCTAACGCAATGGATGTAATCAATCAACAACATCAACAACAAGGAATGAACTTCAATAACACAGGATTAAGAAATAATAATACAGTCTTTGATAACTTCGGAAAAGACTTCAACCCTAATGACTTTGATTTTAAAACAGTTCAGAATCCATTTGCAAATGAATAGAATATGTCAAATGTATTTAATAACAAGGAATCAAAGGTATTATTACTAAACTTGCAGTTGTTAGAAGTGTTAGGAAACAGAAAAGTAAACGAAGCATTAATATTACAGCAGATTGACTACTGGACAACGATTAATAAGAAAAAGAATGAGATGTATATAGACAATGAATATTGGTTATTTAGTTCAGTCAATCAAATGTATGAAAGAGATTTTAAGTTTTGCTTTGGAGTTGACACTCTAAAAAGAGCATTAGTCAAACTCGAAAAAGACGGTTACATAATTACACAAAAACACAAAAACGGAAAATTATATAGAGTAAATTACCAAAAAATAGATGAAGTTTATAACCTTAAATTAGATAAAAATATTAATATTAAAGAGCAAAAAAAAGATAAAACTGAAAATCAAATAAAAAATTCAGAGTTAGGGCAATTTGCACCAACCCAAAAAATAAAAAATGAAACAGAAGTTAGGGCAAAATGCCCCAACCGACAGGGCAAAATGCACCAACTAGGTTATGGCAATTTGCACCAACCGTTAGGGCAAAATGCCCCAACCATAAATAAGATTAATTATAAGATTAATATATATAATAATTATAATAACTTTATCAAACAAGTACTTAGTAATAACTTAATGCTTGATAAAGTCAAGTTAAAGCTAGATATAGATTTATATAATTTTTGGTTTAAAGTTATAAAAAGCGATGTAGAGCAAGTAATAGCTAATTTACAAGCTACAGAAGATAGCAAGGAGTATAGCATAAACAACGCTAGAGTAGACGTAGCAAGCATTAAAGAGCGTTTCTCTAGCTTAACTGAACAAAACATAAATTACTGCACAGAGCAAATCTTAAAATCTAAAAAAATTAATATTTTTGAAAACTATGTAATCGCAAGTTTGTACAATTCTACAAAACCTAAAAATTATGAATTTAACTATAATTGGTTTGAAGATTAGGAGAGTTAAAGAAATTGAAATTTTATGTAAGGATGGACGAAGTACCAAAGACTACAGCACAGCAAAAAAAGTTTTCAACGAAGACTAAAACATTTTATAAAACATCTAAAATTAAGCAGTCAGAGTTTTTACTAGCAAGATCATTAAGTGGGAGACAGCCACGCAAGACTTACGACACACCTATAGAATTAAGTGTAACGTGGTTGTTTCCTCACACCAAGAAATCTAAAGACGGAGAACGTAAAGCGACTAGACCAGACTTAGACAACTTACAGAAGTTACTACAAGACATAATGTGTAAGCTAGGATATTACAAAGACGATAGCTTAATTACAGACTTAATAATTAAAAAGAGATGGCATAGACACAGCGGTTTAATTATTAAAATAAACGAAGTAGAAACAATAGATAATGAGTTAAATAAAGAAATAGAGGAGTTAATAAATGGCAAAGAGTAAGAAAAAGAAAAAGGGAGGTAACAAGAAGTTTAGAAAATCTAATCTAGTTCTTGCAAATCCTACAGCTTTTACAAATATCGTTAGAAACGATGCAATAAAGAAACTAGAGCCAGAAGTTAGGCGGATGGAAGAAGAGTTAATCCGAAAAGAGAAAGAGATGGAAGACTTAGTATATCAAGGCTTGTTTGTGAAATTACTAGGAATACCATTACTAGCTTTAAGAAATAGAGGATATGGAAAGAAAAGGCTTGAAGAGTTCTATAACGAGATGTACGAGATATTCAAGGATTTTCACTTAGAAAGACTAACAACTAACGACATAGCAGAAGTAATATACGATGAAACAAGTTACGACCTATTAGCACAAAAGAAAGAGTTCGCTAAATGGTTACAAGAAAATAAATACGATAAAGAAAGAGAGAATAGAAAGTAATGAAAAAAGAGTTTTGGCAAATAAAAAGGATGGTTACAGGAAAAGAAATAGCACCAACTTTTACAGATGTAGAGGTTATCCACTTTAGATACAATGATAAACTATATCGACTAGACAAAGAGGGAGTACGTAGTAGAACTTACGGACAAATAACAGTACCACTAGAATTATTTGAGAACGATAGAACAGAAGTAGAATTATTAGAAATTCATTTTAAAGAAGAAGTTAAAGAAGTAGTTGAAGAGGAGAAAGAAGAAGATGACAAAATTATATTCGGAGGATAATTTATTCACAACATTTAACAATATTGAAAAAATAAAAAAATCAAAAGAAGAAAGGAAATTAAAACCAGTGATTAGAGTAGAGGAAATGATTAGAACAATTAAAGATCATTACAATTTAAACGCACCTATGCTAGCAAATAATCTAGGAGTGGATGTACAAGCTATTTATAGATGGGAAAAAGGCGGACGACCTAATATAAAGCGATATAACAAGATTAAAGAGCTTTATGAGGGAATCGTAAAAGAAGATAAAGAGGAAGTCTTAGAGCAGCCAGAAATAGTTAATAAAGAGGTTGTAGAAGATGTAACAGTAGGCACACCGTTTATAGAGTTGAATAAATTTAATATAAAATATGTAAATAATCTTGAACCTTTTTATGTTAACGTCCATGAAATAGTGAAAATTATAAAAAAAGAGCTAGGAGGTAGCTTAATAAGGTTTTGTAATGAAAGTGTAGAGTTTAGTACTCCTGTAGAAGAAGAGCCAGAAGAAGTCTTAGAACTGATTAAAAAGAAATTAAAAGAAAATGGCGAGAACTAAACTTGATATGTTGATGAGAGAGATAGGAATTACAAACACGGGACTAGCTGCACTAACTGGACTTCATAGAAAGACTATACAAGAAGTTAGGGCAGGTGTTGTAAAACCACGATATAGAACATTGAGAATATTAAGCAAGGCATTAGGTGTAGATGTGTATGAACTACAGAAAAGAGTAGATAAGGAGGTGTTTTTTTGATAGAGCATAATAACAGAGATATAGCAAAAAAACACGCAGAATTTATAACAGGTAAAGAGTTAAGATTATATGTAGCGGATAAAGTAAAAAAGTATGTAGGAGATAATCCAACAGTTTTTGATGGTGCTATAGGTAGCGGACAATTAGAACAATACATTAAACCTAAACATTTAATAGGTGTAGAAATTCAAAAAGCTTCTTGTGATACATTCGAAAAGAACAGCGAGTTGTTTCCAAGTAGAGAAATATATAACATGAGCTTCTTTAACTTTAAAGAAGATGTAAAAGCAGATTGTGTAGTTATGAATCCTCCGTTTTCGTTGAAGTTAAAAGAACTACCAGAACAAGATATAAAAGATATACAACAAGAGTATAAGTGGAAAAAGAGCGGTGTTGTTGATGATATATTTATTTTGAAATCATTAAACTATACAGATAAGTTTGCTTTTCATATATGTTTTCCTGGTATCGCTTATAGGAAGACTGAGCAAAAGATGAGGGATTTAATAGGCAACAGACTAATAGAACTTAATTTAATAGAGGGAGCTTTTGAAGATACTTCTATACCTGTTCTGATGTTGATAATTGCCAAAGATGGAGATTATCGAGAAGTGCACAAAGAAATATATAATTGTTCTAAACAAGAAGTTATATACAAAGAACTTTGTACTAATCTAGAGGATAAATGGTCTATACCGAGTAAACCAGTAGAAAGAGAAATAGTTGATATAGATGCGATAAATAACAACTTAGATAACTTAGTTTTAAATAGGTTAGATAACCATTTAAAAATAACACTAGGACTAATTAGAGAGTTTCATGCAGATATTGATTTTTTAGGATTTATCAATAAAGTTGAAAGTCTTTGTCAAGAGTACAGATTAGCTTACAACTTTGGAGTAAATACATTTAGAGAGTATTAAAGAGAAAAAAACATTAGTAAAAGGAGTGATCAGTTGAAAAAAGACAAGATGATTATATGGGCGCTTTTTGATAGTGGTAATGGATGTTATAAGCAAGTAGTGGACACTATAGAAGATATAGAGATTTATAGTGTTGGATTAGATGTACAAAACAAGAACACACATTTCATTAATTTAAACTTAGCTAGTTATGACTATGTTTCAAAGAATAACCCCATATATAAAGAACTAGACAAACTACCTACACCAGATTTAATAATAGCAAGTCCACCTTGTGAAAGCTGGTCAGTTGCTAGTAGTATGTGGGGGGGCAACGCATGTTGGAAACAAGAAGAAACAAAAGATTCTTTTTTCAAGCCAAGAGTACCATTATCAAAATTTACAATAAGAGATTATAAAGATTATAGCAAAACACAATTTTACCCGGAAAGACAATTTATAAAGAGAATAAATGGAGAGTTATGCACTTATAACTTGATTGAGATTATAAAAAGGTACAAACCCAAATATTACATCATAGAAAACCCAGCATCTAGCAAGATATGGGAATATATAGAAAAAATACTAGGTTTTGAAATTGAATACGAGAACAAGACATTTTACAACAATTATGATTATCAGATTAAGAAACCTACAAAGTTTAAAAGTAATCTTGACTTAGGTTTAAAAACGGAAAACATACAGAGTAAAACAACATGGCATGATTTTTCAAGCGATTATAACGAACGTTCTAACATCCCATTGAAACTAGTTAGAGAGATATTTAATAAAGTGTTAGAGAGGTATAAGAAAGACAAGGAGTATTAAAAATGATTGATAAAAAAAGAGTTGGAAAAAGGATAAAAGAAATAAGAATTAATCAAGGTTTAACATTAGAAAAGTTCGGAGAGTTAGTTGATGCTAAAAAATCAGATGTTTACAGATGGGAGAAAGGATACCACTTACCTAATAAGAATAGATTGAAAGTAATTGCCATGAAAGGAGGGATTGAAGTAACAGAGCTTTTACAAGGCAACGGACAAGACAGTATTAAAGAGATAGTTGAAATATTTAAGAGTTTGAAGAGAGAAGAAAAAGAAGAATGTTTAACTGAATTGTTAAACATGGGATTATAACATTTTCAATAAAATCAATAAAATCAAATTTCAAAAACAAAGGAGAAATTAATGTTAGATAACCTTAAAAAAGTAGTACAAATAGAAACAACAGAGGGAATGTTAGCGAACGATATTAACGAGTTTGTGCAAGATAGTAATATAGATGAGATTGGATTAGATGCAGCAAATGAAAAAGTCTTAGAAGTTAAGATTTTAGACAGCATTCACGAGAATAAAAAAGTGTTATTAATATTCGTAGGTAACAAGTAGTGTTAATAAGGCTTGTTTTGAAATCAATTCAAGCCTTATAAATAAATTAAGATAAGGAGTTTTTAGAAAATGAAATGGCAAAAAGTTTATTTAAGAGAAATGGATGAAGAAGAAAAAGAATTTTTTAAAGGATATTCCAAAGAGATATGGGATGGAGATATACCTGAACTTGACAAAGAAGTATTAGTAACTTATCCATTAGCTACAGGAGGCTTTATTGACACATATGTTGATATATGGACTGAATTTGATAACGGAGTAGGGTTTGAATACACTGATGAGGATGTTATTTACTGGATGGAAATGCCAAAATATAACGGAGAATTAGAGGAGTTAAACAATGATTAAAGAAGAATTAATAAAACAATACGATAAAAAAGCGAAAGCATTAAGAGATAAGTTTATAAGTAAGCTAGAAGATGATAAGAAAGAGTTTGAACTGACTTATCCAGAATATAAAGACGTTGTATTTTATATAAATGATATTGAAGGTAAAATACGTGAATGGTATTTTAACCCGAATGATATAAATGATAAATATATGTTTGAATACGGTCTATATTTTAATACACAAAAAGAAGCTGAACAGCATCTAAAAGAATGTAAGTTATTGTTTAAATTGAAACAATGGGCGAAAGAAAAAAATGAAGGTTGGGAGCCTGATTGGAGTAACGATGATGAGGAGAAATATTTTATAACTCATTATAACTGCGAAAGAAGTGAGGAATTTTCATGGGAAATAACGTGGGGTCTACATAAGTTTAATAAATTACCTTATTTTAAATCAAGTGAAATAGTACAAGAGTGTATTGACTTGTTTGGAGATGAAATAAAAGAGGTGTTGTGCTAATGGAAAGTAAATATCCGGTACGAGTGCTTTTAAAAACTACTCATAATTATTTTAGTCAAATGTGGCTGTTAGAAAAAGATGAATCAACAGACAATAAACTTCAATATTATGGTTACAGCATAAATTTAGATGAATTACCAAACTTATCAAAGACTAGCGAAGAGAATCAAAGAAAAGTAATAGAGGAATTTAAAAGAATATTCCAAAAAGACAATATAGAAATATGGCTAGATGATATTAAGATTAAAGCCAAAAAAGGAACCTCGACTATAGTATTTAAAGCTAGATTGAATGAAAATAAGCAAATAGAACTAGATTCAGACTTTGCTAAAAAGCTAGATGAAGTATATCAAGAATCACGAGCGATAGGAACGCTACAGTTTTTAGAAGAGTTAGAGAAAACAAGAGTATTAATAGAACTGGAGGAGTAATAGATGGATGATTTAATAAAAAAAAGTAGTCGAGAAATTAAGTTTAAGTGTGGATAAAGCACCCGAGATATATGAGAGTTTAAAAATGCAGTTTGTAGTCTATGATATATGCAATTATTTTTTATACACGTTAGCAACAGCGAGTGTTTTAATTGTGTTCAGTTTACGGATATGTTGGATGACTTTAGATTGTTCATTCGGAAGCGAAGAAAAGGTATTTCATAAAAAGATGATTAAATACTTATCAATCACTTTAGTAATATTAATAGCACTTGCAGGTTGTATTTACATCTTTAGAAATTTACATACACCAGATATAGTATTCTTAAGAGAGTTTATATAGGAGGTTAAAGAATGAAGTTAGAAAACTTAGAGAAAGTAGCTAGTTTAAAAGAGCAGCTAGAGAAATATGAAGAAATGCTAGATATAATGATAATATCTAATTATCGCATACTAGCTATTGAAGATGCGAAGACTAGAAGAAGAATGAGCGATGTAATTAACGCAGGAAAAGACAAGCTAAAACGTATCTATCAGAAGAAGAGAGATGAAGTAATTAGCGAGTTAAAAGAGTTAGGAGTAGAAGTATAATGAAAATGTTTCTGAACTACATTTTTAATCTGATACTAAAGACTTTTAATAAAAAGAAATACTATGAACGAAGTCCAAGTAAAGCTATAGTGCCATATATGAATAAAAATAAAATACAAGTTCATGATGATAAATTTGAAGAGTGGTTAACAGCTAATCAAGATGAATTGAAAAAGTTACATGAAAAAATTGCAAGAAGTTTAAAGATAGAAAAAATAAGCGCTAAAAATTTAAAAGTAGAAAGTTTAGAGGATAGAAAGGATAAGGATTAATGAGATTTTTAGATTTATTTTCCGGTATAGGTGGTTTTAGGTTAGGGATGGAACGAGCAGGACATAAATGTATAGGTTTTTGCGAGATTGATAAATATGCAAGATTAAGTTACAACGCTATTCACAATACAGAAGGAGAAATAGATTTTAAAGATATAACAGAGGTAACAAATGAAGAATTTAGAAAACTTAGAGGAAAAGTCGATATTATATGTGGAGGATTTCCCTGCCAAGCTTTCTCAATCGCAGGAAAACAATTGGGATTCGAAGATACTAGAGGAACTTTGTTCTATGAAATTGCTAGAGCGACAGAACAAATCAAACCACGCTATCTATTCCTTGAAAACGTCAGAAACTTATTATCACACGACAAGGGAAAAACGTTCGAGAGAATGCTTAAAATCTTACATGACTTGGGGTATGATGTTGAATGGCAAGTGCTTAACAGTAAAAATTTCGGAGTACCACAAAACAGAGAACGAGTGTTTATTATCGGACATCTTAGAGGAGAATGTACCTACAGAGTATTTCCTATCAGAAGAGAAGACAAGGAATCTCATAATCAACCAACAATAAAGATATTAGGTAATACAAAAAACCCTAAAGGCACAAGAAAAGGTACAAGAAGTATTGTTCACGATATAAACGGAATAATAGGAGCCTTGACCGCTACAGACTATAAAGAGCCTAAACAAATAGCTATACCAGTACTTACACCAGATAGAGTAGAAAAAAGGCAAAATGGTAGAAGGTTTAAAACAAACGGTGAACCGATGTTTACAATAACGACACAAGACAGACATGGTGTACTAGTAAGAGAGGCTACAAAACAGGGTTATGCGGTTGCTGGTGTTGGAGATAGTATTAATTTCTCACATCCTAACTCAAAAACCCGCCGTGGTAGAGTAGGAAAAAGCATTGCTAATACACTTCTTACAAGCGATGAACAAGGGGTTGTATTATCAAATTACAAGATTAGAAAACTTACACCCCGTGAGTGTTGGAGATTGCAAGGTTTTCCAGACTGGGCGTTTGATAAAGCACAAGAAGTAAACAGTAACAGTCAGTTATACAAACAAGCTGGTAATAGCGTTACAGTGAATGTTATAGAAGAAATAGCAAAAAGATTAAAGTAGAAAAGCAAAGGATAGAAAGTATATGAGAACTAAAGAAGAAAAGAGAGCAAACTGGAAGATTCATTTTTTAAGTAGGATTAATTACTTACAAGGATTAATCGACAGCAAGCACAACACATTAAAGACTATTGAATATAGAAAGTCGCAAGTTAAAGCTATTGATTACGCTAAAGAGCAAATTAAAGGTGGGAACAAATCTAGCTGGGAGGCTCTAATAGATAAAACGGATGAGTGTAAAGAATACATCATTCAAAAGAACATTGAGTTACATGATTCGATACTAGAGATAATGAAAATAATTGATAATGTGAAGAATGATGAATATAGATTATTATTGAGCATGAGATATATAGAATGTAAGAAGTGGGACGAGATAGAACAAAGGTTAGATATTAGCACGAACACAAGAGTGAATAAGCACACAGCAGCGTTGAAAGAAATCTATATCCCAAGAGTTTAAATAAGTGTTAATAAGTATAAATAAGTATCAAAGAGTACACACAAGTATAGTTTAATTTGCTATAATATAAATGTAAGAGTTAACAGGGAAAGTTAATAAAATGGTATTTAAGTCATAATATCGCAAAAGACGATAAACTTTCCTTTCAGATTAATATTTTTTAAAACATAATTACTAACAAAATTATATGTAAGATAAACAGATGCAACGTTCTCTGTTAGCTACTTGCAAAAATTGAAGATTATTACTTCTATTCATATTAAAACTCTTTATTTTAATTTTATTTTAATACTTCGGTTAAACATAAAAAAAGAAAAAATTATTTACAACGCGACATACCTTTAATATTTTTTTAATTTTTTTATACGAAAGAAAGCACTGTAAAAGGTGCTTTTTATTTTTGTCAAGAAAGGCTGGTGATGGAAAATTGAAAAAATTAACTTTGAAACAACAAAAATTTGCAGATGAGTACATCATTAGCGGGAAATATGGAATAGTTTATTGTATCGAAAATATAATAAGTAAAAAGAAATATATAGGAATAACAACTAGAAGTTTACAAAAACGATTTAATGAACATTGTAAAGCAGAATCTGTTATAGGAAAAGCGATTAGAAAATATAAAAAAGAAAATTTTATATATTATGAATTGGATCGAGCTTCAACAAGACAAGACTTATTCGAACTGGAAAAATACTATATTGAAAAATATAAAACTTTTATAAACGGATATAATGCGACAATTGGTGGAGATGGTGTAGTTTACGATAATTCAATAGATGTTATTTTAACTAAAAAACAAACTAAATTTGTTGAAATTGTTGAATTTGAAAACAAAAAGAATATAGACGTAAAAAACTCAGATGAAATTATCTCCTCAATAATTTTAAATCTGTGTTATTTTTATCTAACTAGCGATACTAAAACAGATAAAAGAGAGACTGCTAAAGAGTTGCTAAAATTGAAAGATGATATTTTGATAAAAATTCTTAGTTGGAAACTATTTTCTTTAACTGAATTAAGGAGGTGGAAAGAATGGCAAAGTACACCGAGTGGTTAACAGAAGAAGGCTTATTATTAATCGAAGGTTGGGCTAGAGACGGCTTGATTGAGGAACAGATAGCAAAAAATGTAGGCGTTAGCTATTCTACTTTCCGGGATTGGAAAAAGAAATTTCCGGCACTTTTGACAGCCTTAAAGAAAGGGAAAGAGGTAGTAGATAGAGAAGTAGAAAATGCTTTATTTAAAACAGCTATAGGATATCATTATCAAGAAGAAACAGTAACAAATACCGGAGAAGTGGTGATGATTAAAAAGTATAGTAAACCTAATACCACAGCGCAAATATTTTGGTTGAAAAATAGAAAAAATAGCTGGACTGATAGGAATGAATCTAAAGTTGATGTAAATGTTAAAAGTGAAAATAAACTTGCTGGGATCTTACTTCAATTAGAGGATGATAAAGATGAGTGATTTCATTCTATCTCCTAAATATAAAAAGTTTCTAAAACATAAAGCCGAAGCTGAAGCATTAGAAGGGACGACAGCAGCAGGTAAAACTACAGTAGGTATTGTTAAGTATATGTTGGCAGTAGCAAAGAGCAAACAAAAGCTGCACTTCATCAGTGCTAAATCTGTAGGGGATGCTGAAAAGAATATTATTAACTCAGACTTAGGAATTATAGATGTGTTCGGAGAGTATGTGGACTATAAAGGGAACGGAGATTCTAAATATAAAATCCCTCACATCAAATACGATACACCTAACGGAGAAAGGATAATATTTATATTAGGGTATTCATCAAAAGATAAGTGGGAAAAAGCATTAGGTTCACAGTTCGGTTGCGGTTTTATAGACGAGATTAACACAGCTGATATGGATTTTGTACAGGAAGCGACAATGCGATGTGATTATTGGATATGCACTATGAACCCTGATGACCCTACATTACCTATTTATGCAAGGTATATAAATAGATTCAGAGCTTTACCACAGTATGAATACGACACACCTCAAGAGATAAGAGAGATGCTAACCGAACCGGAACACCCTAAATGGACGTACTGGTTTTTTTCTTTTGATCATAATTATGGATTGTCAGAAGAAAAGAAAGAGAAGATTAAAAGCACAGTTGCAGTAGGTACTAAGCTTTACAAGAACAAAATACAAGGATTAAGAGGACGTGCTGAAGGCTTGGTATTCAGTATGTTTGACAGGAAGCTTAACGTAATTACTGAAGAAGCTGCACGCAAAAAGCAATACATCAGATATTCTTGCGGGGTTGATACATCATACTCTGAAAAGACAGAGGACACGATATCATTTATCTTTCAGGGAATTACTAGTAATGGAGAGTTGGTAATACTTGAAGAGAAGAATTACAACAATAAAGATTTTAATAACAGCAAGATAGCACCATCAGATGTAGCAGTTAAGCTGCATAAGTTCCTGGACTATTGTAAAGATAAATGGGGCTTCTGTAGAAAGGTGTACATAGATAACGCTGACCAAGCTACAATGATGGAATTACTAAAGTATAAATCAAGAAAAGGATTGATATATGAATTTCTAAACGCTGATAAACGAGTAACAATAATCAACAGGATTAACACATCAAGCGGTTGGATGAAGAACCTAAAATACTTGGTTGTGGATAATTGTGAAGAGCATATCAGAGAGTTAAATATTTACTCTTGGAAAGAAGACAGGGACGAACCGGAAGACAGGAACGACCACACAATTAACGCAAGCCAATATGGGTATATACCATATATCAAACTAATAGGACAAGAGAATAAAAAAGACAGTCAATACAAGACACTGATGGCTGGATTTGGGAAGGAGTGATTAAATGGCTTATACAGAAACATTTGTAGATAGCACAGGAAAAAGTAAAAATCTTACATTCAGGTTTCACAGAGAATCAAGATTAAGATATAGAGTTGATAATGTAGAAGAGTTAATGTTGGATGGTTATAAAGTCTTAAGAGAGTTTATATCACACCACAACACGGTTCAAAAGCCGAGAATACAAGAACTGTATGACTATTCAGAAGGAAATAACCATACAATATCAATCAAAGATAGAAGAAGTGAACAGGATATGGCCGACACTAGAATTATTCATAATTTTGGCAAGAGCATAGCTGTATTTAAGCAAGGATATTTAGTAGGAAAACCTATTCAGGTTGAGTACGACGACGGAGAAGATAACAGTACAACAGATGAGGTGCTTAGAGAGATAGCGAAGGTTAACAGCTTTCACGACCTAAATAGAATGCTAGTGCTAGACCTATCTAAAGTAGGTAGAGCATATGACCTTGTGTATCGCTCAATGTCAGACTTAACAAAAGTTAAAAGGTTAGATCCTTTAAGTACATTTGTGATATACGATAACACGCTAGAAGATAATTTGTTAGCAGGTGTAAGATATTACTCAACAGGACTATTTGACAACAAACAACACTTTGTAGAGTTGTATTTAACGGATAGAATTATTAAGCTTCAAGATGTAGACGGAGCTTATCAGGAGGTAGACGTCGAACCTCATGTATTTAGAGATGTTCCAATTACAGAGTACTTAAACACAGCTGATGGAATGGGAGATTATGAAAGTGAACTAGCTTTGATAGATTCATACGATGCTGTTCAATCAGACACAGCAAACTACATGACTGATACATCAGATGCGATACTTGCAATATTTGGTCAAGTAGAATTTCCGGACGATGTAGTTGGAAATAGTGCTAAACAGATTGAGTACATGAGAAGAATGAGACGAGCTAGACTATTACAATTGAAACCTCCTGTAGATGTTAACGGAAATGAAGGAACAGTAGATGCTAAGTATTTATATAAACAATACGATGTTAACGGAGTAGAAGCATTTAAGAAAAGAATAGTTAACGATATTCACAAATATACAAACACGCCTGATTTAACTGACACTAATTTCAGTGGAATTCAAAGTGGAGAGGCAATGAAGTATAAACTGTTTGGGCTTGAACAAGCAAGAGTTGATACTCAATCACTGTTTGAAAAGAGCTTAAGAAGGAGATACCAACTTATAGCTAACATAGGAGATTATGTTAAAGAGTTAACAGAGTTTAACATTGCTAAGCTTAAGATTACATTTAACCCTAACCTACCTAAAGCACTTGAAGAAACTATTAATGCTTTCAAATCATTAGGCGGTATGGTAACAAATGAAACGGCTATGAGATTAACAGGTATTGTTGATGACCCTAAACATGAACAAGAGCTGTTAGACACACCTACAGTTACATTAGATAATAGCTATGACCTGGATAAAGGTAAACTGATGTACAAGATTTCAAGCATTCTTAAGAAGTTCAAATCAGGAGATTATAGCGAAGCATTAGCTAGAAAGTTCTTAAAAGATTTAGGATTAAGTGAAGAAGATATAGAAAGCTACTTACACGATGGCGAAGAGGTGCTAATCGATGAAGAAACAATCATTTAGTTATTGGAAAAAAAGAGAGTTAGCAAATCAATTAAATCAAATTAAAGATGAGAAAGTAACTCTAGCAAACATGGAAGAGAACTTTAACCTTGCGATTGAAGACATAGAACAGCAAATAAACGTATTCTATGAGAGATATGCAAAGAGCCAGGGTATCTCAATTGAAGAAGCTTTAAAGCGGGTATCTGAGCATGAAGTAAAAGCATTCGAGAAGAAAGCTAAAGAGTATGTTAAGAAGAAAGACTTTTCTCCTGAAGCTAATGCACAGCTTAAACTCTACAATGCTACAATGAGAATTAATAGACTTGAGCTGTTAAAAGCTGAGTTGAATCTACATTTAACAGACATGACAGTAAAGAATAGTGATCTCATGGAAAAACATTTAGAAAAGCTTGCTAAGAGTGAGTATGCTAGACAGTCCGGAATTCTTGATACTAAACTTAGATTTAGTAAAGAAGGTGTTAAAGCTATTGTTAATAGTGATTACAAGTATGGTAACTTTAGTAAGAATATTTGGACGAACCAAGAAGCTTTGATGGGTAATATTGCTACAATGTTAAGACGTTCTATCATTCAAGGAGCTAACCCAACTGATATGATAGGAAGGCTTAGAAGTCAATTTAATGTTAGTAAGAATGATGCTAAAAGGCTGCTAGTGACTGAAGCTTCTAGAGTTCAAGGAGATGTACAGCTTGATGCGATTGAGCAAGCCGGATATGATGAGTATTTGTATATTTCAGAACCTACAGCTTGTGATATTTGTAAACAGTTAGACGGGAAACATTTCAAGATTAAAGACAGAGAAGTAGGTGTTAACTTCTACCCTATGCATCCTTATTGTAAATGTTCAAGTGCAGCATACTACGACAGTGAACAACTGGACAAAGAAATAGCTGAGTATAGGAAAGAACGAGGCTTGGATAAAGCAGTAGAAAGTGGTATAATAGAAGATGATAAGGTGTTATCATTCGATAACGGAGATAAAATTGATGAATTCTTTAGAAAACAGAAAAATCATGAAAAATGGATGGAATCTCTTAACGATAAAGAAAAAGATATTATAACGGATTATACTATGTCTTATCATGAGAGATATAATAAATTATTAAGACTGGGTGTTGATAGATATCTTAATAGTTTTGGTACAACTTATGTTGAGGATAGAGACTACTACAAAGAAGTTTACGAGGATGAACACAAAGATTTATTATCTCTAAGTAATAAGTTATCACAATATAAAGCTGAAAAATCATTTAAAACCTACAGACGTTTTGCTGAACATTATGCTGATATACCAAGTAAGCTAGAAAAAGGAGATACAATAACTGAAAAAGGGTTTGTAAGTACATCGCCTTTAAAAAGTGTTACAGATGATTTTGGACATTCAAGTAGAGACGTGTTATATGAGATAACTGTTAAAAAAGGACAAAAGGTAGGAGCTTATATATCAGATTTAAGTGATATGCCTGAGGAAAAAGAATTCTTAATCAAAGCTAATACTAGATTTAAGGTGTTAAATGATGAGGTTTCAATAGCTGCTACAGGTAAAGAACTTAGAATTATAAAATTGGAGGTGGAAGAATAATGTTGAAAGATAAATATAAAGGTTATGCATATTCAGAATTGTTAGAGAATGCAAACAGTGAACAAATAAGATTATTCGGGCCTACAGTTTTCTTTTATCGACTTATTGAAGGAGCAAATAAAGATAAGTTAATCAAAGAATTCTTAAACGATTACCCGCCTTATTATCCAACTGTAGTAAGAGCGAATAGAAATTACACAGAAAAAGAAATGGCAAATAAAACTATAGACAGAGGGATTTACAAAGCTATATTCAGAGAATATTCATTTGAAAATAAAAAACCAAAAGATCTAGATAGCTTTGTTAAAATGCTAAAAGAAACAATACCTAAAAGGTATGTTGATTTAATTAACAACAATAATTTAAATAAATATTTATTAAACACTTAACATCTTGTTAGGTGTTTTTATCTTGTCCTGGATAAGACGTTAAAAGGTCTTTTTTATTATGTCAAATTAAACTAGCGTGGCTTATTACTTAAGCGAAGTGGTGCACAACTGAACTGAAAGGATAAGACTAGCGTGGATAAGGAGAACAAACAAAATGAGCAATAATTATTTATTAAAACTAAACATTCAATACTTTTCAGAAGAAGCAGCAACAGAAGGAGCTACAGAATCAGTTCAAACCGAACCTGAGTTTAAAGCTCCATCTAGTCAATCTGAGTTAGATAGTATTGTTAACAAAGCAGTTCAAACAGCGTTAAATAATCAGAAAAGTAAATCTGATGAGGACTTTCAGAAACGTGTAGAAGCTGAGATTAAAAAGCGTGAAGATTATGCCAAATTAAGTGAAACCCAAAAACGAGATAGAGACTTTGAAGAGAGGCAAAATAAATTCAACGAAGAAGTCGCAGCTTTCAAACAGTCACAGTTAATCATGGAAGTAAAAGAAGATTTATTATCTAAGAACTTACCTGTTGAACTAGCTGAGACTTTTGCTAAGCATGGTTCAGCTGAGGAAGCTTTAAAAGCAGTAACGGTATTAGAGAGAGCATTCCAAGATGCAGTAGCAAATGCAGTAAAAGCATCAGCAAGACAAACTACACCAGGAGCAAGTGGAACTGGATTTGATAAACAAATGAATATAGGACAAAGACTTGCAAAAGGTGTTAATCACAAAAAACCATTTTAGAAGGAGAACAATAGATGAGAACTAGAAATATTTTCAATGAAAAAGAAATTCTTCACAATTTAGACTATGAAGCAATTTCAGTAACAGTAGATAAAACTACTACAGGAACAGTAGATGAAGGTGGACGTAAAATTTTAAAAGCGGGGACATTCTTAGCTGGAGATGGTAAGTCTATCTTTGAAGACAGAACTAAAAAAGTTAAAAAATTAACAAACGATGCAACAGCTCAATATGTAGATGGAGTTGCATTACATGATGTGGATTTAACAGATGGAGATGCAGTTGTTGCTTGTGTATTTAAGGGTACATTACGTGAAGACAAATGTAACAACGGAGCCGCTGTTGAAGGTAAAGTAAAAGAAAAATTAAACTTAATCAAATTTGTAAAAGGAGTGTAGTAAAATATGGCGTTAATTTATGACACAATTACAGCTGAAAATGTAGCTGGATACTGGAACGGGACACAAGAGGAAGTAACTGAAACTTTAGGGGATAGATTATTCCCTGCTAAAAAACAATTAGGAATTAAGCTTGCAATGGTAAAAGGTGGAAGCGGTAGAGCAGTAGTGCTTAAACCTGCTGCATTTGATACTAAAGCACCATTAAGAGAAAGAATGAACTTAAGTATCACTGATACTCAAATGCCTTTCTTTAAAGAAGCTTTACTTGTTAAAGAGGAAGATAGACAACAATTAAATGTGATCTCTTCTACAGGTAACCAAGAACTTATTGACACAGTATTAAGTGGAATCTTTGATGACCATGCACACCTTGTTAATGGAGCTAAAGCACGTATTGAAGCAATGAGATTACAAGTGTTAGCAACTGGAAAAATCTCATTCAACAATAACGGAGTAGCTCAAGAGTTTGATTACGGAGTAAAACCTGAAATGAAGAGCACTGTAGCTAAAGCTTGGACAGCAACTGATGCAACACCTCTAAAAGATTTAGAAACAGCAATTGCAGCAATGGAAGCACAAGGTAAAAAAGCTGAAGTGATTATTATGAACTCTACTACATTTGGATTATTAAAAAATGCTGACAGCACAGTTAAACTGGTTAAACCTTTAGCTCCTAAAGGTGCATCAGTAACAAGACAAGAGTTAAGAGATTACATCTTAGATGCATTTGATGCTACAGTAGAGATTTCTAGAGATTCTTATGAAGATGGAGATGGAACTACTAAGAAATATTTCCCTGATGGATATGTATCACTATTGCCTAATGCTAAATTAGGTTCAACAGTATTTGGTACTACTCCGGAAGAATCAGACCTGTTAGGAGGAAATGTTGCAGGAACAGATGTTGAAATTGTAAATACTGGTATTGCAGTTACAACTCAAAAATTAGTAGATCCTGTTAACGTTCAAACTAAAGTATCAATGATTACATTACCATCATTTGAGAGATTAGATGATGTTTACATGTTAGACATTCAACCATAGGTAAAAGCTTATGGATAGAGATATAGTGCTGTACAACGTTAAGGAAGACCTAGACATTCGAGACACATTGCAAGACACTATAATCTATAGACTTATTGACAAAGTCGTAGACCACTTTAAATTTGCTTATAAACAAGATGAGATAGATGATAAATATCGCTTCATAATTGAAGACTGTGTTATCAAACGTTTTAATAGGCGTGGTGCTGAGGGTGCCACGTCTGAAAGCGTTGAAGGACATTCAGTAAGCTATGAAACTTTCCTTAATGAGTTCGCTCCATGGGATGAAATGTTAAGGGAAGATTTCAAGAATGGGAAAGCTAAGAAGGGACAACTATTTATTTTCTAATATGAGATATTCAGATAGAGCAGTCTTTAAACAAATAAGCAAAGATGAATATGACTTTGAAGCGGGAGAACACAGAGACACAGAACTTTATTCTGATATAGTTACGTGCTATGTGATGGATTTAGGAATTGATAAGTCTGTTAAGATATTCGGAGATTATAGCAAGCAAAGAAAAGTTATATATCTTAAGAATGCTTATACTAAGCCTTTTAACCTTGTAGAATACCTGGGCCAAAGGTATATACCTAAAACAGATAAGCAACTTGCCAAAGTATTTTATTTAGAAAAGGATGATAGCATTGGGACTTAAAGTTTATGGTACCAAAAAACTAAAAGTAAACCTTAAAGATAAAAGGCAAATGAAACTTGTAAAAGGTATTGTTAAGAAAAATACAGCTATTCTTAATCAAGAGATGGTTAAAGCTGCTGTGTTTAAAGGTAAATATTCTACAGGTAGAACAAGGCAAAGTATTAGTTTATATATTGGCAATAACGGTTTATATGGTAAGGTGCACCCTAACACAAAATACTCTCCGTATGTTGAATACGGGACAAGGTTTATGAGTGCTCAACCATTTGTCAAACCGGCCTTTCAAAAAGCAAAGAAAGAATTTATTAAGGACTTGGAAAAATTAACATGATTAAATCTAGAGAACAAAGTATATTTGATGAAGTGTTCAAACAATGTAAGTTATTAGGTTATAAGGTCTATGATTATAAACCGATGAATGAGGTACCTTATCCATTTGTAGAAATGGAAGATAGCTCTGTTAGTTACACTCCTAATAAAACAGATATCAAAGGTAGTGTTAGCTTGAGTTTGTCTGTGTGGGCTCTACAAACTAAAAGAAAAGAAGCCTCTAATATGGCAAATGCTATTCTTGAAAAATGTTTGAGGATAGAGCAAACAGACGGGTATTTTTGGGCGTTAAACTTAAACGCAAGTACAATAAGAATACTAGATGATAGAACAACCGTTACACCGCTTAAACGTGCTGTAATTGAGTTGGAATTTAATTTGAGATAAGGAGATAAAAATGGCAGAACAAAAGAAAACATATGAAGCTAAAAAGGGTGTTGACATAATCCTGTTATACAGATTATTAAAAAACGCTAAAACAGAAGCAGCTTTTAAATTAGCTTTCCAAACTGAGCATAAAAATGAAATTAGTAGAGATGCTGATGCTCAAAAGACTAAAGATGGTAACATTCAAAGCTTATCAGCTATTGAATATGATTTCTCAGCAACTTCTATTGCTGCTAAAGGGGATGCTCATATTGATGAGCTGAAAAAAGCATTAATCAATGGAGAATTAGTTGAAATTTGGGAAATTGATAAAGCTGAAAAGAATTCTGAGAATAAATATAAAGCAACTTACTATCAGGGTTATATAACTAAATACGGAATGACAGCTAATTCAGAGGATAGTGTGGAGCTAGAACTTGAATTCTCTATTAATGGTGTTGGTAAAGATGGATTTGCAACATTAACAGCTGATCAAGCTGAAGTTGTTCAATACGTGTTCAAAGACACTACTATCGAAGCATAGAAGCTGGATAATAATTTAATAAAAGCTAACTGGTAGAACTGGTTAGCTTATTTTTTTCGGAGGATTATAGAATATGCAATTAACAATTAATGAAAAAACAGTAAACGTAAGATTTGGGGTTGGATTTGTAAGGGAGCTTGATAAAAGATTTCCTTTAGAAGCTAAAGGAGTTAAGCTTGGAATGGTTTTAAGCATGAAAATTCCGGAAATATTAGGTGGAGATGTAGCAAGTTTATCAGATGTGATATATGCAGGTACTGTTCTTGAAACAGAGAGACCTTCACAACTAGAAATTGATGAATTTATTGATAATCATTCTGATATTGAAGCATTATTTGATGAAGTGCTTAAAGAACTTGAAGAAAGTAATGCGGGAAAGAGAATTCTAAAACAAAACAAAGCGACATTGAACAAGGAGAGCGAAGAGAACTAAACTCTAAAGAAGCTTACGAAGAAATAGTAATAAATTGTACAAGGTTTCTTGATATAACAAACGTAAGAGATATTGACTACCTAACACTTTATGAATATGACCTGTTAATGTTTGGTGCAAGAATGAAAAAGCTAGATGAAGAGTTAGCACTCCATAAAAGAGCATGGCTTAACAGGGAAGTAGAGAGAACAGAAGAGCGAGGGAAAAAGCAATATTACGTTTATAGCAATTTTAAAGACTTTTTCGACTATGAGAAGGAGTTAAAACTACTCAACGGAGAAGAAGTAACTAAAATTCAAGATAAAGAACTTGGTAATTTATTACTTAAAGCAAATACGTAGGAAAGGAGGTAGTTTATGGCAGAACAATATTCAGTTGAAGCGGTCTTATCAGCGGTAGATAAAGGATTTGGTAATGCATTAGACATGATCAATGATAAGCTTGATAAGTTTGATAATAAAGTTGGTAAAACTGAAAGTAGCGGTAGTAAATTAGGCTCTACTTTTAAAGCAATGGCTTTAGCAAATTTAGCAGCTAATGCAGTAACAAAAGTAACTGGAGACTTAAACAGCTTAGTAAGTGAATCAATTAAAGCATCCGATGCAATGGATAAGTTCAGGAGTACAATGAAGTTTGCAGGACTAGATAACAGTGCGATTGAAAAAAGTGCTGCTGCTGTTAAAAAATATGCTGATGACACGGTGTATGACTTAGATGTAGTAGCAAACACAACAGCTCAATTAGCAGCAAACGGAATTAAAGACTATGACGGATTAACACAAGCAGCGGGGAACTTAAACGCAGTAGCTGGAGGTAATGCTGACACGTTCAAATCTGTTGCTATGGTAATGACACAAACAGCCTCAGCAGGTAAACTAACCGGGGAAAACTGGAGACAGTTATCTGATGCAATACCTGGTGCTAGTGGTAAGATTCAAGAAGCTCTTAAGAAAAACGGAGCTTACACTGGAGATTTCAGAAAAGCCTTAGAGCAAGGTAAGATTAGTGCTGATGAATTTAACCAGGCCATCATGGATTTAGGTATGACCGATGTAGCAAAAGAAGCGGCAACCTCAACTAAAACTATTGAAGGTGCAATAGGTAATATGAAAGCTGGAATAGTAACCAGCATAATGGAAATAATAGATGCAATTGGTAAAGATAGGATTACCGGAGCAATTACAGCATTAGGAACATTCATTACTAATGGTTTAGGATTACTTAAAATTATTATCCCTCCAGTTATTTCAGCTTTAACTTGGTTATTTGACTTGATTAACAGGAATCAGGTGGTGGTTTCAGCTGTGGCCAGTGCATTTATAGGTTTTAAAGCAGCTTTAGCAATAGATAAAGGGATTGATGCTGTGAAAAAAGCGTTAGATGGATTAACATTAGCACAAGCTGCAGCAAAAAAAGCACAAGAAGCATTGAATGTAGTAATGAATCTGAGCCCATTTGCGATAATTGTAGTAGCTATAACAGCCTTAGTTGCATTATTAATCTACTTATGGCACACTAACGAAGGTTTTAGAAATGCAGTTAAAGCAATTTGGGAAGGAATTAAAGCAGCTTTTGTTCAAGCGTGGGAAGCTATTAAAGCAGCGTGGACTGGTGCGGCTGAATTCTTTTCAGGTATTTGGAGCGGTATTAAATCCGGAGTGCAAGGTATAGTTCAATGGATAGCTCAAACTTGGAGCGGTGCAGTTGCTGTACTTAAAGTAGTTTGGGATTCAATATCAACCGCAGCAACGACAGCATGGAACTTTATAATCCAAAGCATTATGTCAGTGGTACAACCTTTCATCAATACTTTTGTTAATGGCTGGAACATTCTGAAAGATGGTATCAATGGCGTTTGGGATGGAATTAAATCTATATTCAAAGGTGCTTGGGAGTTTATTAAGTCCGTTGTATTAGGAGCTGCATTAATTATAATCGATGTTGTAACTGGAAACTTTAGTAAGTTAAAAGCTGATTTACAGCTAATATGGGACGGAATTAAAAATGAATTTTCATCAGTTTGGAATGGGATTAAAACTATTGCGGTTACAGTGGTAACTACTCTAGTTAACCTTGTAAGAAATGCTTGGGAAGGTCTGAAACAAGTCTTAACTACAATTTGGAACGTTCTACAAACAACAGCTTCAACTATTTGGAATGCATTAAAATCAGCAGTACTAAGTATCACTAATGCTCTTGTAAATACAGCTAAATCAGTTTGGGAAGGATTTAGAAATTTCTTCTCTTCTCTGTTAAACGGCGTAAGAAACACAGCGGTTAACTCATGGAACAGTATTAGGTCAAGTGTAGTAAGTATTATAAACGGATTAGTGGGTGCTGCACAAAACGCTTGGTACTCATTCAGAAACGGAGTTTCCAACTTAGTAAGCAGTGTTTCTAGTATTTTCTACTCATTAAGAAATATTAACTTATGGAGTGCAGGTAGTGCTATTATAAATGGATTCCTTAACGGGTTAAGGTCAGCTTGGGGAAGCGTTAGAAGCTTTGTAAGTGGAATAGCTGATTGGATTAGAGATAATAAAGGGCCTATCTCTTACGATAGAAAACTTTTAATCCCTGCTGGTAATGTAATTATGGGAGGATTTAATGAAGGACTTGAAAATGGTTTTAAAAATACGATGTCAAAAATTGAGGGGATAACAGGAAATATTCAATCAAGGTTTAACATTAATCAATCTAAAGCGTTGAACGTAGAAAGCAATTATCAAGGTCAATCATTAAATATTAACTTTAAACTTGGAGATAGAGCGTTTAAAGGTTTTGTTGAAGATATCAACGATTTAAACGGAGAAATGGTGCAATTAGAAGAAACTTATGCACTGTAGATAGGAGGAATGCAAATGTACAATTTTATTAATACTAATGAAATAGGGGAAATGCAGCATTCCTCTATTCAAACCATATTTAATGGCGTAAACCTTGATTTAAAAGGATATAGAACCTTAACTGTAACAGGTAGGTCACTTATAGGAAGAAGAATCAACAGTACTGAAGTTCCTGGAACTGATGGGAAGTATTTTTTATCAAGTGAGCTAGAAGCAAGAGAAATAATAGTTAAATTTCAAGTTAAAGCAAATAATAATGCTGATTATAGAATCAAGTTTAATGTTCTGAACACATTACTACATAGCTTAGAGCCAAAAGAATTAAAATTCACAGATGAGCCTGATTATAAATTCATGGCAATACTTGAAAAGACAGGATCTATTGAAGAGACTGATAACACTGTAGTATCAACATACACATTCTTATGCTTAGATCCTTACAAATATAAAAATGCTCAAGGAGATGTAGGTACAGATAGGGTAACAATTACTAAATTACCTAACAACTCAGATGAAATAATACCCGATGCAATTAAATTATCTGTAGCAAATGCTGGGGATAAGATTATTATTAAAAATCAAAATACAACTAAGAAAATTGTAATTAATCATAACTTTTCAAGTAACGATTTAGTAGAAATTAACTTAAATAATGATTATCCACTGAAAATCAACACTGTTAATAAGAGTGAATTAATTGATTTTGTAGAAAGTGATTACGATTTTTCAGTTAAACAAAATGATGTAATTACAGTAACAAACTGTAAAAGAGTAGAGATATACACGAAGGAGAGGTTATACTAATGAAATTATTTTTATTTAACAATGATGAAAAGCTGTTAGGTACGACATCTCCTATTAGTGCTACTCAAAAAGAAGAGCTTAACAGTATTCAAACGTTAGAAGCTGTAGTGCGATATTCAGATTTAGTAGAAAACGCTGTTTATATTGGCCATAAAGACTATATCAAGTCAGATGTATTCCATCTGTATAAAATTGATACTGTAACTAAACATGATGCAAGCGACGTTAAAATAACAGCTGTTAATTCGTTCTATGATGATATGGAAAGCGACGGATATATTAAGGACTACAGACCTACAAATAGGGATATATTAAGCGTGTTAACTACAATACTTACAGGCTCTAGATGGCAAGTAGGAACTTGTAATGCTCAGAGAAATTTAACTAGTAATTTCTACTATGTGACAAGAAAAGCTGCATTAAGTAAAGTAATTGAAGCTACTCAAATTGAGATTAGACCACGATATGTATTTAATCGAGGTAAAATTGTAAATCGCTACTTAGATGTTTATACTCGATTAGGCCGCGATAACGGTAAAGTCTTTGTGCATGGTAAAGATTTACTTACAGTAAGTGAGAAAAAGTCAAAAGGTGCTATTTATACAGCTGTTGTAGGTCGAGGTAAAGGAGAGGAAACAGACACCGGAGGTTATGGCCGTAGAATAACATTTAAAGATGTTGTGTGGGACAGAAGAGCAGAAAAACCTGTTGATAAACCAGCCGGTCAAGAGTATGTTGAAATACCTGCCATGACTAGACTATATGGATTTGATAATGGTACGAAACCAAGAATAAAAATAGTTGAGTTTCAGGACGAAGAAAATCCGGAAAAATTACTTTGGCTTTCTTATCAATGGCTGGAGAAAAACAGTAGAATTCAAGTTGAATATAGTGCTACTGTTGTAAATGTTGGTAATTTAGATTTAGGAGACACTGTAGGGATCAGTAATACTAAATTAGGTATCAAATACAAAACTAGAGTGTTTAAAGTTGAACGTAATTTAATTAACAACAGATTAACTAAATTTGGAATTGGGGATAAAGTAACAACATCTCCTTTTAGTAGAACTATTGAGCTTGCTAAAGATATGAAGAATTTCCAGGATGACACGATTTATTGGCTGGATAAGATTAGAGAGAGATTATCTGATAAGTTCTTAAATGAGGACGGATATAATTATGATTTGAAAGCTAATAATGAGTATAATCTACCTGCTGGATATTATTCTTTTGACAAACCTATTAATCAAAACCCAACTAAAGTTGTTTACATGGGTGCTGGTAAGATTGCTATAGCTGACAGTAAGAAACCAACGGGAGAGTGGAACTGGAGAACATTTCTTGATGGCAGGGGTGCTTCACTAGATCTAATCAACACAGGAGTACTCAAGGCTGGTAGAATTCAATCAGCTGATGGCAGCTCTTATTGGGATTTAGATTCAGGAGCATTTCACGTTGGCCAACAAGCAATTGAAGAATCAATAACTGCAACAGTTAATGCTAAGAAAGATGAGATTGTTGCAGCAATTAAAAAAGATGTTCAGATAAAAGACGGAAAAGACGGTGTAAGTTCGTATATCCACAAAAAATATTCTAACTTTTCTGATGGTAGAGATATGAATGATAATTCTAACTCTACATATTTAGGACTTTACACCGGACCAAGTAAGAGTGCTCCTACTGATTACACTCAGTACAGTTGGACTAAAATTAAGAACGAAGGAAAACTATATAAAGGTTATGCTAACAGCTTAAAAGGGTTAGATTTTACAATAGTAGAACCTGATGACAACTCTTATCTTCTAGCTAAAAATAGCCCTCACGTGAATATAACTAACGATGACGATATTAGTGATATTTGGCAAGCTAATATGTTCTTGAGCATGCAACCTAACACTAAATATACCCTTACAGTACGAGCAAAAGGGAATAACAATAAATTATGGGCTTACTTTAGAAATAACAAGACTTCACAAGAGTACCCTTGGGGACAATTAGAGTTCGGAAATACGTTAGAAACTAAGAATATCACTTTTACAACAGGTAATGATGTTGAAGATGTGCTATTCAAATTTATATTAGTCCCCGAGGATGAAGATTGGACAGGTGTAAAAGTTGAGTGGTACACAATTCACGAAGGGAATAAAAGTTACTCAACCTATCCAACTAATGAACCAGCACAATACCATAAATATAGATATTTTGGATATGTAAACAAAGGTATTACACCTACAGCAAGTGATTTTGATTGGTTTGACATCCAGCAAAAATCAATTACAGGAGATAAATATACACACATTGTTTATTCAGATAATCCGGATGGTAGTAATTTTGGACGTACTCCTAAGAAATTTATGGGAGTAGCAAGAACTAGTTCTCCTGCAACCCCAACAGATAAAACAGCTTTTAAATGGTTTAAAGTACAAGGGGATGATGGAGCTTCAGCCCCTAACTTTAACTTACTAATAAATACTGAAATTAAGAATAGGGGTGCTTTTACTTTAAATGGTGCTGCACCTACTATTAACCAAAACGACTTAAATGGTCGTAATTCTGTAGAGATCAACAATAACGGATTAACTGGGAATGCATGGAAAGGGATTTCTTTTATTAGCTCTAAGAAAGAGTTTAAAAGAGGGGATAGAATTGTAATCAGATTACCTATCTATATTTACAGTGATGTGCCTGTAGATAACGGAATACATTTAGCCCTAAAATCTCATGTAGGTAATAAACAGATGACCGGATTTAATCTTGACAGCGGGACACCTAAAGATACGTGGATTATTAAAGAAATTACCTACACGGTACAGCAAGATTTTACTTCTCAAAGCGATAATTTATTTTACATCTTTTCTACTAAGAACGGACGTTTCAAAATTGCTGAGCCTTATATGTCAACAGGGGATTTAGTGCCAAGTGAGTGGATGCCTAGTATCGAAGATTTAAAAGCCCATTCGTTGACAGCGAACGTAAGAGTTGCCGGAACTTATGAAGGTAATAGAACTAAAGACGTTAAATTCTTTGTAGATGTTTATTACGACGGTGTTAAAGTCGATAATGGTTTCAACCTTACAGCGAGGGTTTGGGGTGGCGGTCTTAACAAAACGCAAGAGAACGCAACATATAACAGTGATGGAGAGCTTACTAACGTTTACTACTCTAACGGAGAAAAAGACGGAACAACAATTAATATCAAATTAGATGTTGAATATCAGTTCTTGAAAACAACATGTTTTGCAAGACTTGATAATCTTCCTGATACTGAACTTGTAAAAGAAATCACTAACAAATATAAAACATTTGATACGACATTAGAACAGTTTAAATCACAAATTGGAGAGCTTAATGACAAGCAATTCAAGGTTGCGATTAGGGGGGATAACCTACTAAACTCAGCCGAAAAGAAAACCGGAAATAATATAACTTATACGACGTTAGAACCTATGAAACCTGGTAATACTTATACATTAGTAGCTGATTTTAGATATTTCCCGGCTAATCAGGAATTAAGAATATTTAACAGTGAAAGGCAAAGACTTGTAGCTGGTATTAATATTTTTACTTTCACAGTACCAGCAGAAACAAGAACGATTAATTTAACGCCGTTGGGGAATGATACAGAAGTTAAAAACGTGGAAGTTTGGGAGGGAAATTTCAATGAAGGATTAGAGAAAAATTCATTCGATGTTGTAACCGGTGGAGCCGGAAAAATTGTGGCGATTAAACTGAAAAATGAGTTTAAACTAGGTCGCTATTATAAAGTAATGTTCGACACAACAGCCCCTAACAATAGTGTAATGGCGATTGGTATTGACGAGTATTTTCTCACAGGTAATACGTATAAGACTATTCCCCATAACAACTATAAATCAATGACTGCAAAAGATAACGTGTTATTTACAAGAATTTCGAGTAAAGCGAATGATAATAAAGAGGCTGTGTATTTAGAATTTATAGGAGATTTTGACAAGTCACAGATTACTAAT
>FLRW01001215.1_pt1 | contig 40350 bp, 27 predicted proteins | sample 1550421 | NCBI WGS metagenome assembly FLRW01 (sample SAMEA4031753, study PRJEB14383) | metagenome | biome: human; feature: oral; material: saliva | place: Philippines | collected 2014
TATATTATTTAATAATACAAAAATAAATTATATTTATATTAGTAAAAATATGATATATTTTCAATATGAGAATAATACTTACGGAATATCGTTAAGTTTACTTGAATATTGTGGTATAAAAAGAGAAAAAATAATTTCAAGAATCAGAATGAATAAAAATAATCAAATTGTTTATGACAATAACGAAAAAGTTCATAAGATTCTTAAAGAGATAGGGTATGAAAATAAATATGCAGTACCTTATCTTATGGAAAATATAGATTAAGAAATGACATCAAAGAAAGAAGTTTTAATCGGTACCTTTGTAAACAAACACAAAATACTTTCCTTTATTGAGAAAGTTAAGAATCTGACAAAAATGAATACTGACAAAATTTATGTATTCATCATTGAAGGGAATAGCAATGAATATCTTGTAACTTTTAAGTCTTATAGCAATAAAGGACTTATTAATAAATTATATAATTCTACTGTTCTTCATGTCAAGAACGGATGTTTATTTTCAATCAATGCCTTAAATGAAATGATTAAAGAGGAAAATGGTGATACTATTCAAAATCATAAGGATTATTTAATTGATTGGTCAAAATTCAAGAACAAACTTATGATTATGACATCTGGAAAATTAAGATTATATAATATTAGTAAGATTGAAGATATAACAGTCTTTTTAAACTCATAAACTATTTATATGTAATAAATTACAGTTTTATGGCACGTTTCATACAAAAGCAATCACAATCAAGAAGAATATCAAGAATGGATATTAATCAAAATAATATAGTTTTTAATAACAAAGAAGAAAAAAAAGAAGTTATGAATACAGCAGAAAAAGTAGCTATGGCACAGGAGATTCTTTCAACAGAAGATAATAAGAAACAGAACGTTAAAAGAATCAGAAAAGATAAAGGACTTATCGAGAGAACTGAGAGTTCTAAAACAATCCTTACCGAAGATAACAAAGAATTATTGGTTGATTAATAATGACAAATATAAAATATCTGAAAGAAAATGGTTTATTGGAAGCACATAAGCAATTCTTAAGGATGTGTAATGAAACATACATTTCACCAATAGAAGAACTTGATGAAGCTGACGATAACGAACAAGACATGCCTGACCAAGGTGTAGACCCTGAGAATGACAACAGCTTGGATAACGGTGCTGAACAAGCAAATGCACCTATGGGCGGTGATAATCCTATGGGTGGAGAGAATCCACAAGGAATGGATAATCAAGACATGGGAGTCATGGGAAACGACACTATGGGTGACGACGGAATGGGTGGAATGGAAGAACCTTCTTTAGATGATTCTGAAGACCCATTTGGTGACGGTAACGATGAAGAAAGCAATGATGAAGGTGATACAATTGATATCGACGATTTGACAGATGCGCAAGAGAAGTTGAATCACAAAACTAATAAGATTGGTATTGATTTAGGAAAAGTCGATAATAGGATTGAAAGGCTCATGGCTTCTCTCGAAAAAATGGAAACAATGATTGATTCAAATAATGAAGAAATCATGAACCTTAGAAAAGAGTTCGAGAAAAGGAATCCAACACAGATTGAACGTTTGGATATGAGACGTAAATTTGATTCTCCTGGTTTTTCAGAAACTCCAGAAGAGGCTATAGAGAAAAGAATACAGAATAGAAACAACTATAGCGTAACAGACGGTGGAGAACAAACGGATGAAAAACAATACACTTTAACACAAGATGATATCAAGAATGCTAACACATCTCAAATTGCAGATTCTTTCTACAAAATAGATGATGACGATATACAAGATATCAACAAAATTTTTGGAATTTAGTCAAAAAATATAGTACATAATCTCCGCTAAATATAGATAATTAAAATATTTATATAATAGCGGAGATTTTATTTGGTTATATATATTTTTCTCTGTATCTTTGCAATGATAATTTAGTTTAAGTGAGTATATAGACTCACAAATCAATTTTTTAATATTTTAATTTTTTATTTTATGACACAATTTAATGTAAACATTAATTCAGATGCTGTTGAAAAACAGTACAACGATGTATTAAGAGATTCTCAGCCTAAGAATCAAAATTCAACCTTCGACACCAAGAATTATTTACAGGCTCGCTTGGAAGAGGGGGAAAATGAAAAAACACTTACTATCCGATTACTACCATTCTCTCCAGAAGGAGGTTCTCCATTTAAGAAAGTATGGATTCATACTATCCGTGTAAATAGAGAAGTTTCTAAGAGTGGATGGAAGATGATTCCTTGCCCAGAAAAGAATACAAAAGACGGTAAGGAATGTGAATGTCCTATTTGTAAAGTATCACGTCATGCACAGGAACAACAGAGAGAAGCTACTGATGAAGTTACAAAGAATAAACTTGGAGAAGTAGCTTTCATGGATAAAGCAAAGGAAGCGTGGGTTGTTAGATGTATTGATAGAGACCATGAAGAGGATGGTGTTAAATTCTGGTTGTTTAATAGTTCAAATAAGCAACAAGGTATTTATGACCACATGATGAATTTCTATAAACTTAGAAATGAATCAGGAAAGAAGAAAGGTAACGATTATAATATCTTTGACCTAAATAATGGTGAAGATTTTATCATTACAATTACACGTGGAAAGGACAATAAGACATCTTATAAAGTAGCCGATGAGGGTTTCCCAAGTCCATTAACAACTGATTTTGAAAAAGGACTTAGTTGGATTAAGGATGAGAAGAAGTGGACAGAGGTGTTCCCTACAAAGAGTCCTGAGTATATGAGAATCTTGGTTGAAGGCGGTGTACCTGTTTACGACAAAGAGAAACAGATGTACGTTGATAAGAATGCAAAGGTACAAGAGGATGAGGAACGTAATCAGAATGAATTAGAAAACAACTTAACTCCAGATACAAGTAGTAAGTTTGAAGCTAATCCTGAAACTGCGAACACGGGAAATGCAGTAGAAACCCCATCAACACAAGTACCTAATGAGATTTTCTCAAATGATAATGATGACGATGTTGATTTACCATTTTAAATAATAAGTAAATGGCAAAATTATATTTTAATTATGGCGCAATGGGCAGTTCTAAGTCACTTAGACTTCTTGCCCTTGCGCATAACTTAGAAGAGAAGAATATACCTACAATAATTATTAAACCAAATATTGATACAAGAGATGGTGATAATAAAATTGTTTCCAGAGCTGGTTTATCAAAAGATTGTATTAGTGTAGGTGTAAATGTTAATCTTTACGAAAAAGTAAAAGAGATTAACAATGTTATGAAGACTCATTTCAGTGAATTATCTTGGGTACTGGTAGATGAAGCGCAATTCCTCACCGAAAAACAGATTAATCAATTAAGCGATATCGTTGATTTTTTAAATATCAATGTTTATTGTTATGGTTTAAGAACTGATTTCGAATCAAGAACTTTTGATGGTTCAAGAAGACTATTTGAATTAGCCGACGAAATCGAAGAAGTTAAGTCGTATTGTGAATGCGGTGGGAAAGCATCTATCAATGCAAGATTTGATGAGAATGGTAAAATAATTACCGAAGGAAATCAAATCTTGGTTGGTGGTAATGACATTTACAAACCCTTATGTAGAAAATGTTGGAAAAAAGAAATAAGAAAGAAGAACTTAGAAAATGAGACAAGCTATTAAAAAGAAAAGTTTTGCAAAACCTTCAGTCAATGATATTAGAGCGATTGCAGGTTTTACCGATGAAGTGAAGGTATCACGAGAATCAAGTGCTGAAAAACCAATGGATTTTATCTATCTACCAAAAGCATTTGAAGAGGCTACTCAGTTACCAGGAATCCCTTTGGGTTATTTAAGTATTGTAGGCGGATGGTCGAACACTGGTAAATCAACATTGGTCAATTGCGTTGTTGCAGCATGTCAGAAACAAGGTATTCTTCCTGTCATTTTTGATACAGAAAATAACTTTGATTTCAGTTACGCTAAAGACTGTGGTATGGAGTTTGAGGAAATTTATGGAGAAATTGTTGACGAAGATACTGGAGAAGTAAAAGAGGGTATTGTTGATTACAGAGGACTATTCCTTTATTACAATAGCGTTATTCTTGCTGAAAAATGTGGTATGAATGATTATTCCACTGGTAAGCAAACAAAGACCAAACGTAAGCAAGCCGTATTAGAGGATATATCTTATATCATCAATGACTTGCTTGACAAACAAGACGAAGGTAAACTACAAATGCCTATTTGCTTCATTTGGGACTCAATTGGTTCAATTGGTTCATTCAAGTCTTATGCAAGTAAGAGCGGTAATAATATGTTTGATGCAGGTGCAATTTCACAAGCATTTAGTAATATTATTAACAACCGAATACCAGCATCTAAGAGTGTGGGGTGTGAATTTACAAATACCATGTTCTGTGTAAATAAGATATGGAACGACTCAATGAACTCAATGGGCGGTGCTGCATCAATAGAGTTTAAGGGTGGTAAGACATTCGTATATGGCGCACGACTTATTCTCCATGTTGGTGGCGTTGCCAAGGCAGCTACAAAGCGTTTGACTTGTACTTATAAAGGTGAAACCGTTAATTATGGTATTATTACCAAAATCAAGAGTACTAAGAATCAGCTTCCAAGCCCATGGAATATTATGAGAGAAAGTACTTTCTGTTGCGTTCATAATGGTATTATTAGTGAGGATGAACTTGATAATTATAAGAAGAGCGATTTAAAGGATTTGTTGAAAAAACTTGAAGAATATAAAAATAATAGTGATAGTACTGATGAAAACATTACTGATAAAGATTTAACTTTCAGTGAAGAAGAAGTTAGTGAAGAATAAATAATTAGGAGTGGTTTAAGACCGCTCCTTTTTTTATTTAAAAACTATTTATTACAAAAGTATATAATAATGGATGTAACACCAGAAGTAAAAAAATTATTTAAGACTGTAAGAACTAAATTAGGTGCACCAGTTAGAACTATACAATTAGATGATAACCAATTATGTGACTTACTTGAAGTTGCTATTGGAGATTATTCTGAGAAGGTACAAAATTGGGTTATAAAGTCACAATGGTTAAATCTAATGGGTAATAAAACTTTATTGAAAGACCCTGCCGATGTAGCCTACGCATTAACTGTGCGTACTATGGACTGGTCAAGAGATTTTTCTTATTGGTTCTCAAGAGAAGTCGGTCTGCAACAACGTGGTAGTTATGAGTTAAAGAAAGATTTTTTTCAAATAGAACAAGGCAAACAGGTTTATGTAATTCCAGCAGGACGAGAAATTAATAAAGTACTATATATTACACCATCAACGACAAAAGCTGCATTATATGGCAATCTTGGAACACTTGATACAGGAATTGGTGGTGGATATGGACAATATGGAAACATGGGTAATGGAATGGGTATTACAGGGTTCTATGTTGGTTCTGCGTATGATACAGCACTTATGGCTGCGGATTTAAAATATAAAAATTCACTTTTAAGAGGCGACCTTGCTTACAAAGTTACAGCAGGACCTAACGGCACACACCTTGTACATCTCTTATCAACACCAGGCTCACCCAATATGGTAGGTGGCTTGGCAGCTGATGACACTTGGGGCTGGAATAGATATAGCAAGTGTTATTGTTGGTATACATACTACGACATAGGTGATGGTGGAGAAGATGCAGCCAATGAGTGTAGATTAGAGAACAAAGATGATGTTCTTATAACACCTGACCAAGTACCATTAAACGAAATGCGTTATGAATTTCTTAATAATCCAGCTCAGCAAACGGTTAGACAATTACTTGTTGCCGAAGCAATGATAACATTAGGTTTGATACGTGGTACATATTCAGGTAGTGTAAAAATTCCAGAAGCAGAAATGCAAATGGATTATAATATGCTATTAGAATTAGGTAAACAGGATAAGCAGAATGCGCTTGAAGAGTTAAATAAACGCTTAGACGAAATGTTACCTTGGAATATTTTAGAAAAACAATCTAATTTAACTGATAATTTAATAAAAGTATTACAACAGAAACCTCTTGGAGGATTTTACGTAAGATAAGAGTGGTTTTCACCACTCTTATTTTGTTTTTATGAAAAAATAATGTATCTTTGCAAAAATATATACAATGAAACAAGTAATCAGAAAAAGTGTTGCATTGGCAAATAATATTGACCAAACAAAGCCAATTTATACTTTAATTGTAGACGGAAATAATCTTCTTAAAATATCGTTAGTAAATAAAACATTATTAAATGATAAAGGTGAAGAATATGGTGCCGTATATAACTTCTTACGTATTTTGGGTCAGATATTACAAATGCGTGATTTTGAAACATGTACTGTATGTTGGGATGGTTATATGAGTGGAATACTAAGATATAACATTTACCCTGAATATAAAGCTAATAGAGGAAAGAATTATGAGGTAGGTGAAAATCAGACTGATTATGACAAATATATTTCTAATTATTGCAAAAATATCCTTAAACATAGTAATAAGAAACAAACGACAGTACGAGGAGAAACCGAAGATGAATCATTTCAAAGACAAAGAGGAATCATTCAAGAAATTTTAGACGAATTATTCGTAAGACAGTACATGTTTGATAACGTGGAGGGTGATGATATTATAGCTTATAGATGTATTAATAGAAAACCTAATGAAAAAATTGTAGTTGTATCAGCCGATAAAGATATTACTCAATTAATAAATGAAGATGTCTGTATTTATAACCCAAGAAAGAAAAAAGCAATAAGTACAAAAAACTCAGTAGAAGAACTTGGTATTACTCATGAAAACATTGTATTAGAAAAAACATTATGTGGTGATGTATCTGATAATATAAAGGGTGTTAAAGGACTTGGTGAAACATCATTCCTTAAACTATTCCCAGAGTTTAAAACTCGTAGAGGTACTTTAAATGACGTTATAGAGCGTTCCAAAGAACTTCTGGATAGTAGGAAGTCCGAGAAGAAAAAACCTCTTAAATCGCTTGAAAACATCATTAATCAAATAACTGATGGATGTCAAGGAGATAAATTGTTTGAAATAAATTGGAAGATAGTAGATTTAAGTAAACCGTTATTAACAGAAGAAGCAGAAAGCGAATTAAAGGAAACAATAGACGCACCTATAGACCCAGAAGGTAGACAAACTACTAATGTGTATAAAATTATTCAAAAAAACTCGATGAATGTATTGTTGGATGAGAACAAATTTGGCTCACTTTTTGGTATGTTTGAACGTTTAATTAGTTCTGAAAAAAAATATTATAAAAAAAGTAGTTAGAAAATTTGGTTATAAATCTTTTTCCATGTATCTTTGCATCAACAAAATAAATATAGTTATGTGGAAAGAAAAAAACTTAGTTCCGTTTGTAGTTAAATACCTTGCTAAAAAGGAAGATTACCAAGCTACAACAAGAGAGTTAAAAGAATATCTGTCATCAACATTGGTACTTGATGATTATGATAAAGAATATACATCTTCAACCAAGAAAGGTACAAAAACCAACAGATTTAATAAGACCGTTGGTAATATTGTTTCTCACAACAAGTTACGAAAACTTCGATTAGGTGAAACAACAAAAAATAGTAATGGTAAGATGGGTATAAAACTCTATGAGGAAGTAGGACGAATTGTTAATATAGTAGATATTTAGTTTTAATTATATATTGTCAAACATTTTAAATTTTAAAAAGATTAATGGACAACAAACAAGATTACAAGGAGTATCGTTTTGATTACACTATTTATGTAAACGATTTTATTATTTGTAAGCGTAATTTTAAAATTCCTAATTACATTGAGGGTTCAATGAACACTGTTGAGTTTAAGGAAACAGTAGATGACATCGTAAGAATGATTGATGAGGATTTGAAGGATAAGAGTAGTATATATACTACCTATTACTACAATCCATCTGATGTGGCTGAAGAGTTTACTGCACCGCTTAGTGAACCATGGGAGTGTACATTTAAAATTGTAATTAGTGACAACAAGAAGCCTGTTATTACACGCATTTGGGATGGTTATAGCTATCCACGCATGATTAGGGATAGGGTTGACCTTACTAACAAGAAGGTTAGGATTACAAATAAGAATGGACAAGTGTTTACGTATGATAAAGAAGACTTCTTTAAAGACAATAATCGTCTTTCATTAGAATTGACAGCTTTAAAGGAGATGATTTATGACAAGCCAGATATTTTGATGGCTATCATAAATACAATCTGTAATCAGTGCTCTACACATGGAGAAATGTCTCCTAAAGAAGCTATTGAAAACTTCTCAACTTCTGATGAATATTTTTATGATTCAGATTCAAGTAAGTACAAAAATTATAATTTTAATATCGGTTATGAGAATTATAAGAGAATGCGCAAACTTGAAAAGAAGTATGCAAAGAAGACAAAGGATTACTTCAACACATTGTATTAAATTTTATCACCCACGTGGATAAGACTGCGTGGGTGCTTTTCAAACATTCATGATAAAAGTCATGAATAAATTATTTTATTTGAAATGAATAATAACAACGATGCTACTTTAGGATTTCTTGGTGAAACTTATCAATATAAACTCGTACATGAGTTTATGGCTGATAAAGATTTCTTCTGTGAGTTAAACCCTATTATCGAACAGAATAAATTCACTGACCCACATTTAAAAATATTTGTTGGACTTCTAAAAGAGTATTACGACAAAAACGACATACATCCATCCTATGATGTAATGGAGATGCTTTTGAGAGATAAAGCATATTCAGACATTCAAAGAGAAGAGTATGTAGCTTTAGTAGATAAAATCAAAAACACTCCGTCAGACGGTTCTAAATTTGTTCAAGAAAGAGCGCAAAAGTTCTTTCGTCAGCAACAGATGCTTATAACCGCTCGTAAGATAGAGAAATTAGCAAGTAATGGAGAAGTTGATAATTACGATGAAATTTATGAACTTTTTAATAATGCTATGACTCTTGGAACACCTACAGATATGGGCTATGGTGTTTTTGATAATCTTAACGAAACACTTTCAGATGATTATCGTGTTACAATACCGACTGGTATTGATATGATTGATGACGTTCTGGAGGGTGGTATTGCAAAAGGAGAACTTGGTGTTATTATTGGTCCGTCTTCGTTTGGAAAAGTACAACCATATCATTCTAAAATTTTCACTCCATATGGTGTAAAACATATGGGAGATATTAACGTAGGAGATGAAGTAATAGGAGAGGATGGTCTTCCGCATAAGGTAACAAACGTATTCCCTCATAAGAATTGGCAATTTTATAAAGTTACATTTAGTGATGGTAGTTACACAGAATGTGGTAAAGAACATTTATGGAGTGTAAGTGAAAATGGTGGGGATGATAAAGTTTTATCTTTAGATGAAATATTGGAGAAGGGTTTATACAAAGGAAATGAACCTATGTTTTCAATTCCTCTTACAGCTCCTGTTGATTTTTATCCTAACAATATACAAATTAAACCTTATGAAATGGGTTTATATCTTGCAAATGAAGAGGATAGAGTAATAAAGAATATTGGTGAATTTAAAGCAACAGGAATTAGATATGAGTATCTATATAACATACTATCTGTACGTATCTCATTGTTGAATGGAATGATGGATGGTGGTGGATATGTAGATGAAGAAGGTAAGACATGGTTTACTACACGCCATAAAGAATTATTAAATGATTTTGAATTATTAGTTAACTCATTAGGTGGTATTGTTTTTTATGAGAAAGACGATAATGACGTATATAGAGTTCTTGTTAAAATATATTCAACTGATATAAAGATATTTGGTAGAGAAGAAGAACAAAATAAAGTAATATATCCATCAAAAGAGGAATGTAGAAGATACATTATTTCTGTAACTCCATACTCTATTTGTGATGGACAATGTATCATGGTTGATTCAGAATCTCATCTTTATCTGACAGATTACTTCATTGTTACACACAATACTTCAATGACAACAGCAATTGCTGGTCATGCAGCTGCAAATGGCAAGAAGGTACTACAAATTGTATTCGAGGACAGAATTAAGCAGATACAGCGCAAGCATTTAGCACGTATCACTGATATTGAAGCAAAGGACTTAAGTAAACCAGATTATGTAGCTTTTGTAAAAAATCAATTATCTCATTATAAAGAGGATTATCCTGAACTCATCAAAAATCTAAGAATTAAGCGTTTTCCAAGTGGTGAAAAAACAGCGTGGGATATCGAACGATATATTAAAAAGCAAATAAACAACGGATTTAGACCAGACCTCGTTATAGTTGACTACTTTGAATGCCTTGAACATAAGGGAGATGCGAATACTCAAAGCGAATGGGAGAAAGAAGGAAAGACTATGAGAAAATTTGAAGCTATGGCAGGCGAAATGGATATGGCTTTCTGGATTCCTTTACAAGGTACTAAAGATTCTGTTAATGCGGAACTCGTTACAATGGATAAGGCTGGAGGTTCATTTAAGAAGATTCAGGTTGCACATGTAGTAATGTCAATTGCCAGAACTATTGAAGATATCGAAGACAATAAAGCTACTATAGCAATTCTTAAAAACAGAGCAGGTAAGGCAGGAAAAGTTTTTGATGGAATAGAGTTTAACAATGGTACTTGTAGAATATCATGTGATAACGTCAACGTAGTAGATAGTTTATCTCAATGGGATAAAGACAAACAAGTAAAAAAACAAGATTTTGCTAATAGTATAGCTAAACGTGTTTTTGAAAATAACACCTAAAAATAATAGGTTGAAAAAATTTCAAAATTAATCTGACTGATTATCTGCATATTGCGTGATAATGGTCAGATTTTTTTAATCGAAACATGAAATATATCATATTTATTTCTACAACGTTGGTTAAAAATAATGATATCAGTAATAAGAAATAATTAAATTTATAAAAACATATAATGTTAGTTCGTAAAAGAGATAATACACTTGAAAAATTCCATTTTGGAAAAATAGAAAAAGCCATAGATAGTGCTTTTGATTCTTGTAAAAAACATATTGAAAACACTAAAACAGGTAGTTTTGAAGATATCAAGAAAAATGCTGTAGAAAATATTATAGCATGTTTAAAGAACGTTTATAATGAAGAAAGTGATTCAACTGTAGATGTTGAAGAGATACAAGATAACGTAGAAAGATGCCTTATGTCATCTGATTATCAGGATGTTGCAAAATCTTATATCATCTATAGATATATGCATAAATTGGTTCGTGATAATCAAAATAAATTGACTAAGAGTTTGAAGAAGAAACTTTTGGCAGAGGATGTTCAAAACCAAAATGCAAATGTTGATGAATACTCATTTGGTGGAAGAATGGGTGAGGCAAGTAGACTCGTTACAAAGAAGTATGCACTTGACTTCTGTATGAGTAGAAAAGCAAGAAGAAATCATGAAAACAATGAGATTTACATCCACGACCTTGATTCATATGCTGTAGGTATGACTAACTGTCTAACCAGTCCATTGGATGATTTGCTTAATAATGGCTTCAATACAAGACAGACCGATGTAAGACCTGCAAATTCACTTAATACTGCATTCCAATTAGTAGCTGTAATTTTCCAGTTACAATCATTACAGCAGTTTGGCGGTGTTAGTGGTAGTCATTTGGATTGGACAATGGTTAAGTTCTTTAGAAAGAGCTTTATGAAGCATTACATAAATGCATATATCAAGCAGAGTGATAAATTCTATAATTCAGATATAATTAATATTGCTTCAGAATTTTATAAAGATAAAAATGGTTTAGAAAGAACATCACTTGATAAATTTACCAAAGATTACAAGAACGAGTTCTTTAAAGAAACAGGCTTGTTTGAAGAAGATTTTACACTTGATAATAAGGATAAGTTAGATGCAAAACTTTATCAAAGTGCATTATTTGATACACTTAATGAACTCAACCAAGCAGTAGAGGGATTATATCACAACTTGAATACTTTACAGAGTCGAAGTGGTAATCAGCTGCCATTTACATCTATCAACTATGGTACTTGTACACTTCCAGAGGGAAGATTAGTTATTCAAGCTCTTTTACAAGGTTCTATTAAGGGTGTTGGTAAATTCCATAAGACAGCTATATTCCCTTGTAGTATCTTCCAGTGCATGAAGGGTGTTAATAGAAAAGAAGGCGACCCTAACTATGACCTTTATAAGTTGGCACTCAAATCAACATCTATGCGCATATATCCTAATTATGTGAATGTAGACTGGTCTGTTAACGAAGGATATGATAAGAATGACCCACGTACTTATACTTCAACGATGGGATGTCATGCAAAAGATACACCTATAGTAATGGCAGACGGAACAAGAAAAATGGTTCAAGATGTTAAGGTAGGTGATAAACTGATGGGTGTTAACGGTCAAACCAGAGTTGTTGAATCCCTAATAACAGGAAACGATAAACTTTTTAAAGTTAATCAGAGTAGAGCAGAATCTTATATTGTAAATGAAGGACATGTTTTGTCACTTATTTATATCGGTAGAGAAACATATAAAGACATAGAATATGGTATGACAGTGAATATAACCGTACATGATTTTATGAATCTTAATGAGGAAATGAAATCTAAATTTAATGGTTATAAAGAAGATGGTACACTTTCAAATATAACTATTACTGAAGATGAAGTAGGTGATTTCTATGGATTTGAGTTAGACGGTGATAGACTTTATTTAATGGATGATGGTACGGTAACTCATAATTGTCGTACATATAATGGTAAAGATATCAATGCTGACGAGGGTCAGAATCCTCAGATTAAAGATGGACGTGGAAACCTTGCCCCAGTTACAGTAATCATGCCAACATTGGCTATGGAAGCTAAAGCATTATTAGAAGGTACAGAATACACGAAGGATGATATCAAGAAAACCTTTATGAAGATTCTTGATAAAAAGATAAGTGAGTCTAAAGATATGCTTCTTGAGAGATTCGAGTGGATGTGTAAGCAAAGTCCAGCTTCTGCTAAGTTTATGTGGGAAAATAACACAATGCTTGGTTATAAGGAAGAAGAGGGTATACGTTCAGCATTAAAACATGGAACATTAGCTATAGGTCAGTTAGGTCTTGCTGAAACACTTCAAATACTGATAGGCAAGAATCATGTTTCAGAAGAGGGTATGGCTCTTGCAAAGGAGATAGAAGGGTTATTCAACAAGAGAGCTGCTGAATACAAGAATAAGTATAAACTTAACTTCGGTGTATATTATACCCCTGCAGAGAATTTATGCTATACTGCAATGAAGAAGTTTAAGGATATGTATGGCGATGTAGAGAATGTAACATATATCAATTTACCAGATAAGGATAAACATGGTAATATCATGTATGATGAGAATAGAAAGATTAAATTCAAGCGTCATGATAAATGTTACTTTACTAACTCTATCCATGTTCCTGTTTGGGAGGAGATGACACCATTTGAGAAGATTGACATTGAAGCACAATTAGTTAATTATTCAAATGCTGGTTGTATTACTTACGTAGAGTTACCTTCTTCAACCAAGAATAATATAGAGGCACTTGAAACAATTGTTAATTATGCAATGGATAATGATATCCCATATTTCGCAATCAATGTCCCTATTGATACTTGTGATGATTGTGGATATTGTGGAGATATTGGTGATGTTTGTCCTGTTTGTGGTAGTACACATATCTCTCATCTTAGACGTGTAACTGGATATCTTACAGGTGACTATAAGTCAGCATTTAATCCAGGCAAGCAAGAAGAATCAGATGATAGAGTTAAACATATAAAGAAGTTTTAAATTACGTGGTGGTGGTTAATAACCATCACCATCTAAAAAGTTTAAAGTTATGAATATAAGTGGGATAAGTTATCCAGATATTAACAACGGATTAGGATGCCGTGTAACCTTATGGGTTTCTGGGTGTAATCATCAGTGTGTGGGATGTCATAATCAAAGTACTTGGGACAAAAACAGTGGAAGAGTATTTAGTGATGAAGACAAAGAGATAATATTCAGGGTGCTGTCAAAACCTTATATCAAAGGACTGACTTTATCAGGAGGAGACCCGTTAGGCTTCTACTTTAAAGAAGTATTGAAGTTTTGTGAGACTGTGAAAGAGAGGTTTCCAGATAAGGATATATGGTGTTACACAGGTTACACCCTGAAAGAAATTAAAGAATGTTACAGAAAGGAAATACTTCCTTATATAGATGTTTTGGTAGATGGACGCTATATAGAAGATAAAAGAGATACAACTTTATCTTTTAGAGGTTCTAAAAATCAAATTATATGGGAAAAAGATAAACAAGGAGATTTTTACCAAAGTAATCTAAATTAAAGAAAAACACATGGCACGTAAAGAAATTTACGTGCCTTTTTTGTTATTATATACAAATATCAAATTTAAAAGTTATTTTTTATAATATAAAAAATAGTATTATTACTTAAAAAATTAAGACCCAACTAATTATAGATATCAAAGGTTAAAAAGAATATGGCTAATAAACAATATTTTGGCATACGTTATCCCATTACATCTCAGGATTATCAAAAATTTTATGTGGATTTAAATAATTCATTAAAAGGTAAAGTAAAAAGCCAATTAATGCATGTTATATTCACCCCAAAAGGTCAACGTTTAAGGAATCCCGAGTTTGGTACGGATTTAATTAAATATATTTTCGACCCAAGTGATACAACTACATGGGAATCTGTAAAGAATGAAGTAAAAGATTCTGTTAGCAGATGGGTAAACAATGTAAAGATAAACGATATACAGGTTGTTAAAAATGTAGAAAACGACTTAGAGATTTACGTTAGAGTAGATTACGAAATAAACGTAGGAAATAAAACTACTACAGATAGTATGGTTGTACAATTATAATTTATGGAAAAGAAAATTAATTATTTAGCAAGGAATTTTGAAGATATCAAAAGTGAACTAATAAATTTTAGTAACAAATATTATCCAGAAGTTTCTGATGACTTTAATGATTCAAGTGTAGGTGCTTGGTTTATAGACTTAATGAGTGCTGTAGGTGATGATTTATCTTATCACACGGATAGAATGTATCAAGAGACTAATATTAATAGTGCAAATCTAAAAAGTACTTTATTAAACATCGCAAGGACTAATGGTATAAAAATACCAGGTAGAAAACCATCTATGTGTGAAGTTGAGATTAGTGTTGTTCTTCCATTAAGCCCTCAAAACATATCACAACCAAATTGGGATTATGCGCCTATTCTAACAATGGGAAGTATTGTTTCAGCAGGTAATTATAACTTTGAAATCATAGAGGATGTAAACTTTGCTGAACAATTTAATAAAATAGGTGTTTCTAATAGAAAAATATTAGCTAACAGAGATACCAATGGTAATGTTGCAAGCTACACAATTAAGAAAACGGCTATTGTTAGAAATGGTAGTACTCGTGTTTATAAAAAAGTTATTACACGTTCAGATTTGCAACCATTTATGGAGTTTGTATTACCAGAAACAAATGTAATGAATGTTGAATCTATAATTTTCAAAGAGACTTCTGATTATACAGATAACCCTAAAATGTCAGAATATTATATTGATGCTGAAGAATATCGTTTAAGCAATGAAGCTACAACTACATATCGTTTTTTTGAATGTGATTCTCTTGCAGAACAATATAGATGGGGCACTAAAGTAAATTATAGCGGACATACTGATATTATACAGGATAGATATAATCCAGAAATTTATGATGATTATACTGAAACAACTTATAACGGAACCGTTAGAACAAGTAGATATTATCGTGGAGAGTGGAAGCCGTTATCACAGAAGTTTATTACCGAATATACTGATAATGGGTATATGAAAGTAATTTTTGGTGCAGGTATTAAATACGATGAAGTTCCAACGCTTCAAACTACTTATGCGGATTACGAAGCATCTAAAATTATAAATAACGATATGCTTGGTGTGTTACCGAAAGAGGGATGGACTATGTTTATTATGTATCGTGTTGGAGGTGGTTCTGAAACTAATTTAGGACCAGGGTCTATCAATGCAGCAACAACAGTTAATTTTGATTTTGGTAATGTTAGTGGATTGGATGGTAAAATAAAAGCAAGTGTGATACAATCTCTATCAGTAACCAACGTAAGTACAGCTGTTTCTGGTAAAGATGCCCCATCGGCACAAGAAATTAAATATCTTGTCAAATATAGTAGCGGTGCACAAGGTAGATGTGTAACATTAAAAGATTATAAAGCAAGGTTATCAGAAATGCCAGCTAAATATGGTGCACCGTTTAGGTCTATGGTCATAGAAAACAATAATAAAATAGAGATGAGTTTTCTTGGAATGAATGCTGATAGAAAATTAGATTCAGCATTACCACAGACACTTGTAGAAAATGTTATGAATTATTTAGAGGGTTATAAATCTATTAATGATTATATTGAAATAAAAAGTGGTAAAATATATGATGTCGGTTTCTCGGTCGATGTATTTGTAGATAAAAATTATAATACATCAGAAGTTGTTTCAACAATTATCAATATGATAGCTGATTATATGGATATTGAAAAACACGATATGGGAGAAGATATTTTTATTGGAGATTTAGAAAAATCTATTAGTCAAATTGATGGTGTAATAAACCTAATAGACTTAAGAGTATGGAATATCTACAATGGTATCTATAGTTCTGATAAGTGTCCACTTCCTCGATATACTGAAACAACAGTGTGTGGTCAGTCTAATAGATTAGGTTTCAAACTGAATGCAGATGGTTCGTTTGCGGAAGAATTGGATTTAAACGCTTCTGATAAAGTTTTGTATGGTGATTATAATTCGATGTATGAAATATTAGATATTGCCACAGATATACAAGTAAGAGCAAAAATAAAATAATAATGTTTTAAAAAAGGAAATATATGTCGTGTAATTGTAAGGGTGCAAGAAAAATGCAAGAAATTTATGGTGATATACCAAACAATGAAAATAGTCTTGACAAGTTAATAAGGTATATTAAACGTTTCGTAATGACATTAATAACAATTGTTATTAGTGTCATAAGCTTACCTATAGTTTTAATGGTAGTAATATACAATTTTATTTTCAATGGTGCAGCTTATTTTAGAATGTCTGATAAATTTTTAAAAACAACCCTCGGTATTAAGGATGGAGAAGAAGTATAGAGTTAAAACAAACATAAATAGTGATACTGTATTGCAAGTAAACATGATGCAAGACTTCGAAATGATGGAGGTCTTAACCATGTCAATGACACAAGAGAATGCATACAGAATACACTCGTCTAACTATGGTGTTATAGTTGGACGAGTATTAGCTAATGATGCCTTTGGTATACCAAACGCTAAAGTTTCTATCTTTATCCCTAAAGAAGACGGAGAAGATAGCGAATTGGCATCAATATATCCTTATGCATCAAATCAAACAAGAGATAAGGAAGGAAGACGTTATAATATACTGCCAAATGAAGGCGATAATGACTGTTATAGGGTAGTTGGAACATTTCCAAATAAAACATATCTTTTAGATAATGATATACAACTCGAAATTTATGATAAATATTGGAAGTATACCACAGTAACTAATCAAGCTGGTGACTATATGTTATTTGGCGTACCAGTAGGAACACAACAAATTCATATTGACATTGACTTGTCAGATATTGGTATTTTATCACAAAAGCCAAGAGATTTAGAATATAAAGGATATAATATAACCCAATTCGATAACGCTTCTCAGTTCAAGAGTGGTACTAATCTTGATAACCTTGTCCAGATTTTTTCTCAAGACAAAAGTGTTTATGTTCATCCATTCTGGGGTGATAAGGAAAATGGGGTAGTAGCTATAACTCGTGCAGATATTCAAATACAATATAAATTTGAACCTACCTGTGTATTTATGGGTTCTGTTGTAAGTGACAATTCTAACAACTCTATAGAGCATAGATGTACCCCTGCAATTTTTAACGGATATAATGAACAATTAGTTCCTGGTGACGGAACAATAGAAATGATACGTAAGACCACTGATGGACTTACGGAGGAAATACAAATACAGGGCAACCGTCTAATTGATTCAGATGGCGTTTTCTGTTATCAAATTCCAATGAATCTTGATTATGTTGGTACTGATGAATATGGTAATATTGTCCCAACAAATAACCCGAGTAAAGGTATTCCTACAAGAACAAGAGTACGTTTTAGATTCAGTAAACATGAATCAGGTGACGAAGGTTTTTCAAGACATACAGCGAAGTATTTAGTACCAAATAACCCAGAAATATTAGAAGGTAGTGATTACACTGTCCCAACAGTAAAAAATGGTGTTGATTTAGATAAGTATTTTGAGTTCGGTTCATCTACACCCGATAATTGCTTTAGAGATATGTATTGGAATAAGGTATATAGTGTAAAGAATTATATTCCACGTATCCAAACAGCTCGACGTAATACGTCTAAACATTATAGTGGTATTAAAGCCACCAATGTGGTTAAGAATCAAAATCCAGCGCCTTTTAACACATTAAGATTTGATTTACACTTTACATATATGGTAATGTGTACTATAATTGCAGTACTTGTTGCTATTATTAGTGCGATAAATACTGTGCTTGTAGCCTTAATTGATTATATTCTTATTGTAAGAATACCAATATTAAAAGTTAAACTTTTTGATTTATCATGGTTATTCCCAGTAGGATGTATATCCTTTGGTGCAGGCTTAGCTGGTGAAGGTAACATAGCATATTATCCAGGTTGTAATTGCGGTAAAAGTAGACACGTTGCCTGCGATAAAGCTAAATGTCCAGATAGTATTCCTAACTGTAAGAAAGAATCTGATAACCATACCATGATAGATACTATACAGCAAAACCTTGCAGGAGAATATGAAATTGCTAAAATGGATTTCTATAATGATTGGTTAAATGGAACACTTTATATGCCTTTATGGAGATGGCGTAAAAGAAAGAAAAAATCTTTCTTATTTGGTCTTTTCCACTCCCGTGCTAAGAATGAGTTTTGTTCATGTTCTACATATTACAAGCGACTTAAATTAACAAACGCTTGTAAACTAACGTATCCTTCTATAAAAAACCAGAAAATCCCTTCTGGAAGTACATTAAAACATATAGAAGGTCCATATAGCATGCGTATGCATAAAAATAGTGATACAGTGTGGTTAAGTAGTGGTATTATAAAAAATGTTCTAAATAAAGATAATTTAGACATTTATTACTACACTCCTGGCACACCAAGAGATAGAGTGAATAAGCCAAACGAAATAACTACTCCATTACAATATGTAAGATTATATGCTACCGACATTATATTACTTGGAAGTTTAGATGAAAACGATTTACATGGTATACCACAATTGTTTAAATACCTTCCATCTACTACAAGTAATATACCACCTATTGCAACTACTACAGAGGCTAAAGGTGATGATGCCGAAAGAGATACAAAAGTTGTAAACGATGGTACTGCAGAAGATGTTGGGTCATACATTACAACAGGTATGGACTGGGGATATGGTGCTAAGAAAGACGGAGAGGTCCAGTATAAAGGTGGACTTTTTATGGACCTTGAATGCCAAAGTGTATCATCTTCTCCAAAGTCATGTATTAATGCTGAGAGAATGTGTGAATTAGGCGTTTCTAATGATATGCTGTATCGTGTACAATATGGTGTAAACGAAAATACATGGGGAGAATTTAGACCTGATGGTATGATTACAAAATTGGAAATTGATGATTACGAATCAAGAGCTATGTTTGCAACGTTAAACCATATCGGTTTTGTGCCTAAATTAGAAAACTATATAATGGATTCAAATACAGGATATTATTTCAATAAATTAAAATATCTCTACCCTGTAAACTTTGATGGAAAAATGCAAACATCAATTGATAACTTTGTCAGAAGAAATACATTCAAGCAGGGTGAATACGATAATTTTGATAAATCCTATATGGAGTTTAGGTATGGTTCTGGAAATCCATCTTTGTGGCACTTCTACTCATCAAATAGTAGTAAAGTTAGTTTCCCATTGTATAATAATTCTTTTTATTTCTACTTTGGAGCAAAGGCAGGAAGTACTGCATTGGATAAATTTAATAAGCAATTCTTTGCAGACTGTTTTCGTGATAAGAAATTTCCATTTAGTAGTGATGTGAAATATAAATCTTTAAGTAGCTGTCCTACAAAACCAGAAGATTTTGCTTACATTATCGTTGACGTAAATAATATTGCAATGCCTTATTCATATGAGGTATATGATTATTATGGAAATTTACTTGGTGACATTGTAGAGGAACAGAATGATAGATACATCGGTATAGGTTGTGAAGTTAAAGATGATGGCACACCTATTTTCTCAATTAAAGAGAAAGGAAATGGTTTTATTAAAGATTCACTAATAAAGAATAATTTATATAAAATCAAAATCACAGATGCTAACGGACGTACCGTTACTAAATCAGTTAGACTTTCAAATGATGGTATCAACTTAGTTTACGAAGCATCAGAATTAGGTGGAAGATACATAAGTTCAGAAGCTACTTCTACAGATACTCAGAAAAAGCAAGAAGAAGCTGCAAGAATAAACGAAAGTAGTAAAAATAATATAATTAGTAACGATTTAAATGGTTCTATAAAAGTAAGTGCTATAATGATTGATGGTGATGAATACGTTTTAACAAGTGAAAGTAATATCGAATTGTTACGTGAAATACCAGAGGTTGTTAAAAAAGCATTTAAGGTAGACGAAAAATCACATTTAATGTGTTATAAAATAAGGGTAAAACACTTCACAAGTAAAACTGAAGGTATCGAAAAGGAAGTTTATTTAACGATAGAACCTGTTAATGGAAGCGGACTTGCAAAACTTTCATATAAAGAAACAACATCAATTAATTCTGGAGATACCTATGTATCATTTGAACAACGTGATTACACGGTTGATTACGTGGATAAGAATGGAGTAAATAAATCTGAGAAAATTGATGGCGTGTTGGAATTTGATTTCAATATGTTTTATCCAGATGTATATAATATTGGTTTAATACAATCTTGTAACAGTGATTATGTACAAGAAACAGAGGATGAGGGACATATAGGTTATACATATTCAATGACATCAATAACTATTGAAAATGGAGAAACTTTTGATGTTTTATTAAATGACGTGCCATTAAGAACTCTCTTAGGAAGACATGAGTTAGTTACTATGGAAACGGCTTATACAAGTAAATTCTATTACGGAGATAGTACATTTCCTAAAGATGATAAATTTCTTGATAATTCACTAAAGAAAATAAATGGTTGGATTTATTCATTTGACCCATCTGTATATTCATATCCTTCAAGTAATTTAGAATGGGAAGATTATATAAATCTTTCAGGTGACGAAACTATTACTAATCTTAATAAGGTTAGCTATAAGTTGAATAATATGTTTAAATTATTACACACTCAATATTTCAATGACGAGAGTTTGAAAACCCTTTCAATTGAAACAATTGGTGGTAAGAAACCTACGACTGTAAGAACTTTATCTCCTATGTATGAAGATGATGAGGACTTAAATGATAATGGTATAATCAATAATTATGCTTTGGGTAACATTTACTCTATTGTATTTGCTAAGTCTTTACCAAACATTGTTAGTAGTAACTATAATGGTGCAGCAAAACGTAAAAATAATAACTTTACAGGTCAGTTAAACCCTAAATTAGGTGGAGGAGATGATAGTGGTAACTATATAGCTGCCTTTACAAACAATGCAGGTATAAAGAAAAGTAGTAAAAGTACAAGTTTTAATTCTTATCAAAGAATACCAGCTATGTCATATCCATTTAACGGTCAAATAAGAAATACACCTGTAATAAATGTTAACACAAATTATATTGTTCAAGATTCTGGTGACTTAAGAAGAAGCGATAACACACATGGTGGATTAGCTGTTGAACCAAGTAATTCTTCAAAGCCATACTTTAGATATATGACATTGGATAGAAGATTGGATTACAAATACTACTTTGTAACCCCTTCTTTGTTCGAATCAGAAGGTTTAATAAACGGTTCTAAGGACTGGCAAGAAGGATTTATCTGTGGTACAATCTATAATGGTATAGTTTTAAATTATGATGAAAATTATAACATTGTTGATACAAAGGGCAAATTAGAATATAGCTACGGAAATGATGGACATTTGATATGGAAGGGTGCTGTAGAGGGTAATAAACGTAAATTCTATGAAGTGTCAATCAATGGAGTAGATAAAACTAATAATGAAACTTTTACTTTTATCAATGATGAAAGTTTTCCTGCATCTTATCCATCTAAAAAAGAGTTTATTTTAAATGGTATCAAAGAAAATGATATTAATTTGTCTTTTACAAGTTGCTCATATGATATAAAGTCAGAAGTGAATACGGAAGAAAATAACTCACCGATAGTAAGCGCAATAACTAAAAGAGGTGAAGAGTGTACTTTTAAAGGTAATTTCTCTAACATTGTAACACCTGTTATTGGTTCCACAAATGAAGATGACTATAGCTTCTTGTTTAGAGTACCAGATGGACGTGGTGGAAAAGCTGGAGTAGTAGACCAAAAAATTACACTTAGCTTCTCATCTTCTTCAGATTCTGAAAGTGATATCTATCCAATGGTTCCATTTGTTTTTGGTGGCATAAAAGAAGGTGCTTATGCTGCTGCAAAAACATCAAAAGAGGGACTTAACAAAATGATAGAATTGTACGATAATACAGCTAAATTTGATTTAATTAACAGTTGGAATGCACCCAATTTCGTCAAAGGTATTTCTCGCTTAGATGAATTGAAACATAAGGTACAGAAAAAGGTATTAACTTTATTTAGAGATAAAGATAATAAGACTATGTACTTTTATCAAACTCATAAAATGTATCTAAAGGGTGATGAAGGGGGTACCAGTCTTCTTTTAACTGATAAAGATTTGTTATCGGCACAGTTTGTGTGTGATTATGACTTTGGAAATAAGATGTCTACAATTGTAACACCTCTTAATTGCATAGAGTCAAATACAAATAATTTAACAAGAAGTGCGGAGGTTTATTCGTTCAGTGAACCTATTGATACAAGAGATTTTGAAGTAACTTTTGACTTTGAAAATGATGAAACTCTTGTAATACGTTTGAGTACCAAGATAAATCTTTCACTCATGTATGAAAAAGGTTTAAAATTCGATATTCGTTATTGCACGGAGGACGATTCTGTTAATGGAAATAATATACTTGTACCAACGGCAATATTGTCTGATTATATAAATTTAGAATACAAACATAGTAAATCTAATTCTGGTGATGTTGTATTAACACTTAGAATGACTAAGGATGTTAAAAAAATAGCTAAGGGTAAACCATTCTTTATTTACATGACCACTCCAAATGGTTTTGTTTATAAGATTTATACTAACCAAATAAGTTAGGAGAATTATGCAAGCATTTTTAGAAAAATTTAGAAGTAAAGAAAGCGTTAATAAAAGCATAGGTTCAGATATTTTCATTGGTGGTAGGAGAAAACTCTTGCCACCAAGTGAAATGACTGGTGTATTGGACACTTTACAACTTTATCAAGATGAACGTAACTCTTGCCAACGTTATAGACTCACTTTTCAGGTCAATACGTTATGTACCAATGTATTAAATAATAGTGTAACTGAAATTGTTGGTAACGAGGGTAGTGACGATGTATTTCTTTTAAACTATGGAGACGAAGGTAATTTAAGTAAGAGGAAAATTGAGAATGTTTTATATAAAAGTACAAACTTAACAAGTTGGTATAATAAAGATACATCTACATTAGAAGCTATTAGGGATACACAATTATCTGGCTACTTAACTTATCATTGTGGAAAGGATATTTTTAATAATCATTTGTTAAGAAGTAAGACTTTTAAAACAATATGTCAGATAAATCCTAAGAAGAATAAAGATTATTCTAACTTCAACACATTATCTGACACAATGAGAACGTGGGACGGAGAAGATGTAATTGATGACATTATGTATCCCGTTTCAGCTAATATTGCTGGCGGAAGAAAAAAGAAGAAACTTCATGTATATACATATGATGATATATCTTCTTATGATACCACGCTTGAAACAAAATTAAGAAAAACTTACAACGGATGGTTTGGCTTTAGTAATGGAGCTAAGATTAATACCTTTTGTGATAATAGTGAGAAATGTAATGGATTAAATATTAATAGAACGTTAATAAATTATAATGCAGGTGATTTTATTGATATGTATCCAGGACGTGACTTATATAACTTTGTCCCAAAGTTTAACCCTTATAAAAATCGTATTGAGAAGAATTGGGAATATTGCTTAACTTATCCAAGTAGTTCTACAATTGAAGATATAGATTTCTTAGGACAAGGAGAAAAAGATGGGTATTGTAAGGGGGCAATAAAAATTGTTCTCTTTGATGAAAATACCAAATCTGACAATGGTTCTGGACAAATTAATTTCTATAGTTCAGCTAAACATGGTTTATCGGAAGGTGATAGAGTAAACATCTATAATGGAGATGAGCTAATTATACCTTCAGTGGAAGTTAAAAAAGTGTTTGATAGTTTCATCTTTATCACTGAGAATAGTAACACGCTGATTGGTAAAGAGTGGGTGCAGATTAGTGATTTAGATAGAACTAAATATAAAATAACTCATCACGGAACTATTGTAAGTCGAATATTAGATGGAAAGGAATACAGAATAGTTAATAAACGTGTTAACTTAGATGATAGTTCTCTAAATATATCATTTAAAAAAGTAATCTATGGTATAGAATGTGATTATTATGTAAGAATTTTTTCACGTATACCTAACTTTAGGTTTGCAGAAACGTCTGCTTCAGAAGAAGATATATATAAAGATGATGGTAGACTTATTAAGGAGTACCAAAAGCCACAATATGATTTTGAAAATCATTGTTCTAAGTTAGCATTTGCTAAAAATATTTATTCTGACCAAATAGGAGAAATTGTATATACAGATGATATTGACATTACTGGATTAAAAGACAATCTTGGAAGACCTTTAACTTCTATTTATCTTACAATATTAAAGAATAATAGTGGTTATAAGTATTGGTATGGCGCATATAAGAAGGAATTAAATATTCTTCATGATAGCATTGAGTATTCTCATTGTTTTGGCAAACTATCTGCCCAATTTCATAAGAGTGAAGAAGCTATTAATTTTAACTATACAAGTATCACAAATGTAAACAATATAGATAATAAAATAGGGTTGTCAATCAAGACTATCAATGAGAGAGGTACAGATTCAATAGCTGAAGAGGACGAAATTGATGTTAAGAATGATGTTCATTTTTATGGTGATTTCGTTTGTTATGACAATCATTCTTGTACAGAATCTATTGTAGATGACGCACTTTTCCGTTTTAATACAGCACAACGAGAACTGGTAGAGAAACGTGATAGGGCTTATCCATATTTTAATAAGTATTTCTATGACGAAATTGTAAGTGATGATTATGACTTAGAAGATAAGAGTAACGAAGGTGGTTATCCTAACTCTTTTAGCATAGATACTAAGAGTAAAAATGAAGCTTGTCAAAAAAAAGAAGGGTATTTCTATAAACCTCATTATGAAATAAAACTTAGAAGTTTCGGGAATCTACAAGAACTACACCCTGAAATACTAAGAATACGTACACTTGTTACAAACAATGATGAATGTACTTTTAAAACATTGCAGGAACATAGATTAAAACAAGGTGACAGCATTGTTATGTATGATGTAGACAAGAAGATTATTTATAGAGGTGTTGTTAAAAAAATCATGGATAATTATATTTTTTCATGTATATTTTATAAGGAAGATAATGGAAAACAAATTAAGGTTGTTAATAATGAAATACCAATAATAACTGCTGGCGATTCTCGCCTCAAGTTGAGATATCGTTTATTTAACGTGAGCAATCTATTAATACCAAGCTATTACACAATAGCAAAAGACGGTTCATGTGCTATTAGATGGAGAGATATTATTCAAGATGGTTTTGATAATAAAAATAGTAATAATATTAATCCATTTACAAATGGTGCTATTTATATTAACACACCAATCAATTTAAAATTGAGAAGACAAGACCCATTCGATAGCTTTGGTATGTGGGCTTCTCAAGCACCTTATGACCCAGCAGGTTCAGTTATTTCTGATGAAGATAAAAATAATTATGTAAAATCTGAAGATATTGTATGTTAAAATATTCTTGTCGTTTAGGAAAGGGAGATACATTAACCAAAATACCCTTTAAAGAACTTTTTGTATCTCATGACTTAACTTATATAACTGGTACTACCGACTCTAATATAACAGTCGGTAGTACTAATACTGTTATATTAAAAAACTCTTACGAAACTTCAGAGTGTAATATCAAGTGGAGTGAACATACACGGCAAGGATTATGTTTTGTCGATACTACTTTTAAAGTAGAAACTTATAATAAAGATAACGTCAACATTCAGTACGTTTATTACAATAATGATTTTTGTTACGTTCAACAAGATGACAATGGTAAGTTTATAGTATTACCTTATTATAACGATATAACCGTTGATGAAGAAAGTGAACTAATACCATATAAGTATATAGAAAATTATAAAGTTTATTTAACTAACGATTCGAGTGTAAACATAAAAGTCCCATTCTGGATTGAAGACGGTACTATTGAATATAATGGTGTCAAGTATCGTATTGAAACAGATAGTGATAAAAATAGTTATGTCGTTAAAGGTGATGATACAGGTTACTTTTCAGATGTAAACGTACATTTTTTTAAACGTGAAGATTACTTTAAAGTTAAAAAATTTAAGATAGAACGTCCAGAGAATCAATTTTTACAAGTTGAAACGATAACTGGTGGTGAATATTCATTATTTTGTGTATATGAAGATAACAAATACTATATTACTAAAATAGACGATAACGGTACAAGTAAAATAGGGTGTCATGTTAATTTAATGCGTATGGATAATAATGGTCAGAAAACATTTGTAAAAACTTGGATAGATGCTTTTCTGTTAAATTATAACGATTCAGAAAATAGCAGGATTCCTATGACTGGAGATACTGCATCTAATACTGATATTGATAAATTACGTGCAAAAGATATTTTCATAGAATTAGATGGTACTGTTTATCCATTTCATGAACAGTTAATAAATTCACATAGCACTGAACAGGTAATAGTGTATGTTTATAATGATAGACATAGTTTAAATATAAATGACACTTTTTTCTTATCGTTTTCGTCTGAACGAGAATTGGAGTTACCTTTATTTACTTCTACATCTGGAAAAAGATATGTACTATACGAGAATAATAAATATTGGATAGATAATAGGTGTTGTGATACCGCTATAATCAATGGTGAAGAGTTTAATGTATATTACCCCAATGGATACGAAGACGGGAGTATTGCCTATATAGATGTATACGGAGTTAAATTAGAGGGGGAAATAGCTAATAATGGGGCTACGTTTAAACGTTTATATAATATACCAAATGGGCGAGAATATAGTAACATATCATATGATATAAAACATTATAATGGAGTCATAATAGATGGTGAAAGATATGCGTTTGATAAAACTGGTCAGAGAACTACCATTAAAATGAATGGTAGAGGAAGAATAAGAATGAGAGTTACTGACAAAGCAGGTTCTTCTGCGTTAGTCTGTATACCAGATTTAGATAAAGATGTGTTTTCTAAAGAAGAATACAATACGATAAACACTTATCTTAATCACTTGCTGATAGAAAATAAGCATAATTATTTAATTGAAACTGAAAGTAAAATTTTTGGTGACAGAAAGATAACAGTAGAACTTCCATGGGTTGCGTCTAATGTTAATGATGTTATTAATACCTCTCAAGATTATTATAACTTAAATAATAAACTCAGCATTTTTGGTCATAGTTCTTTTTGTAGAATAACATTGCCATTAACATATACCAATGGTGGTAATCCTTTACACAGTGATATAAGTGAAAATCAATTTTTTACGAGTGAAAGAAGAAATGTTATCACCAATATTGTTGATATGGAAAAAGAGGTATATTATCCTGTATATCCAATAATCGGAGAAAATGGTAAAATTGAATTAGACAAGAACGGATATCAGATGTTTAAAAGTATCCGTGCAATGGAATTTAATCTACATTTTAGAACACGAGATGAGGAAAGCTGGAAAATAATAGAGGATGGAGGAGAAAGTTCTATTGAACATGATAATTCTAATTGGTTTATAACAGATTATGAACCTTACAAGCATTTATTACCCACAGATGGTGAAAAAATACAGGAATCATCTGACTTATTAGGACTTATGTACTTTACAAATAATGATGTATATTATCAGAAGGATAAATTAGCTAAAAGTTTCCTAAGATTATCTTTTTACGATAGTATTAATCCATTAACGCAAAATTTACTGGCTACATCTACAATATTCTTTGATGAGAGTAGGACATTTAAAAAGTACATGAATAATATGACAGCAATTAGTAAAGATATCATGTATGACAATGTTGATAAAGACGTAAATAGTTTTACTAATAATATTGGTGTTAAAACAGAGGTTTGCTATAATGTAACTAAAGAAAACATTGAATATAAATGGGATGATGAAAGAAGATTAAGTTCTCGCTTCGTGGTAAATAACAAATATGAAAACAACAATTCATCTGAAGGTTTTTATATCTACATGTTTAGAGATTACGCTACTTCGTTACATCCAGAAAAAATATTTATGAAAGTAGAGTTTAATCATGCTGGGTTAGGTAAAACGATAACGTTTAATATTCCAACATCTTTAGATGGACATGTACTGCAATTAAATAATGAAAAAGATTTGACTGAGTTAAAGAACGGAGTAACTTTAAAGGATGTTTATAAACAAACATATATTCCATTAACTGCCGTTTATGACAACATAAACAAACGTTATTCTTATTATGTAGATACTAATTATATATCACCAGAAGCAATTAAGAGTAAAGGTGATAAACTACAGTTTAATCTGTTTGAAATGAAAATTAAGAACGAAGATTAGTAAAAAATGAAAAAAATACATACAACAGTTTCTTTGGAAACATTTACATCACGTATACCTGGTATTATACCTGCATTTGATAAAAACGGTATATATCATGTATTCACTAAAGATGCTATTGCAGCGAGAAATTATCAGAAAACTAACAATTATGGTATGATACCTATGAATGTTAGTTTAGCAGATTTTTTCAAAAAAAACAAAGATGCAAGTATAACAGAAAATAATATAAGTTTCCAATATGATTGTATGATTTCTTATCGTCGTTTAGATGATTGGTTTTTCTTCTTTACTAAATATTATGACTTATTGAATAATCACGGTACATGTAGTCATGCTTATAAATCAGCTGTAGATTATTACGATTCAGAGGTTAGTGGAAAATATTCCGATAAACTACTGTATGGTAACAAAAGAAGTACATATGAAGACATGGACAAATTCTTTGTTAATCATGCTGGAAAAGTTGTTCTTAAAGATAATGATTTAATACATGGGTACAATACAGAAGAATTGAATATATCGAAAGTAGCTGTAGATGATGGTCTTTTCAAATATATAAAAGAAAACTTCTTTCTTCAATTCTACATACCATCTGAATTTAAAGATTTTTGGAACGCATCATTTCTTTGGTTTGGTGATGCTATCAAGTGGAATCAATGGTTTTCATCAAAGATGAGACTATATGGTAATTATACTTCACATGAAGAATGTGTGGATAACCCAAACTGTTGCGAATGCGAAGAGTATTTTAAGAGAGGTGGTAATAAAGTAGCTACACTTCTTCAGGAATGGGTAAATATCGCAAATGATAAAGCTGAGAAATTAGCTCAGCTGTATGAATTATACCCTAATCTCTCACCTATTTCAATACATTCTATTCCAATACTACAAAGTATTGAAAATATGGGAGAAATGTCTATTTTTTCTAATGATTGGATTCCTGGAGTAGATTATAGAAATACACAGGACGATACAAAATATGGCACAGTTGTCATACGTGATGGTATACCTTATATACTTAAACCAAACGATGATATTAAAAAATATACACAGAATGTAGCAAGGGAAAAGAAAGGGAAAAATACACTATATGGTTTTAAATTTGATGAAAAATATTTAGAACGTGTATGGGGTAATGATAATGTTAATTTATGGGATGAAGAAAGTAATAGTTATATAACGGCAAATAATGATAAACAATGGATTACATACACAGACTACTATATAGAATCTCATAATAAAGATTTTTACTTTGAGAATACTTATCTTTTAAAAGATTATAAGGGAGAATATAAGAAGATAACTTCAACGAGTATAGAAAAGACAAAAGTATTAGCAGACCGTTTAAATACGGAATTTTTGCCATATTCATCAAAAGAATGTGTTTGTATTAATAATGTTATTTACCCAGTTTTTTCATCCAGATATGTAAAGTTAGAAACTACCAATAATTCATTAATAAGAAATAAAATTTTCTTAGTTGAAAAATATAGAGGAACTGGTACTGAATACATCAAAATAGGTGGGTCAGATACTTTCTCTAAAAACGGAGAAATTAGTGGCAATACTATAAATGAGGGTAAACTTATTAATTATAATAGAGAATACATTATTGTTGATAATAATGAAGTTAAACTTAAAGATGCTAACATATCATATACATACCCTTTATTTGATGCGCATACTACTTTGAATGATATAGATTTATTTGTTAAAGATAAAAAAATATATACAATTCAAAATGGTTTGAATGGAGATGTTGAAAATGGTTTTATTCAAAATATTCAAGAATCTAAAGAGGTGATAAAAGACAAGATACCATGTAAAGATATTTTAATTTTAGAGGATGGGTTGAATATTGTTCATACATACGAGTTGGAAGATGCTGGCTATATTACAGGTTATACTGATTCCAAAATAGACTTATTGAAACCGTCTGTATTATACTATGACGATATAGGAAATGAAATGCATGGTTTGAATCCGCTAAAGGAAACTAAATGGAGTAATGGTGAGGAAATTAATGATAATAATGGAACAAACCCACTCTATGCACAACCTGTCGAAGGAACAGTATTAACACCATATTACAATATCAATAGTGTAACAAATCTGACAGTTCTTAAAGGTGAGAAATATGAATTTACCGACAAGATGTTCAATGGTAACTTAATATCCAATATGGCATTTTATTGTACTAACAAAGAAGGTAAAATAATAAGTGATAAATACACCGACAAGCAAAGTATAAATGCTATAAATAAAGTATTGGAAGAAGTCGGAGAGTTAAATGATGACAAACATATCATGTGTGATATAACATATCATATAAATGCAACATTAATGATAGATAATGGAACGTATGTGATACCAGAAAATTATTCAGATGGAGTAACATTTAAAGAAACTGTAGAGTTTGTTAAGAAACAAGAATTTTTCAATACATCTACCACAACTAAAATTTTGGTATGGTATTATGACATAGTACGGAAAGAGGAACTTAACAAGTCTGACTTATTTGAGAGAGAATGGTCAAGTCCAAAGGCGCATTTCTCATTACCAAATGCAAGAATGGGAAAAGTAACAACATACGTAGATATGGATACTTACAATGACTCAGTTGTTCTACCTCTTTTCAGAGAAGAATATCGTTTTGGTAGTTCAGCACCGCAAATTACAAAAAGTAATATTTATATAGATAGAGGAATAAATTATGCTTTTGACAAGCATATTAAGTTAGGAGAAGTTTCTTCTTTTGAAGCTTTAGAAAATTATTCAAATGGCCTCTTTAACATAATAGATAGTTAAAATATACACAATGGCAATAGGAACTTATGGTTTAACAATACCAATGCACTTTAAAAGTGATGAAATATCTAATATGATAGATATATATTATACCTTTCATCCTTCACGTGCTTACGATGATTTTGAAAATAGAAAATTTATTAAGTTAGATTCATCTATTTTAACTCCAGCCGTAAGAGAAGTTAATAATGGTGAACAGGATGATGTTGTTGAGGGTATGTATAATATACATTTACCATTATCTGAGTTTGGAAGAAAGGGTTTTTATACTGTTTATATTAAACCGAAAGAAATAAAGGCTATCATTACAGATGTTGGCTCGCTTTCTGCTTTTCCTAATGTAAGAGGAATTGTATTAGATTCTACTAAACTTGACGAAAGTATACGTCAAAAAGCCGTATCTAACAATAGTCTTGTTGGATATCGTGTAATTTTCATGGATGATTCAAACGAGAGGCGTAATGAATACCGTATTATCACATCTAATAATAAATGTGAACCACTTGTGCAAGTTCCTAATACATCCAGTGATAAAAGCTACTCTTATCGTTATAATGAAAGTTCAAGCCTTGTGTTTTTAACTTTATCACCATCAAGTGCACCAAGTTTTAAATCAAATGCAACTCCTTTTATAGGAAAACCAACTCAGGAGATTATATTAGTAAATACGTTTTTTGAACCTATTGCGTTAGAGGTAGAGATGGTTGAACATGATATGGATACAATATCAATGATGATAGAGAACTCTCAGTTAAGAGACCTTGACAATGGTCTTGTTTCAACATTTAATCAAAATAACGAGATATATCATCAAGCAGAACATTTCACTCTTAAAGACCAATATACAGGTAAACCTGTTTACGAAGTTAAACATAAAAGAGAAAATAATATTGATTTCACTCAAACAATAAACGATAAAATATCTTAAAGATGGGTTTTATTAAAAGTCACTCTAATTACGTTTTGAAAACACGACATCAATTGGTAAATGATGGTGTCGTGAATGAAAGAGATATAACAACTATAGGTGGATTAAATCAATTCGCTAAAGGTCAAACACCCATTTATAAGAGTGGTAACTTTATTATTACTGTTAATGATGATAATACAACTACACGTACAGTAGAAAACGGAAAATGGGTTAGTAATTCAGATGGAGAAATATGGACATTAAATAATATTAAGAACATTGCTAATAAATCTCATGTAGATAGTTCTCCAGAAAACATGATAGTTTTAAAGCAAGATTTCTATGATTTGAGAGAATTTGCTTATTATGGGTCTTGTTCAGAATTAATACGCACATCATTAATTGATATTTTAAAACGTTTTCCTGGTGAATTATTTGCACCAAGTAGAAAAGGTTATACAAATGATGAAGCACCTATTGTCGGTATTAAGGTAAACTATTATGACGAAAATGTACAGAACGATGGTTCTCCCTTACAATTGAAATTAGGAGAGAAACTTGCGGTTAATTATAATCACCAAGTTGAATATGATTTAGAAATACTTGATACCGACCCTAATAGTCCAGAATATAACAAGACTTATCATACAAATTCATTTAGTAGAACAAGACTAACAGAGTATGACTATAACGATAATGGTGAACCTAATACTCAAGAGTTTATTGATGCTAATTGTGAATACAAAGAAATAATTGGAGCGACCCCATTGTACGATGGAGAAGGACTTTTCTTACTTGATAATCCTTTTAACATCAATATACATTCTACATTTATTAGTAATGAAGAAATAAAAAATCCTCTTAAATATTTTTGTAATGGTGGTGCATCGAATTATGAATTAGTTATTGGTGATTATAATTCTACAAAAGAAATAGATTCAGTAGTAAGTGAAGTTACAGAAGATTCAATAATCGGGGCATGTCATGGTGATAAATTAGGAGATGTTATTATTACGTTTGAAGGTGGTATTAAGTTAATAGTACAAGTATATTTAGGCAATAATGATGAAATTTATTATATGCTTGATAAAGAAAACTTTTTACTAATGGCGGAAAATGATTATCATATACGCCCAAAGAAAGAATGGTTTAACAAGTTTTATAATGAATGTGATTCTTTTGAGAAAATTCTCATAAATCCTAACAGTACACCAAAATACACGGCTTCTTTTCAGATAATTAAAGAAAATGACTTTGGATATTATACTGAGGTAGAATCATTTACATTTCCAACAACTTACGGTGGATATAATATAATTGGTATGACATCATTGTATGATGATTACACATCTCGTTTAGCCGATATTGCTGCTTTCTATGACGAGCGTTTTTGTGATAATCTATATCGTTCAATGACTCATGAGGCTATTAAAAATTTTGATTGGACAAATTCTTCAGATGCAGATGATAATGAAGATAGAAACGGTAATAAATTATCTAAAGTTCTTAGAATTATCTCAAGAGAGTTTGATGAAATAAAATCCTATATTGATTCTATACATAATATAAATTCTGTAACCTATGACCAGATATCAAATATACCTGATTATTTCCTCTCTGACGTGTTAGAATTAGATGGGTGGGATGTTAATACTATAAAGCCATTTAAACTGTATGAGTACGAAATAAAGAACGGTAAAAGGACTTTATTAAAGTCATCAACAAATAATGAATCAGCCGAAAAATTCAATAGGACTACTAATAATTTACCTATGGAAAGAGTTTTTAGCCGTGATGATAACTTCTTAGTTAATCCTTATGGTAGTTATAAAAACTCCTCTAAAAATGGTTATGCATTAATATGTACAAAAGATGGGTGGGTAAGAGATTGTAAGAATCCTAATAATATTCATAGAGATGCTTTTATTAGAGATTATAGAGATGATAGAAAATACTCAATGAACGAACTTAACAATGAGTTTATGCGTCGTTTAAAAATAAATTCTAAGCATATCTTAAGACATAAGGGCAGTCTTCAGGGTATTGAAATGTTATTAAGCCTATTTGGTTTAAGGAGTAAGAAATGGTATGATAAAACCCCTTCATTTGACAATGGGGAACGTTGTAGTGGAAAAACAGGGCGTGAGAGAATGAATAGCTTGGTTCCTTATGACTACGAGATTGAGGAATACACTTCGTTTGCTCAACCTATAGAAGAAGAGTGGGATGATGTAAATAAAATGTATAAGATAGATTGGTATAATTCTACTAAAATAATAGATTACAATCATTATAATACTAATATACACTCAACAAATAGTTCTGAATATATTCCTTACCAAGGATTACCTGTTAGCTATTTAGATGTAGAAGAAGAAAAAGGAAGAAAAACATTCCTTAAACGTGGTGGAGGTGTAACATCTAATGTTAAAGAAGCATATATAAACTCTGATGGCAAACCAGTTCCTAAAAGAAAACTTTATCCATACTTTAGCAAAAATGAACCTATGGATGGAGACTTTTACTTCCAAATGAATGGTGGATGGTTAAGTAGTCGTATAGAGAGTTTTAACTCGGAACCATTTAGTTTCTTAATGGATAAAGATAATAATATATATTCCAATAATACAGAGGGACTAAAATCATATTATGAAACATTGCGTACAATCAAATCTGTAAATAGCATTCAAGAACTGGTAAATATTCATCAAGATAAACTTGAAAGCGGTGATGTATATTATGTTAAGAATATCAGTGGTAATTACGCTATCATAAATGGTTATGTAAATGAGGTTTATAGTGAAAAAATAAATGAAGATGAAAATCATTATGTTTTATTTACTATTAATCAAGGTACAATCAAAGTTGGTGATAATACTATTAGAGATTATGTTATAACATATAATTCGCAATTACAACAAATTTCATATAATTTATATGAAATGCAGGATGGAGAAACCATTAAATGTTATATTAACACTTCAGTTGAAGATAAAGAAGAGTTCATTCTGTTACAGGGAAATGTGAATAATGTTGTTACTTTTAGCCTATTGCAAGATAATATTGTAACGAATAGTACATTGACAAACTATTTTAAATTAGATTTGCCAGAAAATTCAAGAACAATAACAGCATATGACAAAAGAAGCCAAGCATGGTCGTCTGGATGGAGAAGACTAACAACGGGTGATGCAGAATACTTTGTACTTAATGCAATCACAGATTATTTTAAAGGTAATAATCCTCATTGCGGTAATATGAAATATGATTGCGGACATGAGTATTTTAAATATTTCAAGAATTTATTTAAATATGCTTATGAAAATAATTTATTTGATGACAGATGTTATCGTGATGGTTTAAATGATATTGCGACTAATGTTTACCCTATCGGTTTTACAGGATTAGTTGATAGTAATGATAACGTGGTTAATTATGACAAATATTTGTTTACTGATAAAAAGGTACACTATTTTGGTAATTACTTATCACCTAATGGACATTATCATATCTATACAGATGATGAAAACATTATAAAAAACAATGTTAAACGTCATGGTACGAATCTTGTTGAATCATACACTCTTAACCAAATATTAAATGGAGAAAGAGGAACTAATGATGAAACATATAATAAGAAGAAAGTAACTTCCAATACATATATTGGTTTTGACGGGGACAGTATAACGAATCAGATAGTTAATAATAAGCGTCTTTTAATCCGTTTCCATTTACATAGTGATTGGTATACAGGAGAAGGATTATGTGAGGTTAAATATCTGAAGGATGTAGTAATACCATATATGGAACAGATGATTCCTGCAGGAACTATTCTTGAAGTAGTTTTTAGTGATAATAATCTAAATAAAGAAACACTGGTTATTGGTTAACCAGTGTTTCTTTGTCTTCTTCCAAATCTTGTATATTATTAATTTCTATATTATAGAAACCATAATCCGTATCAACATTAATAAACTTATGTGTCATATTCTCTATATCCCAAACGGCAAAACCATGTTTACTAATTGTTTCTCCGTAGTCTTGTTGTATTAATGAACCAGGATATACAATTTCTGTATTTTTCCTCTTTAAAACTTGCCTCATGTGTATGTGTCCAGCCATAACTGCATCACATGTAGAGAAAATATCACCATCGTTTCCAATTTCCATAATTCTACCACTATTCGTTTGACTACCAATCACAGTGCCGTGATACAAACCAATAACCTTTAAATCTTTAATATCTTTAGGTATTTCAGGTTTTGAATAATCCGAATATATAGAGTATAATGCCCATAATATATTATCATCTTGATATACTCCACTACAGTAGTCTAATTCTCTATCAAGAAAAATAGTATTTTGAAAACATGCGGTGGTAAACAAAGCGGACATGGTGTCTTCTCTATTAATGTTATTAACCACTAAGTCGTGATTACCACTTATGACAATAACTTTAGCAATTTCTTCAAGAGCCCTAATGAATGTACTTGTAAAACTAAACAACTCATTACTTATGTTATTCTTCTGATGTACTAAATCACCAGCTATAACAATTCTAACTTCATCTTTATCATATTTAGAAGCAATTTCTTTACTTTTATTAATGAATCTCATAAGTTGTTCAGAATATTCTTCATGACGCATTACATTGCGTATATGAATATCTGCGGTGTGAATAACACATTTAATCATACTGTATACTTTTTTTAATTTTGGCAAAAATACAAAAAAAATATTGATTAAGCAAGCAATTTAGTATTTATTATAAAAAATACAATGAAGATTTTAGTAAAAAGAGTAGGTAAAAAGGAAAAGTATACAATTGGAAAATTGTATGTAGATGATGTTTATGTATGTGACACAATTGAAGATAAAGATAGAGGTTTAACACAGAATACACCATTAAACGAAATTAAAAAAAAGAAGGTTTATGGTCAAACAGCAATACCGTCTGGCACTTATGAAGTAACACTTAACGTTGTTAGTTCTAAATTCGGTCAGAAACCATATTTTAAAGCGTTATGCGGTGGTAAACTTCCACGACTGATAAATGTACCTGGGTTTGATGGTGTTTTAATACATACAGGCAATGATGAGGATGACTCATACGGATGTATTATAGTTGGCTATAATAAAGTTGTTGGTAAAGTAATAGAAAGTAAAAAAGCATTTGAGAAACTTTACCCAATACTCAAAAAAGCAAGTTCTAAAGGAGAAAAAATAACAATTCAGATAGTTTAAAAAAAAAATGAGAGCAGTTGCTCTCATTTTTGGTTATATATTTTCTCGTAATTTGGTAGCTGCTCTTAAGTATTGTATGATTGCTTTCTCTCCACCTAACTGATATATCAAAGATGGGTCATAAATACCTTGAGTTGGAATATAACGTATTTTATTGTATAACCTTCCGTGATTAAGCGTAGAATAAAGTTTTTGGACCGTTTCAAATGCATCGCCATCAAGGAAAATATTTATATTAGCTTTAGCATGTTTAATTATCTCCCAGTACAACTCAAAGTGTTCGTTTAACGCCTTTCCAAGTAAAGGAATGGAATTTGGTACTACTATATGGTCAAAAGGACCTTCGACAAGCGTTATATCAGCATCCCATTGAATAAGTTCCTCATTGAATATAATACTTTTTCTATCTACCTTAGGGTTATAATACTTTTGCTTATTAGGCTTATTTGTATAATCACGTCCTGTCCAGTAATTCAATTCCCCGTACTTATCATAAGAAGGTATAATAATTCGATTACCCATACGCCAATTATCTTTTTCATATTGGCTAAAACCGATGTGATATTTTTCAATTATATCCCATTTAATATTTCTTTTTGAAAGATAATCCATGACAGCTGTTGGATACCAGTGGTCTTTTACAAGCGGTCTAAATGAAGATGGTAATGACAACTCTTTATTTTCATCAGACTTATCCTTAATATTGAAATCATCATCATTATAATTCAAACGATACATACGGCTCTCTCTAAGAGAGTTTATAGCACGCTTATAATCTTTTAAAATCTCTTCGTTTCCATATGACTTTATAAGCTTTACTATAGAACCTTTCATATCTTCATCCTGAGAAGCGCATTTCCAACATTGAAAGACTTGTTTTTGAAGATTAACCTCTAAATTATGTTTTGCAACCTCTCCATTTCCATCTCTCTCTACACATCGAGGACAAGGGAATTGTAATTGCATATTATCTCCATCAAACCCATTTTTACACTCTCCGAGGAAAGATGAAAGGATATGATATATATCGTATAATTCTGGTAGCATATATTTTTTTGGCGCAAAAATACAATATTTTAGTTGAATAAACAAATTTGAAATACTATTTATTGTTAAATTTCAAAAACATTATGGCTAAGAAAATATACAAAGAAAATGATTTATATCGTGCTATGGTACAAAATATTGATGAAGAAGCAGTATCATATGGTGCTAACGGTCATTACGCTGTAGGTGCTTATTATGATATTACTAAAATCAATAGTGCGATAGCAGGCGATAAAGATTATAATAATAAATCAAATTTTGAGAATAATAAAGAAAAAGAATCTGTTAAACAATTCTTAAAAACAGATGAACATAACGATGAATTAACAAAAGAGATATATCACTATTAATTAAAAAAGAGAACAAAATATGTTCTCTTTTATTTTTTATCGCAATATGTAATTCTTGATAAACGTTTATTCCAATAAACCACATCGTATTTAATTCCCTTATCAATCTCTTGGATATTTTCAACTCTCATATCTAACTCTCCGTATTTTTCTTTATTTAAATAACCAAGACAAGCTACGTAAGCATCAGATGCATCAAAGTTTTCTTTCTTTAATTCTCCCTTTTTATTATAAATCCAAGGTACATCTGGGAAAAGTTCAGATACATTGCCTTGAATAACAGTTTTCTTATCAATAGTCCATGGATAATCCCCAAAAAGAACCATCTTACATTGTTGAATTTCTTTTTTGATTTTTTTATAATCATATTGCTTTTCATCCTTTCCATACTTTCTAATACTCATAAGCGTTGGGAAAGAATACTTTCTTGCATCATAAGAAGAAATATAGTGTGGGACTATACCCAAGATGTTGTATACGCAGTCAGAAATCATTCCATTGAAGCGTAACAGCGTACCTACGGTATTAACGTTATTACTTCTCAATAGAGGTTCTTCTATAACAATTTCATCAATACCAAAATCTTTGAATTTTACAATAAATTCTTCAAAAATCTTTTTCTTGATAAATAATGATTCAATTCCTTTAATTTTACTTGGAATTTTAGGACTAATATGAGTTAATTCTAAAATTTTTCCATAATCAGAACCATCATCAAGTACAATACACACACCTATGGTTGATGTTGAAACATCTAATCCCATAGCTATTTTATTTCCATTTTTGTCCATATATTATATTATATATATTAATATATTATATATACTAGATATATAATCTAGAATA
>FLRW01295502.1_pt1 | contig 40028 bp, 68 predicted proteins | sample 1550421 | NCBI WGS metagenome assembly FLRW01 (sample SAMEA4031753, study PRJEB14383) | metagenome | biome: human; feature: oral; material: saliva | place: Philippines | collected 2014
TACTGTTAGTAATATTAAACCGCAAGGTAATCACAACGTGATGCAGGTCAACGCTTGGTGTTATCTTACTGTTAGTAATATTAAACCGCAAGGTAATCACAACCTTGAATCAATGAATTGCAAATTAATTGGTACTGTTAGTAATATTAAACCGCAAGGTAATCACAACGTGATGCAGGTCAACGCTTGGTGTTATCTTACTGTTAGTAATATTAAACCGCAAGGTAATCACAACCTTGAATCAATGAATTGCAAATTAATTGGTACTGTTAGTAATATTAAACCGCAAGGTAATCACAACTTTGGGGTTAAATTTAAGTACCCCCCTTTAACTGTTAGTAATATTAAACCGCAAGGTAATCACAACAGTAAACGTAAATCTGGAGTATTTATAACAACTGTTAGTAATATTAAACCGAAAGGTAATCACAACTTACGATGATTATTATCACGATATTCCAAACTGTTAGAAACGTTATACCGCAAGGTAATTCAAAGGGGTTGATTTCGACCCCCTTTAGATATTATATAAAAAAATATAAATACAATATAATTATGGCGGATTTAAAAAGTAAAATATTGGACGAAGCAATAGAGGTTTGCCTAAAAGAAATGTACAGATGTAGTCAACCTTCAGCTGATTATGACAAATTAAAAGAGTATGTTAAAGAACACCCAGAAGAAGAGAAAGAATTTCCAACATTTAAACGTTATTATCTTTCAAATGAACAGTTTAATTATATTTTCAATAAATATATCGAAGCTTATCATCTTATTCCTGAGTGGAAAAATAACATAGAACTTATCAAAGATGATTTTAAGACAGGAAGTAGGAAGGAAAAATATAAGAAAGATAGTTACGGAGAGATGGTTAGTGAATATGTTACTACACCTCCTTTGAGAGAGCGGATTGGAAATGAAAATACGAAAAAAGTATTAGAAATGTTAGATGAAATATCTAATTTCTATAAACGAGATATGGATGCACGATATTTTTCTTCGGCAATTCGTCTCGGACATTCGCCAACAAGTAATCTTAAATATGTTAAAGAATATTGGAAAGATAAAGGGCTTGAAATAGAATTTGAAGAAAGACATTGTGATGAGGATGTTTTCTATGATATGGATGCATTTGGTGTTACATCATTAAAAGAATTAGAAGAACATTTAATAGACCCTAATGATGAGACGGAAAAAACCATTAGTTAAGAAAAAGAAAGAACCTATTGTTATAGGACTCTGTAGAGACTGTGCACATGCAACATTACTACAATGGGATAATAATCCCTTAATAACCGATTGTGAACGTGGTAGAATGGTTGGTAGTATGACTGGTTGCGAGAAATGGGTGGAATGTAAAGATAAACGAGAACCACTACATTTAACACGTGGTCAAATATTTGTTGATAATCAAATTAAAAATATAGAATAATGCGGTATATCAAAGATATATTAAATTTGCAAGTATTTGAAGAAGAAGAAATAACTTATATCAGATGTAAATCATATCCAGGTAAAGTTACTGGCTTTAAATTATTTGGTATTAATTTTTTCGGAAAAGTTTCATCTGAATGGCGTTTTTCAGACGGAATAGATGATTATACTGAAGAAGAATTAGTTAGAATCTATCATTGCTGGATTGATAAAGATAATAAATGTGCCATTAGAAAACCATATATCACAATTCAATATGGCATTCATGATTATGATACAGAAAAAGTATATTTTGAACATTACAGAGAAGCACAAATAGAAACAGAAAAACTTGTGATGCTATTTAATTTAAAAAAGATAGATTATGATAAATATCAGCATGAATAATATTCCAACAATTTGTAATATGCCAAAAGATAAAATAGATAAATTGCTCCATAAATATGTTAATCCAACGTTTTGTGAAAAGATAAAAACTCTTAAAGATAATGATAGATAAATGTAGAACATGCCTTTATCAAAACAGCTGTGCTATAGCTTATTCTAATAATACAATGTATGATGGAGTTAAATTAGCAACTAATTGCACTAAATATCAGCCGATAAATGCAAAGTAAAAGAAAAGATGATATGAATATTGAACGTGAAGTATCACACTTTACTGACAAATATTTATATCCCAAACTTAATTTAAATATAACACGTACAGATGACAAGCAAGAACAACTACAAGGGTATGATTTCATAGTAGATGTGGGTGATAAGAAATGGTATGTGGACGAAAAAGCAGCTATACATTTTACCAATATACGTCTTGATAGTTTTGCTTTAGAAGTGAGTAGTTTAAATAATCCTAATGGTTTGGGCTGGTTGTTAGATGAATTTAAAAAAACAACTCACTTTGTATTTCTATGGATAGATAAAGCTGACATTCCAAAACTACCCAACGAGTTTAAATATGATTATACTAAAATAACAAGTAGTAATATAAAACAAATACATTATGCACTTGTTAAGAAACGTAATTTACTTAACTACTTGAATGCAATCGGGTGGGATAAAGAAACAATAAACCGCCAAGCAGCTATTATAAGACGACGTGACGAGTTAAAATCTAATCAATGGGTAAATATGCGTGGAGATAATAAAAAGGGTTCAGAAGTGAAATTCTATTATTCTAAGCATTTAAAAGAAAAACCTATTGGAATAATGTTACATAGAAGTGCGTTTGATAAGATTGCAGGCAATATGTGTGGTGATATAATTTTATGAAACAAAAAATAATAGGTGCCCGTAGCACCGAATTTACGCTTGTGGAGAAACCAACTGTGGATGACCGAACAATATGTTCCTAAAAAGCAGCATTTCGTTGAAGCAAGAAATGAAATATAATAAATAATAGATTTTATCATAATTTTATGTACGGTAAGATAAATGTTATAATGTTTACTGACGAGTCTAATGATTCTCAAGAAAACGAAACAAATAAAGAATGTTGTAAACCTAATTTAAATGTAGATTTCTTCAAAGAGTTACTTAATAACTGTGATTATCAATACTTACCATCAGTTATTAAATGCTATTGTGATAGTCTTAAGAAATTGGGATATGAAGAAATTGCCAATCAAGTTGAGAACAATTTGCTTAAAATTTATCATCGGAATAGTGGTGTGACTACAAGGAAAATTGATAAACTTACTGAAAATCCGACTATTAATAAAGATTTTATTGAATTTAAAGTTGGGTATGATAATTACGAAATTAGTAAGAGATTAGCTAATAGACTTATGAGAGAATATAATGTTCCAGAAGAGAAATTTACATGGCATGCTCAAACATTAAAGGTCAAACGTTTCAATTTTGATATAACACTTGACTCAACTATTAATAAGATTATTCAACACTTGTTTACATCAGACAATCATTCTGTTAAGTTGGATAATATAAACAAGGCTGATTGGGAATTTTTATTCCTCATGGTTTCACAACGTCTCACTAATGAACATAGGAATGTTAACTTCGAATGGATTGCTAATGACAAGACTATTCGTCTTACAGGTAACTTCAAAGAAACAGAAGAATATAAACGTGGATTAATTTTACAAAAATGTAATAATTTATTATTGAGTTTATAAAAAAAATGTTTAACTTTTATTTAAATTTATTTATAAATGTTTAGAGCAATTAAGGTTAGATTATATCCAAACAAAACACAAGAACAAACACTTAATAAGGTGCTTGGGTGTTATCGCTTTGTGTATAATCACATGCTTGCTCGAAAACGGAATGCTTATAAAACAGATAAAACAAGCTTATCTGTAACTGAATTATCAAAGTGGTTTCATGGAACATTGCTAAAAGATGAACAATATGCTTGGTTGAAAGAACAGAATACAAAGGTAATGAATCAAGCAATCAGACAAATGGATGGTGCTTACCAAAAGTTCTTCAAACAACATAATGGCTTTCCAAAATTCAAGTCGAAGAAAGACAAACAGTCAGCATTATTCCCATATGAAGCCATTTCAAAAAGAAACACATTTGAAACCAAGAATATCAGTTTAACTACCTCGTTAAAGAATATTAAGTTCCGTTGTTCAGACTTGTATCTCAAAAGATTACAAAAGTATAATAAGGATATAAGGAGTGCTACCTTATCGAAGACCAAGAGTGGTATTTTCTTCTTGTCTATCCTTGTTGAAATGGATGATACTGAGTTAAAAAAGTTTGGACATACAAACAAGCAAGTTGGTATTGACCTTGGGGTCAAAGATTTTGTAATCACATCGGATGGAGAGGTGTTTGAAAATAAACATCTTTTCAAAAAGAGAGAGAAACAGGTGAAGAAACTTCAAAGACAATTATCAAGGAAGCAGAAAGGTTCAAATAACCGTGGCAAACAAAGGATTAGACTTGCAAAGGTATTTGAGAGTCTTACCAGCCAAAAGATTGCTTACATACATAGTGTTGTGAATGAGTTACTTACTTATTACGATACCGTATTTATGGAGAGCTTGAATGTTCAAGGCATGCTGAAAAATCGTCATCTTGCAAAAGCTATACAAGAGGTTGGCTTTTATAAGTTCAAGGAAATATTGGTTAGCAAGTCTCTTGTTAATGATAAAAGAGCTGTGTTTATTGAAAGATTCTATCCATCAAGTAAGACTTGTTCACAATGTGGCTATAAGAAACGAGACTTGAAATTAAGTGATAGATTTTGGACTTGCCCAGTATGCGGAGAAAATCACGATAGAGATTTTAATGCTGCCACGAACATCTTGCTGGAAGGACAACGAATGTTGGCAGCAGTGTAATAAAAAAATAAATAGGTAGCCGTACTACCGAATTTACGCTTGTGGACTATCCTCCTATGGATGACCGAATACACTAAGTGTTCCTAAAAAGTAGTGATAGGTTGAAACAAGAAGTGAAAAGTACTTAATTTTTTTATTTTAGTAGAATTTCATATACGTTGATGCGTTAGATTTTATAATGAAATGTGTATAGGTTTAAGAGAGAGAATTATAAAAATATTCTCTCTTTTTTATTTTTTAACATATCATTTTCTATTAATTAATATTTTATTCGTATATTTGCAGAGATTTAAAAATCAACAAATGTTATGATTAAAGAAAATGGAATTTGGACAATAGATGATAACGAATATATCTATGTTGATGACAGAATATTAGAAATCATCAAGAAGAATGGAAATGTATATTATTGCAAAAGTATCGTAAACAATAAAAGAAATTTCTGTGTTATCCAAATTGAAGAAAATGTATTCATTTGTGGTAAAAACTTAACAGATGCAAAGATAAAGCTAATAAGATTTTCTTTTCAAAAAACATTTTGGAAGACTATGGGTTTTGAGATTAATACGAAAGTGTCATATGATACTGCCAAAGCAATATTAGGGATGTTTAAACATTATTTAAAAATTAACAAAGACATTTCATTACCAATTAAAGATGAATATACAATTAAAGAGATTATAGAATTAACAAATTAAAAGATATGACAAAGAAAGATATCATAAAGTTTTTAGAGAAATATAATGATGACGATGAATTGTGCATCAACTTAGATGAAGATAAAGAGAACAACTTCATTTATACCAGTAAAGAAAAAGACATGCTGGACGTATACAAGGAAGTTATCCGATTTCTCTCAGAAAATCATATAACATTCGATATCATGGCTTTATGTGACATGATTAGTTCTGACAATATTAATACCCTCTATTCTCTTGGATATGTGAATGTAAATCATGTAATCAAGGATAATAAATTACATTTCAGAATATCTCCAAAAGATTTGGAAGCAAATGATAAACTTGAGGATGTACTTTTCGAGTACCAAGATGGTATGGGAATATATCAAAGAACTCAATGGGAAGATAGTTATAATGGTTATTTACTTCTTCCATTAGATACTGGTCTTCGAATGGATAGGTTTCTGTGCGTTTATTTTACATGCTAAAAATTAAAAATTATAGAATATATGACACAAGAACAACAAATTTTCATTGCCACTTTACACTTTGTAAGTTCATGGGCGATTAGACATGGTAAGAATCCAATAGATATTCCTGAACATGTTCTAAAACAATACAAAGAAGATGCAGAAGTTTTATGTAAATGGTACAACTTATTGTAATGGAACAAATTATTTGCTCTGCCATTTGGTACAATGATAACAATTACTATCCACATCAAGAAATATATGGTGTGGATAGTGGATTTGTAATTGGTGGTTTTAGACATAATAATATTATTGGCGCTTTTCCTACCAATAATAAACATAGAAATGATGGTAAAGAATATAGAACTACGCAAGGTTTTATCACATCTTGTGGGAGATTTGTTACGAGAGAGAAAGCAGCTTTAATTGCATACAATGCAGGTCAGATAAGAGAACAAGTTAAGAGGTTATTTTCCGAAGATTTATATTAAAGAGTATGACGAATAGTGAAATTATACTTAAATTCAAAGAAGAATATAATAAAGAACTTCAATATATTGACAACCGCTTCATTTGTGATGGAGATATAACGATTAAGCATAAAGATGAAGTTTGGGTACCAAACAACTTAACTATCAATGGTTGTTTAACTATCAAGTTGTGTCGTTTAGTATTTCTTCCAGACAACCTATATGTTAGGGGTCATATTTGTATTGAATGTTGTGAAATTCTATTGATTGGTAATCATACAACATTTAACGGAGTAACAACTATTTCGTATTGTTATATAACTTCATTACCAACAGATTTAAAATTAAACGGATGTGTCAATTTATCATTTTTGCCATTAAGAGTATTACCTGACTGGAAAGAAATAAATGGAACTTTATCTATTGATAATGTATCTATTGAAGATTTGCCAGAAAATTTGTTTATTAAATGTAATCTCAATATAAAAGGTGGTTCTTTGAATAAACTTCCAGAAAACTTAGTTGTGTACGACACGATTGATTTATCAAAGAGTAATATAAGTGAGTTACAAAATGGATTAATATGTAGAAATATAATTTTACCTAATAATAGAATTAGTTTCCCAGAAGAATTTCTTGCTATAGATTCGTTAAAAGGAACACCTGAAAGTTTACGGGGTCTATCATTACTTAAGTGTCCAACACGTAAATTGATTGTAGATAAACCATGGTTATTCAAACCTAAACATAATTCACAATATGAACACTTTAGTAGAGAAAATAGAGAATTATGGGTATTAAAAAATTTAGGTGTTATCTGGAAAATTAATGGAAAAGAATATTTTAATAATGATTATGATTCTTTTTTCGGAGAAATAATTGAACAGAATGATAATGTGTTTAAAGTAAGACATTACTACAATAATAAAGAATACATTGTTATAACTGATGGGGTTGATAATTGGGGAAGAGGTGAAACTATGGAAGAAGCAAAGAGCAATCTGAACTACGTACGTAAGAGGAGATATGTCCACGACTACAAATATTATACACAAGCAAATCGTCTTTCTATTTCGGATATATCAGAGTGCTTTCAAAACATCACAGGTTTGAGTTCAACTGAAACTTTTAATACTCTTTATAAAGTTCTCCCAAAACCAATCCAAGATACATATACAATTGGAGATATAATTGAATACACATCAGATGAACATTGTGCTTCCAAATTTACAGAATATTTTAAAAATAAAAATGAATAGAAGACATATAATATTGATATATAAAGGTGAATTTTTGAGTTTTATTTTCTCTGTAAACAATTATATATTAAATACTTACATGTAGTTTACTGTTAGAAGTATTATACCGCAAGGTAATCACAAGATTTCAGAATTTTTATTCTTCATTTCTTCACTGTTAGAAGTATTATACCGCAAGGTAATCACAAGTATCAAGAAACCGTTAGCAACAATATACCGTAAGGTAATTTTTACACCAGTTGACTACAAATTGAAGTCGACTTACAAAATACATAATTAATATGAATGATATAAATAAACTACTTGCTAAAAGTAAAATGAATGGTGAACTAAGTCTCATCGAACACACTAAAGGTGTAATAAATATTGCACATTATACTCTGAATTATTTTTTCAAAAAAAGTAATTTATTGAATGACAATATTGTGAGTTATAGTAAACTGGAGAAAGGTATTATATCCGCAGCAGCACTTCATGATATTGGTAAATGCTGTGAATCTTTTCAGACGTATATCAAAAATCCAGCATCTTGTAAAAAATCATTTTGTAAAGGTAAAGATGAAAGTGTTGAACCACTTATTATTACTCACAATATTCCAAGTTGGGCATTCGCTTTGTCTAAAACAGATTTGTGCAAAGATTCATGGGTATTATCTGCCATTCTGTATCATCATGTAGTATATAGTCATTTGAGTGAAACGTATGCACGTGATGTGATGATTGATATGAGTGAAGATGAGAAAAATACTTTCAATAATTTTTTAGAAGAAATAAATGTTTATTTGAAAGAACGTTTTGATTTTTCAATTCAACATGATGATAGTAATGATGGGATGAAAATGTCAAAAGAAACTTTGCTATATCATAATATTCATCTTAAAGAAAATCATCTAAACTTAGACGAAGAACTTGATGAAAACACATTATATATAATATCACGTTCAGTATTAATTTATGCCGATAGACTTGCTTCATCTTATCCAGAGTATTCTGAAAGGTTTGCAAATAATGATACTGAACTTATTAAGAAACTCTTAGAAGAAATTTTAAATTGTAATGATATTCCAGATGATAATTATCTCGAATGGGCTTATAAAAATGGTAAACCAACTTATGACATTTACCGTCTCAAAGAACAAAATGCTTTAATGGACGAGATTGATAAATGTAATAATAATATAATCAATGCGAGTGCTGGCTTTGGTAAGACACTTATCGGACTAAGGTGGATTATGAGGAATAAGAAAAGGGTCTTATGGGTAACTCCAAGAAATGTAATTGCTAATGGTACATACGATTCTATTATCAGTGAATTAGATACAATGGGATATAGTGATAGAATAAGTGTTGGACTGTTATTACAAGGAGAATATATTTGTGGCAATGAGGATAGTGATATTATTGTCACAAATATTGATAATTTCCTATCTATGATGATAAAGAATAATATGTCACATAATTTAGTTAAAGAATTAGCAGGAAATGTTATCTTTGACGAGTATCATGAATTTCTTTGCGAGCAACCATTATTTGCAGCATTTATTACATACGCTTATACACGTACCAACTGGACTAATTCAAAATCTCTTTTCCTTTCGGCTACTGCTATAAGTTTTAATGACTATTTCTGTTGGGATAAGGATAATGTTAAATTTATTCGCCCCAAAGCTTACAATGGGGATATGAAAGTCAAAATACATATCAACAAATATAACAATATAAATGAATTTTATTTACCAGAAGTAAATAAGGATTCTCTTGTCATCACACATACAGTAAAGCAAGCGCAAACGATTTATAAAAATGTATCTCAAAATCTAAATGATACATCACTATTACATGCTATGTTCACCGATACAAGGAGAAAAGAGATTGAAGATATGCTTTATAAAACTCATGGTAAAAAGAGTCTTGTAGAACAAAGAAACGCTGTTATCGGAACTAATGCCCTTAGTACTGGACTTAATATATCAGCGCATAACATATACGACTTCATTATTAATCCAGAGGGCACAATACAAAGAGGATGTGGACGAGGAGGACGATTCGGGGAAAAAGAATATGACTGTGTAAATTATCATGTATGTATTTTGGAAGGTGACAAATCATCTGACACATTTATATCAAGAACTTATGATAAAGATTTATATTTTAAATGGTATAAGATGCTGGAAGAGTATAATGGTAAAACAATAACTAAAGATAAACTTTATGAATTGTATGATGAGTTTTATTCCAATAATGAATCTTTATTTATGGAATATATATACAATACATTTATCAAAAGTGCATCTTGTCTAAAACGTTTTTTCCCTTATGCAACACATAAAAAAGATAAAAATAAACCAGATAGAAACAAATTATCAAAAAGTTATTCTTATCGAGGTGAAGGTAATAGTATATATGTAACAGCACGATATACAGATAATGACGAATTAGTATGCGAGCCAATCGTTATAGATGTAACACGTATTCTTGAAGATGAAATAAAAGAAAAAGAAGCACAAAAATATCATTATAATGAATTTAAAAAGAATAGCGACAAATCTTTTAAACATATATACAAAGGATGGTATGCTTGCTTCCCTGAAGATTGGTTCAGGATGGCTTTATCATACGAAACACCATTATCGCTATATTTTGCAAGATACAATGATGAAATTGGATTGATAATGAATGAAAATTAAACAAAAACCATTCGATTAACTTTTATTAACTTGGATTATTTTGATAGTCCAAGTTTTTTGTTTATCTTTGCATCAGAAATTTTAAATGAGATGAACATAATATGGTTTTAAAAATGTTTTTTGACAGCTCTCTTGAAGAGTTTAAGAAACCACTTAACAAGGAAGTTAATGGTTTTGTTATGAATCTCCTCGGAAAGGACAATAATTACCATGGCAATAAGTCTGATTATTGTATATCGTCTATACAAGGAGGTGTTTGTAACGATAATGGTACAACATCATTTCCAAATGGTGCTATTGTAGCAGTCAGTTCTAATAATCCACTATTCATTTCTATAATAATAGACTCTCTCATAAGTAATACAAGTGAGTTAAAGATTGCTTCTCTCACTTATGAGAAGATGGAAATGACAGAATATAATCCATTCTCTGAATATGATGTTGTGAGAAGTATTAGTCCAATATCTTTAAAATCTAATGGACGTTTCTGTACCTGCGAGGATAGTAACTTTGTATCAGTATTACAGAAGCACTGTATTAATAAGCTTATCCAAAGTGGTGTATCCGAAAAAGTAGCGAATACAATTACAATAGAACCTTTTCATTTCGAAGGCGCACGCAAGGTGTGTGTAAAGATTGATGAAGCAAAGAACATCAGTTCAAATGTTATGCTTATCGTGAAGGGTAATAAAAATGCACGAAAGCAGCTCTACAATATGGGTATGGGACGTTGTACTGGTTTTGGATTTGGTTTTGTGGAAGTAAGAAACCGAAATATGTTTTAATTTTTAAACAGAATTTTTAAGAAAATATTATACATACATTTTTTAAATTTATATCAATATGAAACAAGTATTTTTTAAGCTGAAGTTGAGTGGTAACGGTTGTGTTAATTTTGATGATAGTGCTAAGCAGAAAGATTTACTTCGCAAGCTTGGACTTATCAATGGAATGATTCCTGATAATATCAAGTTGGCAAAGAAGGTCATTTATGACACAGGCAAGAAGGATGATAATGGTAATCCTATCTATGATTACAAGATTAAGATTAGCGCAGATTGTTTGCGCCATCACACATTCGAACACGAGGTAGATGTCGTTACCCCTGCAGTACAAATGCTTGATACTATGTATTGTAATTATCTTCTTTCTAATGTAGGTATTACACGTGGATATATGTTTGCTTCATCACGAGATGCTGGCAAGACGCTTAAGCGTAAGTCTCCATTGACTATTGTTGATGCAATTCAGACTAATGGTGCAAAGTCTCAAATGTTTGAAGTCGGCACAACAAGCGGTCCACGCACTGACACGTCTCTTTTTTCTACTGAAAAGGTTGGTGAGATTGAATACTCAACTCACGGTGTTATTGACCTTAAGACTCTTTCTTTTATTTCTGCCGACGAAAAGTTCGACCGCATGGGACTTTTTACAGAGTGGATTGATAATGGACTCATTGATAAGGTCATGAAGTCTCATTATGGAGAGGATGCGCAGTATGAAACAGGCTTCTTTGTATCAAATGCTAAGTATCTAACTAATACTTTCGCTGAGTGTGGTGTGCGTATTGGTGATGATGTTGTTACTAAGCTTGTACGATACATTCTTCGTAGCTTGCTTGGAATTGATATCCGTCGCAATAACGCTTGGGCACGTACTGTATCACTTGAAGTAAAGATTGTTAATAATCCTCTTGAAGATACATTTGACGATGAATCTGGCTGGGTAAATGTAAATGAGGGTGATATTGACTCTCTTGTAATTAAGTGTGATGACTTCTATCATAAGGCAACTGAAGAAGAGGTAAAGGAACTTGTAGAAATTAACGAGTTGTACCTTCAGAATAGCAACGATAAGAAGGCTGCAAAGGAAAAGAAGAAGGAAGAAAATCGTCAGAAGAAGGCTGCTAAGAAAGCTGAGGCTGAAGCTGCTGCAAAGGCTGAGGCTGAAGCATCAGAAGCTGGAGAGTAATTAATTAAGTTTTAAATTCCCCTACCTTAATAGGTAGGGGCAAATATCAAATAGTATGAATTATCTTATTCTAAAATTTGAGAATGCTGCGCTTGTGACACCAGCAAAGCCAAAGGATTTCAAACATTTTGTTCGACACCTTGGCTTTATTGATTGCGAACTACCCGATATGGAAGCACCAATTGGAGTTGACCAGCTTAGTAATGCACTTCATGTAATGTGTGGTCTTGCGCCTTGTGCAACTAAACGTAGTACTGTATTTAAAAGCAATTCAGAAATATACAATATGGCTAAGAATGCCTTTATTCGTTATGATAATGTTATTAGTCAAGAGGGCTTCCAAGACACCAAAATTCAAGACAATTCCACAGCTAAAATTAAGGATTGTAAAGGTAATGATGGTATATATAATTGGTCTTATTTAAGACGTGCTGCATATTCTTCTCCAAATACACTTGAGGAACTATTACGTCTACTTAACTATGTCTGCAAGGTGGACGATGTGACTAAAGAAATGACATTTCATCAAGTCGTTGAACTAATGAAGGAAAACATGGATAATGATATTGTAATAGATTTTCTTTTACATAGAGCTAAATTGTTTATGAATAACATTGCTTTAAAAGCAATTGAGAAAACTTACAATATTAAAGTAGAACATTTAGAGAAAGGTGAAAAACCACGTCTTAACGTTCCTAATCCCACATGGTATCTACTATTTAATGTTCCTTTTACGGGTGGTAATATTGGGGGCAACGGTTCTTACAATCCAAACGCTGCATTACAGGTACGTAGTGTTAAATATAGGAAGACTAAGTTTAGTGGAGAAATTATTATTCCTATAGAGGATGATAAAATTCTTGAACAATTCAAAGAAAATGGTGTGTGTCCTACTATCCTTGATGGCGGTATAATTACTATTGGAGGACTTAAAAAATCAATTCCAGAAGTAATTCTACGTAATAATTATGATAAAATTTTCAATGAAAAAGTTTCTGAAGACGTTGAAAAAGAGCAAGTTATGTAAAACATATTGTTAGTAACCATTTACCGTAAGGTAATCACAACGTGGTTATTTCGTTTTTAATTCTTTCAATTATTGTTAGTAACCATTTACCGTAAGGTAATCACAACTGTTACCTTGGGTTGGTATGTTTTATTATATTGTTAGTAACCATTTACCGTAAGGTAATCACAACCTAAAGGTAGTAAAGATGTTCCAATGTTGGATTGTTAGTAACCATTTACCGTAAGGTAATCACAACGAAAATAACTTTTTCATGTATTTGTAATTAGTTGTTTACAACACTTTACCGTAAGGTAATCACAACTACCAACCTCAAACATTTGAGACTTTGCACACTGTTAGTAACACTTTACCGCAAGGTAATCACAATGCTATAGCGATGACGAAATTCATCATTAAAATTGTTTGTAATACTTTACCGAAAGGTAATTAAAATAAATTATATATTTTTAACTATGATTTTACATTATATTTCAATATAATTTCTTATCTTTGCAGTATAATTTAAATATATAAATGATATGGAAAAAGAATTGACACCTCATGATTACTTTTTACAGCTAAAAAGTAATGTAGAAAGTATTAGTAACGAGAAATTAAAACAATCTTTTAATAATATCTGTTTTTTAAGTGAAAAGTACAAAAAAACAGGTCAAATTAAATCTTTGGAGAAACTTAAATTCCTTGCAGAAGTAATGCAGAAGGAAGTAAAGTTGTTGGAAATTGGCGTTGATAAATTTATTTATAGAAGTGTTATCGAGGATTACATTGATAATGTTTCAAAAGATGTAATAAAGATACAAGATTTGGAAGCGTACATGCGTGAGGTACCAGATGAAATCGTAGAAGTTATAGAAAAAACAAAAGACATCTTTGATAAATTTTATGTAGTGTTTACTGATTATACTGGTCAAGAAGAAAGAAAAGTAGAACAAGAACGTAGAGATAGAGACCCGATTCTGTTTGGTGTTTTTACCGATAGAAAAGTTGTGTCTGATAGATTCTATTATCTGGGTGATTGGGAGGATGAATTTTGTGACCTTACATTAGATAAATTGGTTGCTAAATATAAAGCTAATAAACACCAAGACCCAACATTATCTATCACAATGCCTGCTACTACAGATGAATTGATTAATACTCTTAAACAATATACTGAAACTAACAAGAGCAATACACCTGACGATATTCATCGTAATAATAATCATTTTACATTAAGTAGCAATCGAGATTTATCATCAAATGAATATTTTAAAAAGAATAAAGGTTTCTTTGGTCGTATAAAATCCATTTTCAGTAAAAATGAAAAGTAATGTTGATTTAACCATAAATAGAGATTTTTCAAGACGTTTGTTAAATTTAGACATAACAGATACTCGTTTAGATGGAGGAAGAAAACCTTTTGACCAAGATGAAATAGAAGATTTTGTCTATATCGCACCATGGTTTCCAAAAGGGAAAAGAGTTATGTGGCAAGGAAACAATTACTTTGAGACAATAGAATATGAATGTGTCAAAGAAAACGAAGAAAAAATTCCTTGGAAATTTAATAACACAAATTGTAATATAGATGAATATTATGAATCATGGTTTACCGAACATTTATTTGACAAACCAGTGATTAAAAGTGAAACTGAGATATTAATTAGATAATGTATGGGTGTAAATTATTATTTAAAGAAAATCCCTTCTAAAGAACGAAAAGAAGAACTTATAGAGGCTGTTAAAAAAGATGATGTTAATACAATAAGAAACCTTACCAATAATATGTATAACAATCTTATACATTTAGGTAAGAGTTCTATCGGTTGGCAGTTCAATTTTAATCCGAATTACGAATTACAATTTAATTATGAAACTGGTGAAATAGAAATTATCTATGCTTTTCCTTTAACAAGAGAAGGAATTGATAAATTTATACGTCAAGACGGATATATAATTGTAGACGAAGATGAAGAAGATTCTATGATTCCAACTATTAGTCCTGATGATTTTTGGAAAAAGGTTGACAGCAAAAAGAATGATATAGTTGAGATGGATGATGCAAGTAATTATTATTGGAGAGATACTAACAAGAATACTTATATTAACTTTCTGAAAAAAGATTATCCTAACGGATATTATAGTTACCATAATAGTTTTGTTAACGATGGACTTCGTTTCTCATATAGTACCGAATTTTCGTAAAAATATATAATAATCCACTAATAATTTGGTGGATTATTTTTTTGTTTTATTTATTTTAACTAATTTTATTTGGTAATATCATTTTAATTACTTAACTTTGCAAATATAATAATCAAATAAAAATAAATTATGCGTACTTTACTAATTCTTAGAGGCTGTATGGGCAGTGGTAAGTCTACTTTCATTAAGGAAAATGGTCTTACTGATTACACATTGTCAGCCGATGATATACGTTTAATGTTTCATTCTCCCAAGATGAACGAAGAGGGAGATATGACTATTAGTGCACGTAGTGACAAAATGGTATGGGATACATTGCATACTATGCTTGAGAACCGTATGCGTAATGGTGATTTCACAGTTATTGATGCCACACATAAGACATCTAAGGCTGTATCTAAGTATGTAGAATTAGCTGACAAGTATCGCTATAATTGTTATCAGCATAATGTCGAGGCAACCTTGGATGAATGTTTGGAACGTAATTTGTTACGTGACCCAGTAAGACGTGTTCCAGACATTGATATTCGTCGTGCATACAATATGCTTCAAGAAAATAAGTTGTCTAATCGTTTCAAGGAGATTGGTGATGTAAACGAAATTATCAACTATTACATTACAGATGCTTCCGAATATAAAGAAGTGAAGATTATTGGTGATGTACATGGTTGTCATACATGCCTTTTAGAAGCCATTGGAGGGTCTTTAAACCCAGATGTGTTATATGTATTCGTTGGCGATTATTTCGACCGTGGTATCGAAAATAAAGAAGTGTATGAGTTCCTCTTATCACATTATAATGATGAAAATGTGGTTCTTCTTGAAGGAAATCACGAGAAGCATATCTGGCGTTTGATTAATGGCGAGGAAATAACTTCAGAATACTTCAAGATGACACTTGATGAAATCACCAAGGTTTATCCATTGGAAAAAGTTCGCAAGGAATTAAAGAAAATTTACTATCGTATGCGTCAGTGTTTTGCATTCACATACTGTGGTAAGAAATACTTAGTAACACATGGTGGTCTTACATCTGTTCCAAATCTTACAACTATTCCATCAAACGACATGATTAAGGGTGTTGGTGGATATGATATGGAAGTAGATAAGATATATGAAGATAATTATTTGCTTGGGAAGTGTCAGGGCTTTATACAAGTACATGGTCATCGCAATACTCTTTCTACCGAACATTCAATTTGTCTTGAAGATTGTGTTGAATTTGGCGGTAACTTAAAGGTTTTCTCTATAACACCAGAATATTCTTCTATATTAAAATACGAAAATAAAGTGTTTAGTATAGATAATATGAATGCTTTTCAGCAAGTAGTATATAAGGTTGATGACCCAGAAGTTAGGAAGATAATGAATAGTCGTCTTGTTAATGTAAAGGGTTGTAAGCATAACATGTACTCTATCAACTTTAATCGTAATGCATTTATTGGAAAGAAATGGAACTTTGCTACTATCAAGGCACGTGGTTTATTTGTTGATAAGAATACAGGAGAAGTAAAGATGCGTTCTTATGATAAGTTCTTTAATATTGATGAACATAAGACAACTAAGAGAAATAAACTTGAAGAAACTCTTAAGTTCCCAGTAAAAGTAACGATAAAGGAGAATGGATATCTTGGAATTATGTCAGTAGTAGACAATCAGTTAGTGTTTGCATCTAAGACAACAGATAGCGGACCTTTTGCTGAACGTTTTGAACGTATTTTTAACGAAACTGTTAGTAAGCATGATAGAGACCTGTTGAAGAATATTTTAAAGAAAGAGAATGCTTCAGCTGTGTTTGAGGTAATCAGTCCTACAGAAGACCCACATATTATTAGATATGACAAGGAAGAAGTAGTGTTGCTTGATATTATCCACAATGTACTTAACCTTGGTGAAAACTATACCGAAGAGTCAGATAAGTTCAAGAATTTTTTAAGAGAAAATACATCTTTTAGAATGCCAGACGAAATTATCATTAATACTAATGATGAGTTATGGGAATATTTACGAACTAATATAGGCACTAATAATACGGTAGAAGGCGTTGTAGTCACAGATGCTACTGGATTCAAGTTTAAAGTAAAGTTCAATTATTATCTAATGGTGAAGAACCTTAGACGTATTACTCAGATTTTCAGAAAGTGCAAGCGTGACGGTACTCTATTTAATGAAAAAATATGCCGTAATGATATGGAAAAGAATTTCGTTAATTTCCTTGAGAAAGAAGACGATGGAGAAATGAGTATTATTGACTTATATGATAAATTTAAAAGATAAAAAATATATGTTTTGTAAAATTATTATTTTAGCATTAATAATGATGCGATTAGGAGTTAGTTTAGCTTGGAACGGTCAGATAAGACCAGTTAAATATAGTTTTTGGTGGACTTTAGTATCAACTGCTATCTTTATAGGACTTTTATATGGTGCTGGACTGTTTAATTAATAAAAATTAACGTGGATTATTTGTGTAATCCACGTTTTTTGTATAACTTTGTGACGTTAATAAAAGAAATGAAGTTATGAATTTAGATTTTACTTACTGTAAAGGTGGGAAGTTAAATACTTGCAAAAGCTGTAAACGATTTACAAACGAACTTCCTCAAGAAATGGTCATGATGTATGTACCAAATGATTATATCAAAGAGTGTGATTTGTTCATAAATAATGATTGATAGATATGGAGACAGAAAATATAAATTATGAAAAGTTTTTGGTTGTGGAAAACAAAAAACATTACTCTATAGCATATAACTCTTCCAATTACTCTACAGCATTAAATAATGCGAGTGAGTCTATATCTGTCAATACAGGTGGAAATGCTTGGGCTTGTAGTTGTGGTGAGTTTTCCATTTCCGCTACATTAGCTTATAAATCTTGTTCATTAAATAATGGTAGGGCTTCTTTAGCTATTTCTTCTGGTGCATATTCAAAAGTTATTACGTCTGGATATGAAACAATAGGTTCTATAACTGGTAGCCGTTCAGAATGTCACGTAAAAGGAGATAGAAGCATTTCGGCATCTACAGCCATAGAAAGTTCGTGTAAAAATAATGGTTATTGGGCAATTAGCTGTGCAACCGCAGATTATTCTGAAGCATCTAATTATGGAATTTGGTCATTGTCAGCTGTTACAGGATATGGTAGTGTTGCTTTAAATAGTGGAGATTGTTCAACATCCGTAGCAAGCACTCATAATTCAAAAGCTGTTGTTGAAGGTAAGGAATCAGTTGCCATTACTACGGGAGTTAATTGTGCAGCAAAAGGAAATGTTGGATGCTGGTTAGTTTTAACAGAAAGAGAGAAAAGACGAAAAGAAGTTAGTCCTATCAAAAATATTAAAGTTGTGAAAGTTGATGGTGAAATTATTAAACCAAATACATTTTACATTTTAAAAGATGATGAAATTGTAGAATTTAAAGAATAAAGTATATGAAAGGAAAAATAGATAATCTGGTAAATGAAGTTAGAAAGAATTTTTCTATTATTAATAAATCTTTAAAAGAAATGGAAGAATCTTTTATTTTTAAAGGCTTTGAAGATAATTTACCAACAGTTGAACAATATAGTGATGGGTATTCAATTTACTTATTAGACGAAAATGAGACAGAATTACCTGTTGAATATGCTGCTGTTATAATGGATGAAATAGGTTACATCACTCCAGAATGTTTTGAACCAATTATCTGTAACAAAATTATGCGAGGAGAATATAAAGAGAAAGACTTATTAAATTTTCAAGAATTTTGTAAACATCTTTTAATTAAGAAATAGTATGATTAAAGAATTTAAAACGAGAACAGGATGTATCTTTAGTGATGATGTTACTCGCTTAGAATGGCTTTACGTTGGTGACTATGGTAAGGAGAATAACATCAAGGCGAATTTCTTAGGACTTAATAAAGAGATTAATGGCGTGAAACATCATGACGTAGATTTGACTGACAAAATGGTCGTTACTATCTCTACTCAAAAAGGTTGTCCTATGCGCTGCATGTTCTGTGATTGTCCTAAAGTAGGTTACAATGGTAATGCAAGTATGGAGGACTTATGGTTCCAAGTTACTCATGCTATCAGAAATAGTGGTTGTGAATATACCAAACGTTTTAACCTCCATTTGGCAAGAATGGGAGAACCTTCCTTTAATGCTTCGAGAGTTTTATCTTTTCTTGATAAGAAGTTACAAAATACTGTTTCAAATAGTATGAAAGCTGATGTTATTCATCCAGTATTTACGACAATGCTACCAAAAGCGAAAAAGGATGATTTAACATCAATTCTGAATGATTTTTGTGCTATTAAGAATGAAACATATTTAGGTGAAGCAGGACTACAGTTGTCAATTAATTCTACAAGCGATAATCAACGAAATACTTTATTTAGAAATCGTTCTTGTTCACTTATTACTATTTCTAAGATAGCCGATAGATTACCTATGCCTGTTGGGCGTAAATACACATTAAATTTCCCAGTAACAGCTGAGACAAAACTCGACCCAGTTGTTCTATCTAATCTGTTTGATAAAGATAAATTCATTGTAAAAATTACTCCTATCCATGAAACGAACGAAGCAAAGGATTTTAATCTTCAGACACAAATGGGGTACTATAAATATGATGTTTACCGTCAATTTGAAAAACCTCTTTTAGATGCAGGATGGGATGTTATTGTGTTTATTCCATCATTAGAAGAAGATGAAGACAGAATTACATGTGGAAATGCTTTGTTGCATGATTTTATTAACAAATAGTATTAATTTAATAACCAATAAAAATATTATCAATTATGTTTAAACCGAATTTTGAACCAGAGAAGTGGCAAACAGGTATTCCACCAAAGTCAACCAATATGTATGGATTGCCAAAATTGTATTTATGTCAGACGTTAAATCTCGATTCTGCATTTGGTTATAGATATTCCTACCAAGTAGGATTTGTAACCGAAGATAATAAATGGAATTTGGAAGATAATAGTATGTGTCACGTCACAAGATATACACAAATTATTTGTAAAGAAACAATGGAACAACTTGTAGATGATATAAAGAAAGTCCAAGAAAAAGAAAAGAGTATTTAATAAATAAGTAATACTTCACAAGGAGACATATTCAATAACCAAATATATGAGTGTTAAAATTATGTTAAAAGCAGTTTTATATTTGGTTTTTTTATTTTAATTTTATACCTTTGTTCTGTATAAACCAATACACATTTAATTATGACAATTTTTGATTTAAAAGAGTATTTTAAAAATACTGAGGAACCAAAGTTCTTTTTAAAAAAGTACTTTTCTTGGGGAGGAAATTATAGCGAAATTGCTTTCACGCCATCCACACATGGTTCGAAAGAGGATACTTTATCCCTTTTGGAAGAATCAACAAGAATGACCTTTAAAGGATTTAAAGGATGTAAAGCATGCGATTATGAATATGACGATGATACTCCTGTTCATTTTGAGTTTTACGAAAAAGATATTGATGATAACGCTTTATATGAGGTATTATTAAACTTCAAGTTCAATGCATAAAATATGATTTCCGAGAAAGAATTACAAAAGATTACTAAAATAAGAGAAAAATATGGTTGTGGACTAAACTTTGCTAAGAAAGCACTGGAAAGTGGTGATGTAGAAAAGTTTATAGAAGACAATCTGGAAGAATCACGAAAGTTGGTGAATATTAAATTATAAATTATGACAAATCATTCAAAAGAAAAACGGAATATTTTTATAAAATACTGTTTTAATTCTTTTCACTCAGAAAAATTACGTAACTTTATAGATGATAAAAATAATTCTATTGATAGATTTAGATATCTATGTTCTGTAATGTCAGCTGCGGAAAAAGAAAATGTACCTTTTTGGTTGCCAAAAAGAATGATTAAAAAAATATAACTTATGATTGCAACAAATTTATCGGTTAAAGAAATTGAAAAAATACTTGTTAATTTCTTAGGTGGAGTTAGGACTAATATAATGGTACCAAACTTATCATGGGGTTTACTAAATCATGAAGCAGACTTTGTTAGTATAGATAAAAATGGTTATCTTACAGAAGTTGAAATCAAACGTTCTTTCGAGGATTTTAAAGCAGATTTCAAGAAAAAGAATTATCACGATACAGATGAACGTGTATCAAGATTTGGATATTTTGTACCTAAGTCAATTCTAAAAGAATGTATTGATTATAATAATGAACATTGTAAAGATGTAACATTTAATGGGAAGCCATATTTTGTTTTTGGATTCACTGACGATGGGAAAGTATATAATGGGGAGGAACATATTTTAAAAGGTAATTTCTCTTACTCAAGTAATCCCAAAAGTCGTAAACTATTCTTAGAAGAAAAATTAAAAGTAGCGCATATTGGATGTATGAGAAACTATCCAATTGGTAATAAGAAAATAAAATGAAAAAGAAAGATTTAGCAGAAGAGTACGCTATCAAAGAGTATGAATGTGCAAATGGAGATAGCGACCTTATTTTTGAAGACAACAGATGTTTTACATTTGACGATATCAAAGCAGCTTTCAACACTGGACGTGAGAGTGTAATAGAGAGTGCATCCAAATTAGAATGGAAAGAAATCGGTTTCTACGAAGATTGTGGAATATATCTTGAAGTTTGCAAAGCAGATAAACCATTGGACCATTTTTTAATTAGAAAGTGGTCTCCCTCTAAAAAGATAGAACTTTTGAGTAATGGATTGGGAAAAGGATGTTTTAAGTCTATTGAAGAAGCAAAATCTTATGCTGTTAAAGTTTATGAGGAAAAAATTAAACAAGTATTAGGAATATGAATATAAGAAAATGTGTCTATCCAAGATAGAGATAAAGGTGGAACCTACTGCAGTATAAGAAATATTGAAAGTGTATAATTTGAGGAAGAATATCCTAATGAAATGGTTATACTTCTATAAAAAATATAAATTATGGATAGAGAGAAAGAAATTGAAGAATTTATAATGAAGCATTTAAAGTTATGACAACACAAGAAGAAATAGATGAGTTGTTTGTCAAGCTTTTAAAAAGCATCTCTCAAATTTGCAACAAAACAACTTTTGCCAATATATCTCACAATATTGAGATAATCAAAGATAAATGTAGAGATATGTTACAGTTTCACAAAGATTATCCTGTAACTCATTGGCACTCTGTTAAAGATGGAGATTTACCACAAGTTAATAAAGATTACTTATTTAGTTATAATGGGTTTTTTGGTATTGGATACATGCGTGAAGATAAAAGTCTGTACCTTTATGAAGAATTTTCACCAATGGTAGACATTAATGACGTAGAATATTGGATGGAAATACCAAATTTACCAACTGATTAAATTATATATTCGTATGGACAAAAATAATGATAACAAAGTAAAAATAACAATCGTTCAAGGAGTAGAAGGAAAAAGTTGTTATATAAACGATAGAAGGGTATGTGGAAATAAGCCTTGGGGAGGTGGTAGGGTTATATATGAAGCCGAACCCTATTTAAGTGATGTTACTGAACGGATATTTAAAGAGTACAGTGAATTGGTAGATTCAAACCCTTGGAATTATGTTCAGACTGATGGTTATCCACCAAAATATCTTTACAACAAGCCTCTTTTAGCTTCAGATGGAGAAGAAAATAATTGTTGGATAGATTATTTTAATGGGCAAGACTGTTGGGAATCTGGAAATGAAATAGAATATTGGATGGAAATACCAAACATACCTAATAATAAATAATAATATGTATATCAGCTATAATTTCCTTTTTTTAATTGTTTTTACGTCATTATTATTAGCAATAATTGCGTTTATATTCATTCATGTATATAACCATATCAGATATACTAAAAAAGTTAGAAATTCTTTTGAATCCATCATAAAAGAAAGAATGGATGAAGAAGAAAAAAGAAGAAATGGTTTGTTGGAAAGAATGAAACAGTTACAAAAAGAACATAATAAGTAGAGCTATGGATAAATTTATTGAACAACTTAAGAGTTTAAATTGTATCATTTTTGAACGTAATGATAATGGTCTACATTTCCTTAGCGACCTTCATTTACAGGGAACTAATATAGAATATTTGCCAGATAATTTAACTATTGATGGTACTCTTGACATACGTGATACCAATATTACAAAACTTCCCGATAACTTGACTATTGGGGAATGTCTTCTTTTAGTGGAATGTAATATTACAACATTACCTAATAATTTGACAGTTGGAGAAAGTGTATATGCGCAAAATTCAAGTATAACTGAACTTCCTGACAACTTAACAGTCGGAAATAATCTTATCCTATCAAATACCAAAATCACAAAATTACCTAATAATTTAACTGTTGGTGGTAGCCTTAATTTAAATAATACAGATATTACAGAGTTGCCAGATGACTTGAAGGTTGGTGGTAGTATTTTTCTTAAGAACACTAAAATTACAAAACTTCAAAATAATTTGGTCGTTAATGGTAATCTTGATTTAGAAAATACTAAAATTAAAGAACTACCAAATAATCTTACAGTTGAATATAATCTTGATTTAGATGGAACAGAAATCGCAAATATTCCAAACTCTTTAATTGTAGGGAATGACCTTTGTTTAAAACGTACAAAAATTACAGAATTGCCAAATAAGTTCACAGTTGGAGGATATCTTAATTTGGCTGAGACTACCATTGCTGTTCTCCCTGATATTTTAACTGTTGGTCATTCTTTAAATATAAGTAATACAAAAGTTGTAAAACTTCCAGACAGTTTACAATTTGGTTGGGGTCTTGATTTAAGTGGTACGAAGTTTATAGAATTGCCAGATAACCTAACTATACCTGGCAGACTTATACTGAACGAGAGTAATATTAAAGAGTTACCGAGTAATTTAACGGTTGGTGAATGTTTAGAAATAAGAGGTTTAAATGTAAGCAGTCTTCCAGATAATCTAACTATGGGCGGATACATTTACCATAGTAATTTAAAAGAAAAAGTTTTATCGAAAGTCAATAAGGTTTTTTCTCCAGAACAGCAGAAAAATATTCATGATTTACTGAATATGGCTCTTTTTTGGGAGAGAGATGGAGTGAAGTATATTAAAGTTGACAGTATCTTCGCAGTAATAGTTTCTCACCATGGAAATGTATATAAGGTACACCAGCTTGGACAAGAAGATAAACCATTTTACTTTATTACCGATGGTGATAATCATTGGGCGCATGGTGAGATTCTTGCAGAAGCTAAAGCTAACCTTATTTACAAACTAAGTGATAAGAGTACGACGAGATACAAGAAGTTATCATTAAATGACACATTATCTTACGTGGAAGCAATTGTTGCATATCGCACTATTACTAATGCTTTCGATAGTTGGGTCAGGGATTTTGTTAAAAATCGTCTTCCATTTTCTCGTAAGAATAAATACACTATTAAAGAGATTATAGATTTTGCTAAAGATGGATATTGTGGGAAAACTTTTGCAAAGTTCTTTACGAAGAATAAAAAGAAATAAAAGTATGACATCAAATTATTTGCAAAATAGACGTTATGAGATTGCTAAAGATATAATGACATCATCAATATCAAACGACGATAATTTAGATTATATTTTATCAAATGCAACTTATAAAGAAAATGAGACAAGAACTATACCAAAATCTTTAGCTCGTTTTGCAGTAGCTTGTGCTGATGCACTGATTGAAGAATTAACAAAAGAAGAAGATTAAATTATGGCAAGATTCAGATTAGTAGAATTAGGTGATAATAATGAAGTTATTAAAGAGCTTTATCGTTCTCCGATGTATCCTGGTGATGAATGGAATAAAGAATTTCAAGAAGACAATTATAAATGCTTACTTGAATTTAATGAAGTGTTTGATTTCATAGATTACGATAACTGCCCTCTGCTTGAATTTCAGATAACAACTGATGATAAGAATTGGAACTTTCTATCATCTCCTATTGAAGATTACTTTAATTTATAGTTAAATTAATCTAAAATAATGTATTATATTTGGAATATAATATATTATTCACTATCTTTGTGTTATGAAAAAGAAAGAACTTAAATGGCATGATGTCAAGATGTTTGATTATCCAAAAGAAAGTGGGGATTATCTATGCTATCATAATAATGAATATTTTGTTGCGTGGTTTAATAAAAATTCGTTAGATTTTATGGATAATTATTCTCGGCTTGATATAACATTAGAAGTTGATTATTGGATAGATTTGTCCGATTTGCCATCATTTAAAGAAACAGATTAAAAAATGAATAGTATAACGATTAACGACAAACAGTACATTTATACAAATGAATCAGAAGATTGCTCTGACTGTGATTTGCGTAATCCTTTCAACAGATGTCAATTCATATGCAATGGATTTGGCTCTTTATTAGATGATAAAGTAGCAGGTGTTTTTAAAGAACTTAAAATAGAATAAACTTTATGGTAAATAGAATAGTTCAATTAAATGAAACAGATTATGACGAACTTAAAGAGAAAGCATCTTTAAATGATTCTCAAATCAAAGAATTGGCTGAGAAATACTATCGGGAACGTGGTGTTTGCGAACTTATTATTACTCAACAATTGAAAGATTCTTGTGATGTATATAGAAGATATCAAGTTGATTCAATCTGTTTTGAAAATGCTTTAGGTAAACAGTATGGATTCAAACCTATAATTTCCGAAAAAGATAGAAAGCGTATTAATTCTTTAGCCGAAAATATTGTACGTGGCACATTCGAAGAGAAATATGGTAAAAATGTAGATTTTATCAACGAAGTATACAAAGAAAGAAAATTCTTTCATATTGTTAAATACGTTCTATATGGTATAGCACTTAGCGGATGGGGAGTTGCTGGCGGAATGATAGCTTATAATATATTCAATTAATATAATAAATAACTATATGGAAAGAGAAATACTGTTTCGTGGTTTTGATAATATCAAAAATGAGTGGGTTTATGGTGATTTGATTCATCTTTCTAATGGTTATGCTATTAGGAAAATTGAAGATGATATTATGTCATTCACCAGAGTCGATAGTAATAGCATTGGGCAATATACAGGTGTTAAAGATAGGGATAACAAGAAGATGTTCGAAGGTGATGTTATTAAGGTGAAGCTATTTAATTTCCCAAGTGGAGAAATTGAATACGAAACTGGCGTAATAGTATATTCAAAAGACATCTTTATTATTGCAGGAAAGAAATTTGACCATAATCTGATTGGTATACGTGAAAATGAAACACGTAGCATCATTGGTAATGTTTTTGAAAATCCAGAATTAATTAAATAATAGGTTATTATGAGTTATATTGCTTCCAAAGTTCTTACTGCACGCAAGGAACATTTCTGTGAACTATGTAGTTACAAAATTAATACAGGACAAAACTATAAAAAAGTAACAGGTGTTGATGAATATGGAATTAGTAGTAGCTCATATCACACTGAGTGTTCAGAACTATTTTCACGTATACACTGGACAGAAGAAGACCCTCAAGTATTGACAGATTCTTTTGAATGTTTTATATGTGACTATATAGATGAACATCACCGTGATGCAACAACTGGTGTTATAGAAGATGATTGGAAGAACTTATCTCGATATAATACAGTTAAGAGAATATTAAGTGAAATAAAAGAAAAGAATATAACAAATATAGAATATTAATTATTATGACCAAGAATAAAATTGAAACTCTCAAAAGAAAGATTGAAGAAACTCATAAGTTATTCTTTTTAGCTAATGTTTCTCTTAACGAATTAAACGATATGTTTGTTTATAAGGGCTTTGAATATCGTCCAGTAATAGATTTTAATGATGGTATGGATTTCATTCTCTTTTATAATGGGCTCTATTTAGTGGTTTTAGAAGCGTTGGATATAATGGAACAAGAAGGTTTCATTGAACCTACTGATTTTTATAACAATTAATATTAAATGTATTGATTATGAAGAAGAAATATTATCCAAATAGAAATGGTTACATCGAAGTTGATTTTGATGGACACCTTAAAGCTGGCTTCAAAATAGAGCATGGTTGTTTGGTAGTTTTAGATGCTATGGATGGTTATGGTAATCCAATTAAATTGGAAGAATAACAGAAATTAGTCAACTTACAAGTGGTATTTGTTCACAAATAGTAAGGAGGATTAGGAAGAACTCAATGCCATGTTGGTTGAGGAACTCAAAAAATCAACAGCTTTTTACGAACAACGTAGCAAATAAGATTATGAGAGTAAAGTTATTGAAGAGACTTCGCAGAAAGATACGTCATAATATGTTTATTGTTGAAAACAGAAGCAAGTTTACTATCAATTGGATGTATCTTAGCATTAGATTTCAAGGTCGTTTATACAAGACAGAAAGAAGTTTTGGAGAGTGCGGTGGAAAAGTCTTCATAGTTCTTCATAAAGAATTAGAACATATTGTTTTAAAAGATTATGTCATTAGAAATAAGGAAGATTTATACTACAGATTATGGAAGAAAAGAAAAATTTAGCTGAAGAGTATCTTGCAAAGGTAAGGGAGGAGAAAGCTATTTACTTCAAAGGTTATCCTAACATGCCATTTTATCAGGAGAGTAATATCAAGACGGCTTTTAACGCAGGACGTGAGAGCGTGGTAGAGGGTGTTTCAGAGTTGAAGTGGAAAGAATTAGGCTATATTAAAAGAGAATTTTTTGCAGAATGTCTATTAGGGAGTTATTATACAATAGAATTTGTAGGACGGGAGTTTGAGGTGATTTTTAATTATCAATGTGTTGCACGCTCATCTTCTTTTTCGCACGCTAAGAAAATGGCTAATGAAGACTATAAGAAACGTATAAGAAATTTGTTAGGATTATGAGCGAACAACTATCGGTGAGTTGATAGGCAATGTAATAGACAACCCATATATAGTAAAAGGAAGTGAGAAATGAAAGCAAAAGTAAAAGACACGGGCGAGATAGTAGATGTAAAGTTTGCTATCCATCCTAACCCTGCCGTTGACGAAACTTATTGGTGGTGCAAGGATACACAAGAAAGTTATCATAAGAGTGAACTTGATTTCATGGAATGTGATATTGATTGGGAACAACGCAGGTACGAATTAGCAAAAGAAGCAATGAATGGTCTTTTGTGTGCTATTGTAGATGGAGTTAACCCAAAGCCAATTGTTGAAGATACTGTAACCCTTTCTGTGACACTTGCTGATGCATTAATCAGAAAACTGAAAGAAGAATAATAAATGTGGAAGGTATGAAAAGAGAAAACTTATTTAGGGCGAAATGTGCTGGTGTCTGGCGTTTTGGACATTATGTACATTTTGATAAAAAGCCAACAAATTCATTCTTTAATTCCAAATACAATGATTTCATTATAACTGAGGACGGACATTGTTATCCAATTACTGATATATCATCTATCGGTCAGTATACTGGATTAACGGATAAACATGATGATAAAATTTTCGAAGGAGATATATTAAGATGTTATAAAATAGACAGTTATTGCATTAATCCAGATTGCGACCTTGGTTTACAGGGTTATTCAGGTAAGATTGTAATGGTAGAACTGCCTGTAGAATACATTTTTGATGGTTTTTGTTTGGATAATGAAACTTGTTATCCAATACCAATATCTGATTGCGGTTTAAATGAAGAAGATATTATCGAAATCAGAAAGAATATTGAGAACGATTCGTATTTTGATACCAATGGTTATGAACTTGATAATACAATTGTTGGTATTGAAATTGTAGGAAATGTTACAGATAATTCTGATTATTTTTAATTAATAAAACATGAAGAAAATTTTATTTAATGATAAATTTTGTCTTACACAAGAAGTTCTTTCAGGAAATAAGACAATGACAAGGCGTAGTTTTGCACGATTTGAACCAGATGCTCGTATGTTTGACGAAATATATAACATTGAGGGAGGCTTTGACAATAAAGGTCGGTGGATATTTACCCTTTACAATGAGAATGGAGACATTATTGGTGATTTGATTCCACACTACAAAGTTGGTGACATCGTGGCTATTGCACAAAGCTACAAAACCATATATGCAGAAATGATTGAAGACTTTGCGAAACATAACTATCATCTCCCAAGAGAGGATGCTGCTGAAAAATTCAAAAAAGAATATGAGAATACTGCTGGTTGGAATAATAAAATGTTCGTTAAAGCTGATTTGCTCCCACATCACATCAAGATTACAGACATTAAGATAGAACGATTGCAGGATATTTCTGAAGAAGATGCGTTAAGAGAAGGTGTTGAAGAACTTTGTTTCGACTATTTTCTTCCAAATGATTATTCTAAACCATTTCTTATGCCACGTGATGCGTTTGCTGTCTTAATTGATAAGGTAGGAAAGAAAGGTGATTGGGATAAGAATCCTTTAGTTGCTGCATATACATTTGAATTAGTGGATTAGTATGGGATTAACAAAATCGCAACGTCGCAGGAAATGGCTAATGGCAGGACTTGATGAAGATATGGAATATTTCTACGGTACAGAAGAAGTCCGAAAGAAGATAGAAGACAAGTGGAAGAAACATAATAAATAAAGTAAATTAGCTTTTAAACTATTATGGATAATTCCTATCATATTCGTAAGTATTAAAATTTTTGCAAAATTGGTATATTTATAAATAAAAAAACATATGGTAAATTTTACAAAAATAATAAAGGAAGAAGTCAGCAATATAATCCAAGAAGCAGACCGTCATCGTCCTGGTTACTATAAAGAATATAACGAAAGACGTAAAAAAGAAGGTAAAACTACTGATAGGCATCGTCCTGGGTATTATGAGGAATATGAAGAAAAACGTACTAAACGTGGTAAAAGACCTGATAGACATCGTAAAAATTATTACCACGATTACAACAAAGCACATCCTGAACGTTTAAATAGAGGTTATACCACTGGTTATAAAAATGGTAATGTTTCAGATGGTCCTATAGACCAACAAAATCGTCCAAGAGTAGATTTTATGGGCAGACCTATTACCAATGATAGTTTTAATGATTTATTGAGAAATAAAGAATCACAGTGGTACGATGATGATGTTTTTGGGGCATAATATATTAAAGCAGACATTATTTGTCTGCTTTTTTGTTTTTATTAACATTAATAATTTTGTAATACCATTTATTTTTATTACTTTTGCATCATCAATGAAACAAATAATATAAATATATGATTAAGCGTATTGATTTTACTGATATTAATAATACACCTATTAGTTATTTGGGTGATATTGATTTCTTTAATAAGAATAAGTCAGTTTCTTTCAAATCTGGTGTAAATGTAATAGTTGGTTTAAATGGTTGTGGAAAAACAACATTGTTAAACCTAATTCGTAGATATACTTTATGTCTGAATAGCACAACATCTACTTGTCCATCTGGGAACTTAGAATTTAATGATTTGTTGACTAAATACCCAAATCCCGATAAGTTGTGCGATGGAATTAAGATAATAAGTGACTATCAGGGAGTTGTTTTCAATATGATGGAACACAAAGTGCTTGAAAGAAGAGAGAATTTTCTTCAAGACCGTGTTAAATTTCAGACATACTTTAACAATCTTCATTGCTCTACAGGAGAGGGTATTGCTAATGGTTTAGATAGTCTTTTCAAAACAATGTTTGACTCTAAAACAAATTTGGAATTTCCAATTAACGAATTAAAAGAGATATCTAATAGTGACTTTTTACCTCATCAAGATAAAGTAAAACAGTTGCTTCAATATTATAAAGAAAATTCATTTCAATATGATAACCCTGCGGATTTTGAATTTGCTGTATTGATGGATGAACCAGATAGAAATCTTGATATTAATAGAATTAAAGAAGTATACAGTATTCTAAGTCATAAGAAAGAAAATACGCAAATCATTGCTGTAATTCATAACCCTATTTTGATTTATAAATTATCTAAACTCAAGAATATAAATTTCATTGAAATGACAGATGGTTATGTTGAAGATGTCGTTAAATTCGTAGAGAATAGTAAATAAAAAATAATGTATGAATAGAACAATACTTTTCAAAGCGAAAACAAAAGATACAGGAGAATGGGTGAAGTGTGAATTAGATTTATCAAAACACCCTTCCATTGTTTATCATTTAACAGATTACGTAGTTGATTTAACAAGATTGGATTGTAAAACAATTTGTTACTTTAGTGGTGTTTATGATAAAAATAAACAACCTATTTTTGAAAATGACATTGTTAGTCATACTGGCTATCATGGAAAGACAGAATCAACAGTTATTTTCTCTGATGGTTGTTTCAATGTTGGATATCATTCTGGTTCTTCTACACGTAAAACACCAATGCTATTAAATAGTAAAATGGTAGTCGTTGGAAATATTCACGATAAATAAAAATATAACATATATGAAGTTAAATAAATGTGTTAAAGAAATGCAGGCAGCCCTTGAAACAATGGGTGATGTTGATGTCAGCATGACTATTTTGTCAAAAGAGGATTTAAAAGATACAATAAGTAAAGAATATGTGATTAATCTTCTGGAAGATTTTAAGAGCACACATTTCAATAATGTTGAATGTGATACTTGTTTAAGTGATAGTGAAGATTTTAATGATTTAATTAATAAAATACAGAGTTATGACATTTGAAATTTCATCAAAAGACAAGTCACATGATTGGCTGTACCCAATGTTCATTATTGAAGTTGTAACAGATTTTACAGATAAGATATATAACCAGAACAAGGTAATTGTTAATACTTATTCAACAGGTCTTATTCATTTCATGTATGAGAAAAAGGCTGGTGCAAATTTTGACTATCAAGATTTTGCAAAAGATTGTCTTGATATTGAATTGATTATAGAAAATATTAGTAAAGAGCATTTTGTTGATTCTCTTCGTATTAAAGAAATTCGAGAACACTATGAAGCGATAGGAAAAGAAATAAATGATATAGTTCAGATATTTGTAGATAAATACAATCTTGTTTTAAGACAAGGTTAAAAATACTAAAGTTAATTCGTCTGATAATTTTCTTTCGAATTAACTTTTTTTATTATATTAAATTTGATTATATAAAATATTTTATATACCTTTGTAGCATAGATTTAAATATATAAAATTATGAATGATACTGAACAGAAACTAAATAGTTTAAAGAATCAACTTGAAGTTACTCGTAGAAAGGAGAATGAAATACAAAATGAGATTGAAAAACTTATGACCTTTTTAGAAAAGAATTTAAAAGTTGGGGATTGTTTTGAACATGCTTCTTCATTTATACGAATACTTGATGTAGAAGAACAATATGTTACATATATGAATTTGGATAATGATAAACATCATGGAGACTTATATATTGAATCGGGATGTAGATGTACAATTAACTTTCTTTTATCAACTTACACAAAAATTTCAGAAGAATGTTTTTTACAAAAGTTGAATGAATGCGTTAAAACAGCACTTGAATTAGGAACAAAAATTAATACAAAATAGCATGTTTGATATAAATAAAATAGTTGATTATTTGAATGAAAATTATAATCAACAAAGAGAAGAAGAAATTCCAGAAATTGATGTGTATGACAAGGAAACAATAATTGCTTTCTGGGGATGTGGCGCTTTTGTTCTTCATAAAGATTTAATTACTGATATCCATGAAGATGATGGACATTGGTTTGCTAAAAAAGATTATTCTAACACATATAGCAAAGGATGGATTGATTCTAAAATATCTGCTTATAATCATTTGAAAGATTATCTCAAAGAACATGGTTATCCAGAATATTCTGTTATACATGTTGATGAATTTGGTGAAAAAGAATATTGGGACAAAGATATATGTGGTTACTCTTTAATTGATAAAAAAGAAAAACGTTTTCAAAAATACGCATCTTTACCATTTTTTGATATAAAAATTAAAGAGTGTGATGCTAAAACGCCTATGTTTGATATAGGAGTGGAAGAGTATGATATTAAATTACATACAAATTCATTAAAGCATCACGAACGACGTGTCAATGATTATGAAGGATTAAGAGAAATATCTTTTATAGCATTAACATCATACAAAGAAAAATTATTAAGTAGAAAATATAATACTTTAACATGGTTTCCTGATAATAAAAAATATAGAAGTACATATAAAGGATGTTGGTTGAAATCTATAGAAAAATACAATGAAAACTACTCACGTTATATTTTTAGAACAGATTTTGCAAATTGGTTAGAAACTTTTGATTAATATTGATTATGGAAAAAAATAATGAATTAGAACTATTAAATAAATTCTGTGATGAGTTTTGCGGTAACACTTTGCTAAGTGTCCCATTTCTTAACGCAGAATACAATGAGGTTTGGATTACTGACGGTACAGTTCTTGTTGGAATTAATCCAGAAATTCTTACTAAAGAATACACTAAAAGGCATTGTTATCTTACTAATTTAGAGTTTCCTTGTGAAAAAACAATAACAATAGAAGCATTAAACAAAGCATTTGATTCTTGTCCTATGATTGATGAAGAAATTGTAGTTGATGGTGCTTTGGAATGCGAAGAATGTGAAGGAAAAGGTGAGGTATATTGGGTTTACAAAGACAAACACGAGGATACTCATGAACGCTTGATGGATTGTCCTATATGCAATGGTACAGGAGAAATTGAACCTTGCAAAACAAAGAAAACAGGCAAGAAGATTATAGAAGAAGATACTGTTATAGAAGTAGGAAATGCCCATATCTTTGCTAATCGTCTTAAATTACTAAAGAAAGCGATGGAGTATTTTAAGGTAGATTCTGTTAAGATGACACATAACTCCCCTTACGATGCAAGTGAATTTGTTATAAACAAAGATATACGTATCATCATTATGGGTAATTTGCCTGAATACAATTGTGAATGCAGTGCTAAAGTAGAAGTAATTGATTAGTGTATGGACGAATTAAGGGAAAAAGAAACGTGAAAAGTAAATATTATGGATATTGAAGAAGCAGAAAAAGCATGGAAGATTTTCTCAGAACTTGAAAAATTATACGAAATAAAAAGTTATACAGAGAAAGAATATAATAATTGGTGGTCATTTCTTACTACAACTATACAAAGATGGGATAAGAGTGGGTTTATTGCACCTACAATTCTACGAGAGGAGTTTACAAAAGCTGTAGACAGAAGTATCAAACAATTAGAAAAACAAATAGAAGAATTATGAAAGCAGAATATGGTGATAAAATAACCATTCCTGAGGGTTGCAAGGCAATCGTTAAGGATGGATGCGTGGTTTTTGAGAAAGTGCAGACATTTAAAGATGGAGATATTCTTGTCATTACTACAAACAAAAGAAGAAGTGATACCTTTATTTACGCAGGTACCAATGAAGATGGTTCTCCTTATTACCATGTTGGGATAGATGAAAATGGTAATATTTGGGTGAGCGAAGAAGATAAGTATACATGGGGTTATGGTGATTTATCTTATGCTACCGAAGAAGAAAAACAACTACTCTTTGATAAGATGAAAGAAAAGGGTTTACTATGGAATGCCGAAGAAAAAAAAGTCGAAAAGATTAGGTGGAGAGCAGAAGATGGTAAGGAATATTATTATGTTGGCAATCAAGGAATCCTAATGGTAGATACAGAAGATGGTCATATTACGGATAAAAATAGATATGAGTTTAGCAATTACTTCCATACCGAAAAGCAAGCTAAAGAAGCTATAATACGTATTAAAGAAGTACTTAAAAATTATCATAATGAAATTGGAGAGTAAAATTCCTAAGTATTGTACACATTCTATCTATCATTGTAGTGATGGAATAGATACCGTTAATTGTTGGAAATATCTGAATGAACAATTCAAAGAATGTCCTTATAGTAAATGTGAATTTTTTAAAGAACAATAAATAATATGGAAGTAGAATTAACTATAAAGAATAAATATGATGTACATTATTTAAAAGTAGATGCTGGTGTACTTTATTGGAATGACAGTGATGTCAATGGTGAAGAAGATATTGATTTTTATGAAACCAAGGGTATTGGTGTTCCAAAAATGCCTTGTGCTGTACAAGTCAAAGATAAACCTGAAAGCAACATATACTCGGACCATTATAGATGGCAACCTATTATTGATATAAATAATGGACAAATTATCAATTGGACTCAAGGTGTATCTGCTTTTGTTCATTACAAAGTTTGTGATGAAGGAGAATACATTTTACTTGATAAAGATAAAAATGAAATTGTTTCAATACAAAGTTATGTTCCTTATGTTCTTTATCCAGAAGATGAAGCGTATGGTGATTACATTATCATGTCTATAGATGAAAATGGATTTATAAAAAACTGGAAATGTGATTGTGCTGCAATAGAATATTTAGTAAAAAGTGCTTTTGATTAGATGAATATGAAAAAAATATTTTGTAACTTTGTAAACAAGTTTAAAAGTTTATTTAGTAAGTCAGATAAACATGTTACAACATATTCTAATGGATGTGGTTGTCACTGGTTTGAAGACAATTTATAAAAAAAATATAATTATGGAAGTAACAGTACAAGATGGTGATACCATCAATATCCCACGTGGTTTAAAGCCAATCATAAAAGATAATTGCGTCACATTTGAGAAAGTACCAGATTTTAAAAATGGAGATGTTTTAGTCGTTGATAGTTTTAATAAAACGGCTGTCAACGCAACTGATTATATGCTTATTTATAATGGAGTTCAATATGAAGATGGGTTTGGTCATCATATATACATAGATAAGGGGGGAAAAATAATTAGAGATAGTAAAATATTTTGTCACTCAAGTCAACTCCGTCATGCTACCATAGCGGAAAGATATACATTCTTTCAATATTTAAAACAAGAAAAATTGAGATGGAATGACAAAGAATATAAAGTTGAATACATAAGATGGAAAGCGAAAAAGAATGAGAAATATTACTATCTTGATTCATATATGAAAGTGGACGACATGACTGAAACAGGTAGTTTTGTTGATGTAGATTTGTATGAATCAGGCAATTATTTTAGAACAAAAGATTTAGCGCTTCTATGCAAATTAAACTTACAGTCAACATTAAACAAATTCCACGAAGAAATAAAAGAATGATATAAGAGAGATAGCATTTTTATTATCTCTTTTTTTGTTTTATGAATTTAATTTTGTATCTTTGCAACAGAAATTATTATTTTATGATTTTAGAACATAAATTCCATATAGGTTCTTCTTGTGATATGCAAGAATTAGAAGATAATTCTATTGAACTTGTCGTAACATCACCTCCATATCCTATGATTGAGATGTGGGATGAATTGTTTGTTTCGGGTAATTCTGAAATAGAAACATCTCTTAAAGATAGTCCACTTGATGCATTTGAATTAATGCACCAGCAATTAGATTGTGTATGGGCTGAATGTTACCGAGTACTCAAAGATGGGTGCTACATGTGCATAAATATTGGTGATGCTACTCGAACAATTAATGGAAATTTTGCATTGTATAATAATGCTGCAAGAATTATTAATAAATGTACTGAATTGGGATTTGTTACACTTCCTAATTTAATGTGGCTAAAACAAACTAATTCTCCCAATAAGTTTATGGGAAGTGGCATGTTACCATGTGGTGCTTATGTAACTTTGGAACACGAGTGGTTTTTAATTTTACGAAAAGGAGATAGAAGAAGATTCTTAACTGATTCCGATAAAGAGTTACGTTCAAGAAGTGCTTTCTTTTGGGAAGAAAGAAATAAATGGTTCACTAATATATGGAATATTCATGGCGATTCTCAGAAGATAAAAATATCCTGTGGAAGAGAACGGACAGCATCATTTCCTATGGAGATACCATATCGTCTTATTAATATGTTTTCTGTAATAGGTGATACAGTTCTGGACCCTTTTCTGGGTACTGGAACAACGATGAAAGCTGCTATTTTAACAGGTCGAAACTCTGTCGGATATGAGATAGATGAAACGTTTGAGGACGTAATTAAAAGCAATCTGAGAGCCTTTGTTAAGTCAGACTTAAATTCTATCATAGAGAATAGAATAGCGTCTCACAGGACATTTATTAAGGTCAGACAGGATGCTGGTTTAAATGTTAAACATCATAATTCAACTTATAATATTGGTGTGGTTACAAAGCAAGAAAGTAATATTAATTTCGGAACTATATTAAACATAGTTGAAGATAATAGTAATAATTTATTTAGGGTAGATATATGTTACAAATAAAATTATACGATTTAGAATACGAAATAGAAGATGTGAAACTATCTTACGAAATAAAGAAATTAACAGATAATAAATATGACCACTTTGGTTTGACTAAAAATTTTTATGTTGAAAATAATATTTTAGATTTAACAGATGATTTATCAGACATTTCGAATAATCTAAAAATGGATGAAACAAATATTTTACAAATTAATTATAAAAGTATAGATTTTAGTAGTGCAGACAAAATTCTATGTGATGTAATTGAAAAGATTAGTCAACGTGGCAAAAAATGCGACGTTTTAACAATATCATCGACGCAAAATGATAAAAAACTATATTGTTATAATTATTTTTTTAGTGATATGATAAAAGATTATCACTCGAACCGATTCAAGTATAAATTTCATTTGGATTACTTTTATTTTAAACAATAAAAAATATGATTTTTAACAAATTAGAAAATGTAACATCGTTTGGTAGTATGAATTATATACCAGATTTTGATAATATTTTTTCCAGAATTAAAAGACCTATCCCATGATGAACTATATAGAAGATTTTCTAAATCCAACATAGAGTTTTTCATGGTTCATAAAAAGAAAGTTCCAACTCTTTTACGTTTAACAATGCCGTTGGCTATAATTCTATTATTAATAATGATTATTATGATGCCAATTAATTACTTTGTTACAGGTAGTTTTAAATATGACGTTGATAAATATATCAAACTATGGAACTGGTTCGAAACTATTGGAATTAAAGTGTAATTTGTTCATGAAGTATCAAGGTTCAAAAAATAGAACAGCAAGTGAAATTATAACACTTATGACAGGTAATCTAAAGAAAGGAGATTATTTTGTTGACCTGTTTTGTGGTGGATGTAATTTGATAGATAAAGTTCCTAGTGACTTTATTAGATTATCCAATGATAATAATGAGTTCTTAATTGAAATGTGGAAAGCACTCCAAAATGGATGGATTGGGGATACTACAATTGAAAGAGAACTTTATAATAAAGCACGTGAGGCTTATAACAAACATGATTACTCATCATTCACTAAAGCTGAATTAGGATGGATAGGTCACATGGCAAGTTTTAATGGACGTTTCTTTGCTGGCGGATACAGTGGACATAATGTACAAGGAAGTAAGGGTAAACCACGAGATTATATTTCTGAATCAATTAGAAATGTAATGAATCAATTACCAGCTATTCAAGATGTAGTTTTCTCTTGTGAGAATTATGATAATTTCATACTTCCACCGTCCGATAAATGTGTCGTGTATTGCGATATTCCATACAAGGGGGTTAAACAGTACAGCACGTCAAAAACATTCGATTACGAGGCATTCTATCAATGGTGTAGAGAGCGTAGTAAAGATGGGTATAAAGTATTTGTTTCTGAATATAATATGCCAGATGATTTTGAATGTATATGGGAAAAACCTATATTATGTTCTTTAAATCAAACGATAACAAAGAAACCAATAGAAAAATTATTTACATTATAAAAAATATATAATTATGACAAAATTTTCAACACCAGATGAATTAATTAAAATTTCTGAAGATAATAAGAATAATGCAGAGAAAATCGAAAAGATTAACAGCATTTTAAAAGAAACCGCATGTTTTGGAAGACGAGACTGCCATATATATGACAGGGACTTGTGGAACGATGAAATTATAGATGAATTAATTTATAGTGGATATACTGTCCATAAAGAAGTACAAGGTTTTTGTGAAGACACATGCCTCCATATTTCTTGGTGAGTAATATATGTGGAATACATTTGTTGTGTTCCACATTTTATTTTTTTTAACAGTTTTTATTTTGTTGTATTGAATAATTTTATTATCTTTGTAACATAATTTATAAAAGAATATATGGACATAACGAAAATTCCTTACAATAATGAAACGTTTGATAGTGGCTCGGCAAATAAAACATTATTCTACGACAGAATAGAAACTAAAATTACAAATGATGCTTCTTATACAACGATATTAGGAACTGGCAGTTTAGCTAAAATTCATAATACTGGAGATGTTGTTGATATGTTTTGTAATGGTTGTAACACCAATGTTATCAATAGTGGCAATCATTGTAAAATATCATTAATGAAGAGAAGCAGTTACGTTGAAAACAATGGTAAGAATTGTTCTATTATTGTTCATGCTGATTGTCAGACTATCATAAACCATGGTGATGAATGTAAAATACATACATTAGGAAATGGAAGTAGAGTTAGATGTGATGGTTCAAAATGTACTATTTATGCACATGGCTTTGGTGATATTGTTGTAGCTTCACTCGGTACTATAGTTAACATTTC
>FLRW01000812.1_pt1 | contig 39248 bp, 37 predicted proteins | sample 1550421 | NCBI WGS metagenome assembly FLRW01 (sample SAMEA4031753, study PRJEB14383) | metagenome | biome: human; feature: oral; material: saliva | place: Philippines | collected 2014
GACGCTGAGAGCGATGATCTGTTCAGACAGAGAATTAAGGACGATGTGAATAGGCTTGCACGAAACACCCTATCATACCTTGAGCAGGTGTTCATGAAGATTAACAACCGAGTGCTCAGACTGCACAAGGGCGGTATTGACTCAGATGGTCGCCTGAACCTTATTGTAGTGTCTGTGAACGGGCAAGACTTCAGCAAGGAGGAGTTCGATGAGCTTCTCAGCAAGTCCGAGGAGTACCTGTGCTTGAGCGACATTATGCGAGAGGGCGCTGACTACTCTCTCAAGCTACTCAATCCAACGTGGCTACCGATAGACATAGACTTCCGAGTGGGCATTGACCCTGCGGCTAACATCCAGAACGTCAAGAGAGACATACAGATCAGTATGTCCAAGATGTTTGACTACCGCTTTTGGAAATATGGCGACAAGGTGGAGTGGGAAAATCTCTTGTTCACATTGAAGGGTATAGACGGCATAAGATACGTGTCTGACTCGCACTTCTATCCCAACAGCGATATCAATGTACCCAAGTACATGATCCCCCGATTGAGAGGGTTCAAGATGCGTGACCTGAGCGGCAACCTGCTTGAGTACGAGGAGGACACCTACACTGAAGTGTACTTCCCCAACTCGCCAGATGTTAATTTCCAAGAGTCAGTTCTCATAACGCTATGAACAACGAGATAAGATACCAATCCACTTCCGAGGTAGACGAAGCGAGCGGTGAACTCAAGATCAACTTCTTCGCCAACTTTGAGGGAGACAATTTTGTCAAGCCGAGCATCTACGCTACTAAGATAACCGATAAGGATGTATCTATTGACGACATACAAGCACGTACGGGCGACTTAATCGTGCTTGCCAACGGAGATATAGCCGCAGAGGTAAATCAGGCAGGAGAGATGGTAATAACGAGTTCTGACGAGGAGGCAACGCAATACTCAAAGAATGTAGACTCACTTGAATACAATGAATAGAAAGCTGCAAAATAAGGGAGATGTAATACTGATCGAAAGTGAGGTGAGATTGTCTGGTAGGTATAGGCTTTCAAACTTCATCGACAACGTATCATCGAGCGAGGTACTGCGTGAGTTCCGCTTTTCGATTGACGGCTTGTTCTGGAACGACTGGGTTGAGATCAATACCTACAACCTCAGTCAGTCGCTCATCTCTTCCGAGTCATACGTTGTCTTCCAAGTCAGATACACAAAGACCAAGGACAGCGCTGAGGTTAGCATCGGTGACTTCTCATTCTTCGGCATTAGGGTTGATACCAAGTCAACCTCTCCAGCGATAGAGTCATCACAGTTTGGTAGCCTTTGGAACACGATACAACATAAGCAAATATCGCAAAATCTGTTCAAGAAGCTGTACTTCAGAGGCATCTTGCCTGAGTATATCAAGCGTGCCGAGAACAGAAGCTACAACGAGGACAGCGGGTTCATAGACTTGTTTATGACTGTGGCCAAGTTCTTCGGCTTGCTATTGATGTCGCAAGACCGCCTTGATCGAGCCGAATTGAGTGACGATGTCCTGAGGGAGTATGTTACGCAAAATGGCGTGTTCATCAATGACGATAGCCTAAACACTTCCGAAATGAAGGCGCTGTTGCAAAACTATCTGTCTGAGATACGCAAGCGAGGTACGTCATCAGTGTTCTCCAAGACCAATGGCTATGGGGAGTTCTTGAGAATTATCAAGAACTTCGAGGACGAGTTCATCATGAGCAACCTCCCCTTGAAGTACATTGGCTGGAACATCGGCAACTCTTCTCCCTTGTACAGAGGGCTTCCGAGCGCTGAGGACTTTATCAAGACCAAGACGAAGGGCGGGGACTTCAAGAGTATCTCAGACCACGTCGTAACGAAGGGCGGTGACTCAGAGACGAGCGTTATTGACGATGGCGATAGGTCGGTACTCAGAGTGCACTTAAACGGCATAGGCAGCGGGGGATTGGGCAGAATTGAAGCTAACTCAGACGAGGTCAACAAGGAGTCACTGATACTGATTGACTCAAGACTTGACTATGAGGTGTCCTTCCAGATCAAGGTGACCACTTCGAACAATAGCGATTGTAAGATTGTGTTTGGGGTAGAGGGCTTCAATTCATCTAAGTTCAAGCTGCATGACTCTTTCATTGACTCAAGTGGTCGGGAGTACGTATCAGAGACGTTCATGGAGCTACCAATATATCACCTCAAGAAGGACGTTTGGTACAAGTTCAGCGGTATGTTGAGGGGGTACTCTTGTCAGCCGTTTGCAGAGGATGAGACCACCATGGGCGTAGGCAGGAATTTGATCTTCAACAATCAGTTCGTCAAATACATAAGCCCAAATATACAGCTAATATCTACGACTGGCGAGTCAAGCGCTCACCTTTGGGGCTTCTCCCTGAAGCCGTTGGTTTGGGGTAACAACATAATAAAGGACGGAGACAAAACAACGTCTTCGCACTCTATGGGGTTCATCCAGTCGAGTAGGGTGGCTTACATGTTCATCAAGAACAACAATCAGTCCTTGTCTAAGGAGGATATTGACGACATGTTAGACAAGTATTTCCTGCCCTACAACCAGAGTAGCATCATAACTATATTATAGCAAAATGTCAAGATTAAACTTATCTGAAAATCTGTTTCTTGAGAAGCAGGAGCTTGATAGATTGGTCAAGTTCCTTTCAGACGATGGCTACAAGAAGCTGTTCAAGTCGGTGATAAACCGATTTGGTATCACGAGGAATGTTGGCGACGCATTCCAAGCGGTCAAGAAGAATGACAACGAAATAGTCATATCTTCGGGGCTTGCCGTCACGCCCGACATAGAGTTCATAGCGCTGAGCGAAAAACAGAACATAGCCGTAACTCAAAGCGAGACGAGAAAGTGGGTAGTCATAAAGAGAAGCGTAACCAATTCCGAAGAGGGCGTTGTGTCGGTCGATAGATCAGGCAACCTGACTGGCGTAGGCACTAAGTTCACCGAGGTACTGAGAGGTCAGCCAAACTTCCCAGTCAAGGTGAGCTTCCCTAACGCCAAACTGAACAAGTCCGAGTACACTGTTGTTCAGGTGAATTCCGATACAAAGGCGCTTCTGTTCGGCTCTATGTCAGATGAGAGCGGGCTGAAGATGGACGTCACTGGGACGTTCACGCCTGGCTTTATCCCCAGCGTGCAGGCGAAGAAGATATATGAGTATGACAGCTGCACGTTCAGAGCGATAGAGTCAGATCAGGTACCAACGATAGGCAGCGATGAGTTCTTTGTCTGTTCGATGATATTCAAGGATGGTATAATGTACCTATCAGACGAGCGCAAGCGAAACATGCTCAATGAGTCCTATCTGACAAACGACACTAACGATAGCTCAAGCAGCGTATCTTCTTTGTCTATCTCCACGCTGAAGGCAGTCAGGCTTTGTTCGAGACTGCAGGTGCAAAACAAGGGCACGTCTTCGCTCATTGAGCTTGAGTTCGAGCATGCCTATACTGTTAGTAAGTATGACCTTGTCTCAAACGAGAGCGGCAACATACTGAAGATCACCAAGGGGCATTGTAACTTCCTGACCGACTGGACGGCTATCCCCGACAACGCTCTGTCGGGCTTCATGCTTGTGAACCAACAGACGGGCAGACGTATCGAGATAATCAAGAACGAGGGGCTGAAGCTGTATCTATCCCACGTTGACTTTGACGTGATCAAGGAGGATGTCGAGCTGATAATCATCAGCCCTCTTCAGAGAGCGGACATAATGATCAAGCTGGACAACGAGATTGTCGATGTTATCGATGTCCCTATCAGCGTACCGAGAACAAGGGTACAGCTTTGCATTCAAAGCCCGCAGAACGAGTCAAGAGACCGCAAGTACAATATAGAGCTTCTGATGAGGCACTACAACTTAAACCAAGACTCAATGTCCAACTCAGAGTTCATAAAACTTCCTGTGGCCAACTTCACCAATCTGAATGGCGAACAAGAGATGCTCGCAATGAGTTCCTTTGTTATAACCAAGGGACAGATTGACCCCGAAGAAGCTGCACGCAACTACTCATAGATATGATGCTTTACTTGACTGGAGCGCCCTACTCCATTGAAAGAACGTCCGACAATACTCAGACTGACCCTGCTAAGAGCTTGGGTGGATTTTTATCATCCACCCCCGCTCCGAGCGGTGTATTGAACGCCTTGTTTGGCGAGGTCACGATTGAGGACATGATGAAGGGCAAGTCTGAGATAATAGCTCTTGGGCTTATAAACGAGTTTGACCGAGACGTCAAAAACGTGAACATAGAGGTAGAGTGTCCAGAGGACGGCTTGTGTCGTTACGAGATATGCGCTGTATCGATGTCGAAGGACAAGAAGATGGAGAGTATTTCGGACAGAAGACAAGAGCCTTTGATATCTGATTTTTATGACGCTACAAACAAGAGCGTACTGCTGTCTGAAACACTCCCATCTGGTTCCGCTATTGGCATTTGGGTCAAGAGAATTGTTGGCGTTTCAGATATAGAAACAGATGAGCAAATGCTAATTAGGCACGAGAAAGGCATAAAGAATGCCACCGAGGAAAGCGTGACACTTACAATTAACTTCGATTGATATGGCGGGCTACAACGATAGCAAGGAAAAAATTGTTAGCACCCTAACTGGGAGGGCTAACGGAGATCAAATCACCCCAGAGAAGCACCAAGACTTCGCTCTGTCTGTATTAGAGTACGTACGAAGCATTGAGCTGTCTTCTCTGTCTGGGGGCATGGCGGGCTTCGCTCAGGAAAACACTGTACCTATACAGCCTGACAATAGCTTCGTCACGTACCTCTCTGCAATTCCCGCAGGGCGTACACTTACATACTCAAAGTTCTTGGGCGTTGATGGACTGCCTTTGACTATCTCTTCAAATGACGACAACGCATCATTTGTCGTTCTGTATTGGGATAAGCGTCATTGGTCTTATCTGTCTATGCCCGTCACTGTGATAAGCAAGGGGAATGGCGCAACGTTCAATTACCGCTTCAACGTACGAAAGACCTACCCCAACAAGAGAGCGATGGAAGATGACTCATCCTCTCCAGTTGACCCATCGGGCGAACGAATTAAGGTGGGTGAGCTTGTGTCCGTAGTCAACAACGAAGACTCACGTGAGAATGGGCTTTACAGCTACACTGGTAGCGGTTGGGCGTTTCAGGGCAATATGAACGTTGAGATAGTGAACGAGCTGGGAGACCATACCACAAAGGTCATGTCCCAAAAGTCGGTCACTAAGGAGTTTGAAGTTGTCCGTGCTCAGATCACCTCATCAATCTCTACTGCCGTAACACAGGCAGGTGACGAGATCAGAGCAGAGATGAGGGAAATATCGAACGCCTCTGCTAAGGCAGTTAGAGATGCCGAGAGTGCCCAATCCAAGGCATCCGAGAATGCCGAGAGCATCCGAGAGATTAACAACGCAATCGATTTAGCAACGGCAATGTATTTCGATGGCGTTGTTAACAACGTATCTGACGTGAAGGTAGACACCTTGGACGTAGTAGACAGAATTGTTTACAGCAAGACTGAAAAGGCGTTCTATGCAGTCAGAGACCACGAGTACTACTCAAAGTGGCCAAGCGCATCTAAGTACAACGATGCTAAGCGTGGCGGGGGGATAATTGCTAAGAAGGGCAAGCTGTTTGTCAGCGATCAGAAGATATACGTTTGGTCCGATCAGGATGGCGGCATAGTCGAGTCAGGGAAGGACGTTGGTACCATTCTCAGCCTGATTGAGTCGAAGATGTCCAACGTAGTCAGCGTTGTGAAGATACTTGAGCATGGCGAGAACCCAACGTCAGACGGCAAGTACCTTAGCAAGAGCGTTGACGGCAAGATCACGTCAATACTATCTCTCAATGGCGGTGCCCGACAGAGCGAAGCTGCAGACCTCGCTAAGATTTACGTGGTTGCTGGAGATACCTACTTGTACAACGGCAAGGAGTTCGACAAGATTGGTGCTTCATCTGGTAGCGGTGGTAGCGGTGGTTCAGGCTCTGGCTTCATGAACGTCACCGCCCTTGTTCCTATTGCTCCAAGATACTACGATAAGCAGACCGCTGTTGAAGCGCTCAGAAGACTGTCTATTGACGACAAGAACAAGTCTGGATTGATAATCACGTTCGAGACCTCAGACAAGGAGTGGAGCGAGTACCGATTTACGAGCGCTGATATATCTCATTTCTATGATCATACCAAGTGGGTTGAGTTCGGCATCAAGGGTAACTTCATCCGCAACATAAACTTCAATGGCGAGAAGAAGGAGCCAAATGAAAAGGGCTCAATTGACCTAAACATTGTAGTACCCACTGTAGAAGATACGATCAATGAGGGATCAAGCAACGCTGTGTCTGGCGGGGCTGTCTACGCTGAACTCAAGCGACTGAAGGAGTCAATACCCAGCCGTATAAGACTTGACGTGATAGGCGATGGCGATGAGAAGAAATACTCAATCTCCCTGCTCAATGACTCTTCCGATGATCCTATTGATACCACTGACCAGTTCACGGCAGGCGGTGGCAATGGTAAGGTAGCTACCACGAGAATTGAGCTGACGAGAGTAACGCAGAACAAGACTGTGAAGTTTGGCGATGATGTCAAGCTGCAGTACCGCTTCCGACACGTTGATACTACGTCTGGCGATAGCACTGGTACCTCTGGTAAGGTGTCTGTATCGATCATCCGTGGGGCAAGCTCTACGAACATGACCGATGTAATTGCATCTGGCGAGACGAAGGAGATTGACGTGACCAAGTACCTTGTAACTGGTACGAATAACGTACGTGTGCGTGTTGAAGTAGGTGAGGGGGAAGAGCGTCAGGTGTCTTCGATCAACTGGACTATCAGCGTTGTACAGCTTACTCTCAATAGCTCATTTGACGTCTCAACTGTTAGCTACGCTGGCGACAACGTCTCAATTCCCTACTCTCTGACTGGTAACGGCAATAAGACGCTGAAGATGATTGTCAATGGCGAGCCCACTGACGAAAGACAAATCAGCACGTCTACTTCGAACGGCTTGTTCACTCTGAACACCGCCCGACTTAGACACGGCACCGCCATTGTTCAGATGGTAGCTGAGCTGCAGACGATTGACGGCACTCTAATTAAGAGTAACAGCATCATCCTTGGCGTCATTGTAGCCCAGAGAAGCATTAACCTGCCAATTGTAGGCTTCCGCATCGAGCGTCAGGATGGTAAGGTGTTCAGCAAGGACGAGAGAATAACGATTGCCGCCAAGCAGTTCGACAGCCATACGATAACTTACTCAGCATTTGACCCAACCGAAACACCTACGCCAGTATCTGTTTCGGAGGATGGCGTGGTGATATCCAACTCACGTGTACCGCTCATTCAGCAGAGCGTCAATGTTCGCTCAACAAAGAGCGGGGAGGTGATAGGCGAAATCACTTGTAAGAGCTCAAAATTTGTCTTTGGCGTATCAATCGAGAAGACAAGCCTGAACATCGAAGAGCCAACCGATGGTCTTGTGCTTAGTCTTTCCACTCAGGGTAAGTCGAACAACGACACTGATAGAGCGTCTTGGTCGTACAAGGACATCACGTCCACTCTCAGTGGCTTCAACTTTGGCGGTGACGGCTGGATAAACGGCTATCTCAGACACGTTGGTTCAGCAAGAACAACGATTAACTTCAAGCCCTTCAAGCAGGTAGTTCCGTCAACAAACGCCTTCTCAATGGTCATGAAGTTCAAGTGCTCAAGCGTACTTGACGATAACGCCATTGTTGCGAGCTGCGTAGACGCTACTGGTACTGGTTTTGAAATAACGCCAACCGAAGCAAGGTTCACAACGAGCGGTAAAACGCAGCTGTCGATGAAGATGGCGAGCGGTGTTGAGCATGAGGTAGCCTTCGTGTCGTTCCCAAGAGCTGAGGAGAACTCTTCAGCCTACGAGAAGGAGAACACCGAGATGGTGTACTTGTATATCAATGGTATTATGTGCGGCGCTCTTCAGAGAGGTACTGCCGATAGCATCTACCAGTCCGACAGCCAGCCTATCACGATAGGGTCAGACCTCGCTACGATTGATGTAAGGTCTATCAAGTTCTACAACAACTACCTGAGCGACAGCCAGATTTTGTCCCTCTACATCATAGGGCAGAACAACGTAGACACCCTCATAAATCTGTTCAATCAGAACGACATTGTTGACGACAATGGCGAAATAAGCGTTGAGAAGATCAAGGAGGGTACGAGAGTAATCATCATCACTGGGAAGCAGGTCACTGGCGTTCCTACTGTACTGCACGCTGCGGTAACCAATAACAAGAAGACCAAGTTTGACGTTGATGAAATTCTTTCGTTCGTCAAGGGCGGTGACCCACGTCAGAACTTCCGCATACTGGGCGGCAGTATAGCGCTGCAGGGCACGTCTTCGCTCGCCTACCCTACGAAGAACTACAGACTGTACTCTAAGAGCGCTAAGAAGGCAGCGGGGCAGCTCTACGTGGGTGTAAACGAGAGAGGTGAGGGAGGTACGTTGCAGGACACTCACAAGTACTCATTCAAGATCAAGGGCGTTGGTGGAGCAGAGTTTGACGCTGCTCCAGTCGATTGCTGGTGTGCTAAGGCTGACTATGCTGAGTCTTCAAGCTCGCATAACACTGGTATGGCGAGACTTGTTCACAACACGCTTCTTGCCGTTGGCGACTTAACGCCCCCTCAGAAGCACGTAGACAGAAGCAAGCACCCCTATGACGTTAGAACTACAGTTGATGGTGAGCCTTGCTTAATGTTCTACCGAGCCAACCCAACCGACAAGCCTGTGTTCTTAGGCAAGTTCAATCTGAACAACGACAAGAGCACCGAGGACGTGTTTGGCTTCTTGAAGATCAAGGGCTACCACGATGCTGATTGGCTGAAGACCAAGTTTGGCGGTAACAACCCAACCGAGTGCTGGGAGTTCTTGAACAACGACTACCCTATGGGGAGCTTCAAGGATGACGACTTTGATGCAAAGGACAGAGATGGTAAGCCCAATTGGCTCAAGGTATTTGAAGCACGCTTCCCTGATGACGATACGCTGAACGCTCAGTATAAGTCAGGGGAGAAGAAGCCCGCCTATCTTGAAGCCCTTGTAAAGTGGGTCAAGTCTACGGACACCGATGCTGCAGGTCTTTCAGAAGAGCAGAAGCGTCAAAGAAGACAAAAGTTCAAGAACGAACTCAGCCAATACTTCGATGTGAAGTATCTGTGTAGCTACTACATCCTGACGGACATCTTCGCAGCCGTTGACCAGCGTGTGAAGAATATGATGATGGCGTTCTGGTACAATCCAGAGGTTGGTCGTGTTCTTGCTTACATGATCTTCTACGACAACGATACGATCAATGGTGTTCGAAATGACGGACGACTGAAGTACAACTGGGACGTCACTTGGGAGACTATCGATGGTGAGCTTACAACGCCAACCAAGAAGGTGTACGCCTTTGCAGGTCACGATAGCGTTCTGTGGAAGAACTTACGCACCGAGTTCGATGCCGAACTCAAGAAGGCTTATGTGCGTATCAGAACCAAGATGACCAATGACGTCATCTTCAATATGTTTGACGATGAGCAAAGCGACAAATTCCCTGCAAGGGTGTTCAACGTTGACGCCATCCGAAAGTACATTGATCCCAAGACGCTTGGTGTGAGCGTGAACAGAGATGGTCAGGTCATAACGCAAAAGTACTCTTATCTTGAGTCGATGCATGGTGACCGAAAGACTCACAGACATTGGTTCCTCACCAATCGATTAGGTCTGTTTGACGCTTGGTGCTCTACTGGTCTGTATACCGCTACGGACATTACTTGGAAGGGTAACTCAGCCGCAGGGGCTGTCGTTAGAGCTACCGCTGCACGTGAATTCTACTTTGAGTTCAAGCGTGAAGGCACTTCGATGATCCACAAGAGAGTTGCTAAGGGAGAGGAGTTCACGTACCGATATGATCAGGTTGCTAACATTGGTACCATATTCCACCTGCTTGGTGGCGCTTGGATCAAGAAATTAGACTTGTCTGATTGGGGTGGATTCACCGATGTGAACTTGCCTAACCTCCCAGTGCTTGACGAGCTCATTATGGGTAACGAGCGCAATACGTATGGTCTGACTGAATTCTCAATAGGCACTAACCTGCCCATGATGAAGAAGCTCTCCATGCGCAACTACATCAACATCCCATCTCTGAACTTATCAAAGTGCTCACGACTTGAGGAGGTTGATCTGAGAGGTTGCTCAAGACTTAGTACTGTGGTGTTTGCTGAGAGCGCCCCTATCAAGTCCCTGAAGCTGCCTATGAACTTCCAGACGCTGTCGATGGTTTCGCTGCCCGTCCTGACGAGAAGCGGCATTGAGTTCGAGGGGATGTCCAACCTCATAGGGCTTCGATGCGAGAACTGCGCAAACATATCTGGTATAGACCTATACAAGGAGATAGCCGCAGCGCCTTCGTCTAAGCTGGCGTACCTTCGCATAGACGGCATAGACAAGCACGGAGACGGCTCTGAGCTGAGAGAGATTAAGGCTAAGGGCATAGGCGGTATAGACGTGGCAGGCAACCTTGTAAACGGCAAGTGTAAGCTGATAGGTAACTACCAGCTGACAAGCTACATTGAGGAAGAGGAGTTCAATGCGTTCAAGGAGTACTTTGACGAGCTGAACTTGAGACAGCCTGAATACACCACTATCGAGATAACAGACAACGTACCTGATCCAAAGTGTTTTACCAACGAGGATAACAAGACTGGCTACAAGTACAACAACGAGTACAAGCCTTCGGCACACCTTGCTAAGATACTTGAGAAGAGATATGGTTGCGTTGGGAAGCAGAGAAGAAACAACACTGGGGTGATGGAGGTGTTCCGCCTACATCCTGAGAACTTCCTGAAGTTCGCTGACAACCCAGTACAAACTCTTTGCACTGACTCTATTGTAGACATGTCTCAGGGTGACGTGTTCATGTGTGAACCTCTGTACTGGTACAAGGGCGTTAATGACGTTCTGAACAACAAGAAATACGCTTGCTTTGCTACGGACGTCAAGCCAAGTCGCCCTGATGTTGATGTAATTACGTTCGATGAGATAGAACGAGCTGGTGGCAAAAACGCCAATTTCGGTCTGCTCATAGGTTCTTCAACCATAACATCTGGTATCATCCCCGATGCCGACTACACTACGTACAAGGTGAGTGTTGAGGGATACAAGATGGTTAGATTTATGGGTTGTATGTCTCACAAGTCGTTTGGCGCTACGTTCTTCGATGCAAATAGTCAGAGAATTGAAGACGTTGCAATCAGCTTTGGTAACAACGACTTCTTGGACGGCATGTACTTGATCAAGAAAGTTCCTGCCAGAGCGAAGTGGCTTGTATTCACTACTTGTAACAAGTACGAGTGGACTGAAAACAAGAAGGTTGTTCTGTCGAAGACGGAGAACATCGTGGACTTAGAACCAGATTGGGTAGAACACCCTGAGTGCTTAATAGGCGTATTCAAGGGTTCAAGCATACAGTCCAAGTTTGGTTCTGGCGTGGATGGCGAGACGAGCGTGATTCAGACAAATCAGTCGTTCAACAGATACAAGACGATAGTTGGCCAGCGAAAGTTAGACTTGATGTCATACTCTCAGTACAAGGACATAGCTAATCTTGTGACGTTCAAGTACGGCTCAAAGTCGGTTGAATTGACTCACTTGCACTATGGCGACAACTACGATACTTGGAAATATGAGAATGTGCGCTTCATGCTGAGAGCTGGTATACAGAGCTCATTCAAAAACAGCTCAAGAGATGATGGCTTCTTTGAGAGAAATGGCCCTGTGAAGTCTTGGCGCTCTTGCGGGGGTAGAAGAATGATTGAGGGGTACTTCAACTTGAATCAAGGCTTTTTCACACCGCTTGAAGGAACATTCGCAGACGGGTCAGAAGACATAGAGTATTTCAATGTTCTGACGAGAAATGTCACCATAACTAACTATGATGGCAAGCAGCGAAAGATATACGAAGCGAAAGGATATGACTACAAGCCAACGGAGAGAGTGATCTTTGAGAGACATATGGACATTCTTCGTCTGTCTCAATATCAAAGAGAGAAGGCAACTTCAAGCACTTATTACGCATATGGTTCTAATGCTTGGGATGCTTCTGATATTCTTCACATAGGTGAAAGATACAGAGACTTCTCTATTTACGGCATAGTCAGAAAGAGCAACAAGAGAAGAAGCGACACGTCAGAAATCACCTTCAGAGTGGCGTTCAACGGCAGAATTGAGGAGATCAAAGACCTCAATGAGTACTTATCAATTAACAACTTCTACTAATGGAAGATAACAAGGTATCGATGCTTGAGATGTACAACCCCATCAAGGGGGAGTACATCCTCAGGTGGAACACCGATCAAGGCATACAAGAGCAGATACTTGATCACAAGCCTGACAAGAGCGAGATAGTCGCCATCGTGACCTCTTGGTTCGATGAGAGAGTGGACAAAGAGATTGAATTTGGCTACTCTTATGACGACATCCCAGTGCAGCTCTCAAAGGAGAATGAAGACAACTACTTCAAGTCATTTGTCTTCGCAGCGCTATCTCAAGTTGGCGGTTTGAACTTGATACAATACCCAGTGACGTGGAAGCTGGGTACCAAGGACAAGCCAGTCATCAAGGAGTTTAACAGCTTCAATGAGATCATGCAATTTTGCATTGGCGCTTATATGTACAAAGAAGAGTGTCTGAAGAGAGGGTTCATAACCAAAAACAATATAGATTGGAGTGTATATGATTAGTGTTATATTGACGATTGCGAGTATGGCGATCATAAGCGCCTTTTGCATCATTGTGAAGACAAAGATAGGCTACCTGCCCAACAGTCTCAGCGAGAGCTACTACCGACTGAACGAGCATGACGAAAGCGGTTGGATGTTTCAAGTGTTCCTCGCAGCGAGCGTTATCACGCTCATTGGGCCATGGGTTCATCTATCCCCCGACAGCGTCAAGTTCTTGGCGTTCTTGTCTTGCGGTGCAACGCTATTTGTAGCTGGGGCACCGAGGTATGCGGACATTGAACTTGAGAATGCGGTTCATATGTGGTCTGCCGTTATATGCTGCTTCTGTGGAGTGGCTTGGTGCATATTCAGCGGTGGACTGATACCAGTGGCGATTATATTCGCAATAGGGCTTGTCTTGGCTCTAATGCTATCGATGAAGCCTATTGTTTTGATAGCCGAAATTTGTACACTGCTTTCGGTGTACGTGACTATCTTCACCCTATTTTAGGGCGGTTTTAGTTTTTCGGTAACGGATGACGGCTTGTTCCATGACGGGGCAAGCCGTTTTCTGTGCCTACTGCCATCCTAAATACTTTTTAAGTACTCTTCTATCACCCCGAGAAAAACGTGCCCTTAGAATGCCTTAAATCACTTCACTCTATTACCAGCTATTATATAGTCATACGTCACTATAACTACCAAAGTTATATTGATATGAGCGTTCTCGCTATGGTGATTGCTTCTGGAACAGCAAGGTATCGAGGACAACAGCTCCGCCTTTTTGAGATTTTTAGTTTTGTGAGTTTTAAGCTCTCCGCTGCAGCGAGTCATAGTGAATTGGTTCCTTTGAGTAGGTTCATGCAGCAAACCACAAGCTGGTGCAAGGTAGGAAAAGGATCGCTACCGACGGAGGATAATGGGGGTAAACCATACGACATCAGACGATAGGCCAACGACACGATCAAAGTGTTTGGATATTGTTGAGTTGTCATCCTTCCTTCCCCGAGCAAATCATAAGTGTTTTCGCTTAATTGCTCAATAGCTCTTGTAGCTGCGGGGGGAGGGGGGGGTAAACTCTCTTTTTCCGATATCCAACAACACATATTTATTTATAGATCAATCTGATCTATTGATAATAAACGCGCGAAGAAGCACAAAGTTTGGCGATGGTTGCTGGATTGGCTTCCCAGCATCAAAATGTAACAAACCAATGATTGTCAATATACAAAGGATTGAATTCCACAAATACTACTTTGGCGCCTCAGACGCTCAGGGAATAAAACTTGTTTGTAAGGCTTTGACATTCCCCAACCCAAGCCCCTTTGCCTATTCAGACACCATTTCTAAGTTTGATAAGAGCAAATTGACCTTTGACGTTGGTATGATAACTAACGTTTTGGCGTTGTGCAAGGAGAATGGTGTTGTACCAAACATCGAAGATTGGACGTATGACGCTTTGCCTATTGAGGAGGTTGACAAACGAGTACAAGGAGACTATGATCACCAGCTACAAGCCATCCAAGCGTTTTGGTGCAGAAGAATAGGCATCTTGAAGGTACCAACCCGAGGTGGTAAGACGTTCATAGCCTCAGAGATTTTTCGCCAATACCTGAATAGACACGATGGGAAGATTTGCTTCATTGTCGATAACGTCACTTTGTTCACTCAGGCTATCAACGACATCAAGCGCTTCTTCGAACCATATGGCGGTATAGAGGTTGGCGAGATACGAGGCAATCGAATGGACTTTCATTGTCGAATTTGCGTAGCAACCGCCCAAACACTCCAGACGAGAGTCAAGCGAGGGGAAGCAAAGGTCAAAAGGGAAATACGCAAGTATCTACGTGATCTTGACTTTTTGGCGGTTGACGAGGTGCATGACAACTCATCCGACTCACGTCTGTCGTTGTTCAAGATGTGCAAGAACTTGTCGTATCAGCTTTGTTTGTCGGCAACGCCATATAGGTCGGGCGCTTTTCTGCAGAATTTGAAGCTACAAGGTTGGAGCGGTGACGTTGTCTACCAGATTGAGGAGAGTGTGCTGAAGGAGCGTGGCGTGTTGTCGAATTACAAGATTGGCGTTCTCTATGCAGATTGGCACGATATTAAGCCAAAGACAAACGAGTATATGAGCATCTGCGAGGCGGTCTTGTACGACAACGACAGAAGGGACGATCAGATACGCAAGATATGCGCTATGCTTGAGCGTTTGGGACTTAAAACGCTTCTGTTGTTCCAGAGCATCGAGCACGGCAATAAATTCGCACGCTCTACGGGCTACGATTTTCTGTCAGGGGAAACGTCTGGCAGGGTACGTGAGAGCGTCAAGACGGCATTCCTACGTGCCCAGGGAGGCATCCTATGCGCCTCAGGCATCTTTAAGAAGGGCGTAACGCTGCCCGAGGTTCAGGTGTTGATCAATGTAGATGGCGGGCTTGAGGATGCTAACACCATCCAGAAGAAGGGGCGTGTATTAGGGACTACAGCTACCAAGAAGAAATCATTGATCATCGACATAGCCGACAATTACAAGGACTATCTGTTTGACCATGCCCAAACAAGGTACGAGAATTACACCAGCGTTCTTAGTGAGGAGGACATAGACTGTTTTGACCTCTTTGACGATTTAGACTATCTTGAAGAATGGGTGCGGGATTGGATGTTAAAATGAAGCGCTCGCTGTTTAAGTTCAGCGTTGACTTATTTGAGGAGTTGGTTGCTAAGGTAACGAAGCGCCCAAACTTCAAATACCGCTGTAGTGACCAAGACCTCAAGAGCTGGGAAGCGTTCGTTGACCACTACCGAGGTAGGGTGCTTACCGAGGACTTTCTCACCAAGTACATCGAGTATGGTATTCAGAGCTGGTTCAATAAGGGCAGCGAGGAGGACTATTCACGCAGGGTGAGATTTTCTTGGGTAATCGGCAAGCAGGCTATTAAGCGATGGGACGTGTTCGGTGAGGAGACGAATGTACGCATCACCAGAGGTCACATCAAGAAGATATACAAGAAGGAGCTTGGCGTGGGTAAGGCTCGCACCTCGCTGGGCAAAGTTATTACAGAGGTGAACCCCACAGAGGAGGTTCAGAAAGCGAGATTTGCGGGAACGTCCAAGCGATTAGCTTGGTGCATTGCGATGACTACTCTTTATAACCACAAGAGTACCAACTGCGCAACCTGCGACTTCAAGACAGAGTGCAAGAGCATTCTGGAAAGTGAATATCCAAAAGTGTACAAGAGGAGAGGATATGGCAAATAACCTATCAAGTGAGTTTACATCCGAACTGCTCGCAACCGCCCTTCGAAATAGAGGGGTGTTTGAGATAGTTCTCCAACATATGAAGTTCTCATACCTTCAGTTCGAACCAGAGAAGAAGGTGTGGCAATACTTGTCTAAGCGCTTCAACAAGACCGGCAGAGTACCTACTATGGGTCAGCTGCAGCAAGCGTTCATTGACGATGACGATGTGTTGGACGTGCTTGAGAAGATTGACGATGTAGAGGTATCTGATGGGGACACCACGGGCATCATCGAGACGTTCAAGGAGTTCATCAAGCGTATGAAGTTCTTGGAGGCGAATGACCGAATTGTTGAGGTGTTCAATAGGGGCGACAAGGACAAGGCGTATGCCGAGTTCATGCGCTATGCCGAGGAGTTCGCCAACTTCACCATCGAGGAAGCCAAGTTTGAAACAGTCTTTGGCGACTTCACGAAGCGTAACATAAGACGCATGAGTGAAGATTGGTCGTTCAGATTTAAGGTGCCAACCCTCATCGATGAGCTTGATATGCGATTGGGCGGTATAGGTGGTGGTCCAGAGACTGGCGAATGCGTACTATGGCTTGGTGATAGTGGTTCTGGGAAGAGTCAGGTACTTGTACACGTGGGCGTTTCGGCAAGCCGTCAAGGTCATCGTGTAGCTCACTTTCAGCTTGAGGGTACGAGGGAGCAGTGTTTGAACAGATACGATGCCGCTTGGACTGGCTCGCTGTACCAAGACGTGAAGAGTGGTGCTATTGAGCCAGTGCGACTACAAGCAGCAAAGAAGATAGTCAAGAACATGTCGAAGACGGACATCATCGTGTCGTCCGAGGAGACGTTCAATGCTAAGACGTTGGTTGGCGTGCGTAGGGAGCTTCAGGAAATGGAGAAGAAATACGGCAAGATAGACGTCATCATCATTGACTATCTTGAGCTGTTAGAGGTCGGGGATGGTATAAACTATACGCCCCATGACGAGCGCTTCCGACAAGCCAAGCTGGCTAAGGGGATGAAGATGCTTGCAATGGAATTCAATGCCGTTGTGCATACGGCTACCCAGAGTTCATCTGTCCCCGATGAGCTCAAGCAGGATCCAGAGTTTGTTATAACGAGAGCGCAGCTGTCCGAGGACAAAGGGAAGATCAGACCATTTGACATCTTCATTACGATCAACCAGACCAGAGAGGAAGCAAAGAATGAGATAATGCGACTTCACACGGACAAGCTGCGAGACTACCGCAATGGCGAGCCGATTTATATATGCAACAACTTCAGTCGTTCACGCTTCTATGACCGCAAGCGCACGCTGTCGATTGACTGGGATGATATAAACAATGAAGATTAGTGATTCAGACCTTCGTGACCTGCTCACGAATTACAAGCTAAACAGAACGGGGCAGTACATTTGTGACTGCCCTTTTTGTGGTAAGGAAAGACACTTTTATGTGTCTAAGTCCAAGCAGGCGTTCGACTGCAAGAAGTGCGGAGAGAGCGGTAATATATACAAGCTACTTAGACACTTCAACAAGCTCTATCTTCTTCAGGGCGCAACAGTAGAGCAGAGGGACGAGCTAAAGAGCCTGAAAACGCTTATGTCGGAGAGTAGCCCAGCGAGTGAATTAGAGTTGGCAGAACTGCCCATTATAGCACTCCCCAAGGGCTTCCGCATAGTGCCTAAGAATAGGTATCTCAATAGCCGTGGTCTGACGAGCGAGGATATCAAGCGCTATGGCATAGGTGTAGTGAAGAGCGATGACTGGAAGATTGACGGCTATGTTATAATCCCAGTTAGGGACAATGGTGAGATACGTGGCTATGTCGGGAGATACGGAGCGAAGCACGTGCCGAAGGGGAGATTGAGATACTCTAATAGCGTAGGAGTGCCGTTTGGTGAGTTGCTCTACGGCTATGACGAGATACCCGATGGGGCAGAGTGCGTCATATTGGTTGAGGGGTGCTTCGATAAGTTTGCCGTTGATAGGGTACTTGACCTGAAGAATAGCGACAGCGTGAAGTGCGTAGCCACCTTCGGCAAGAAGATTAGCGATGCCCAGATCAAGAAGCTGATGAAGAAGGGCGTGCGAAGCGTCTTGCTGCTCTACGACTTTGACGCTATCAAGGAAATGAAGCGCTATGGGATGGAGTTAGCCAAGTACTTTGATGTCCTTATAACGTATACAACGAAGAAGGACATTGACGAGTGCACCGAGGAGGAAGCGCTTGAAGTACTGGCTTCGGGGCAAAAGCCAGCCGATTTTTCGATGTCTGTCGCAGGAAAACTGAGGAGAAAGTGACTATAACCGCCCTCCCCGCCAAAAATTTTTTCTCTCTTCAAAGTCCACATAGATAAACACCCTGCCAAGAGTGACGTCCACTTTCTCCAGAAAAAGTTTGAGAAAAATTTTGCCGTTCGAAAAATTCGCCGTACCTTTGTAATCAGAAAGGTAAGGGAAACGCTCATACCTCTAACAAAAACAAAACGAGACGAAAATGAACAAGACGATCAACGGAGTAGAATTTTACTCAAGAAAGAACGACAGAAGAGCGCTTGCAGCCTACCGCTCACCAGAAGGCGCAGAAACGCTGGAAGATGCGAAGCGCCTTGCCGAGAAGATCTTGGCGAGCTATGTCCAGAAGGAGCCAGGAAATGAGTACTGGAGCATCGAAATCGAAAGCAAAGACGGGCATCTGGTAGAACTTAGCTGGCAATTTGAAGGCGATAGCGACTGTGGAGACGAGTTCATCAAGACCTATATCGATGGGAAGCGTCTATATGATCAAAAGTATGCCGACAAGATGCGTGACGCCTATATGATAGGCGATGCTAAGAATTTACTCGCATCGACAACTGTCGAGGAGTGGAAGGGAATAGGCATAGAGTGGTTCAATGAGCACGTAGCATACGTTGCTAACTATTTCGAGGATGACTTCACCAAAGAGCAGCACGAAGAGATAAAGCGCATCAGCGACATCCTCAAGTAACATCATCTACAAACAGTAAGCGCCCCGCCCCCCGATGAGGCGGGGAGCTTAAACGAAACGAGACAAAATGGAAACGTATATCATCAAGCGTCAATTCCTCCCCGAAGGTATCAATATAGAGTTCGTCAAGGCAAACAGCCCCGAAGAAGCCCTAAGCATCGCAGTCCAGAAGGAGTACAACGTACTCAAGAACAAGACAGCGAGGGTAGTAAACACCGAGGTAACGAAGTTAAGCCTGACCAAGAGTGAGAAGCCTATCTACCTAACTGACGGCAAGTTCGTCATAAGCGGGGAGATCAATGAGCTTTGGAGCGCTCTGTTCAAGCCCTTCTCTGACAAGTTCTTGGGGTTCGAAGGGCATGACGCTTACTTACATCTTTGCGTAGATGCTACTTTTTCTGCAGTGAATTTAGCGTTGGTGATGAACGAGCTTGAAAAGAAGTTCGGGGTGGCAATGCCCGAGTTCGCTTCAAGATGGAAGTCTTTGAACGAACTGCAGGCATCCCTGATAAATCTTGAGAAATAGTAAAGTCGCCAAAGTTATAGCTAACAAAGAGTAACAAATAAACAAAATGGCAAAGGTACTAAGAACTGACGGGACGAGCAAGATTGTCCGCCCTGCTAATCGAAAAGAGGGCTTCACGTTAGAGGAGCTCAAGAGCTTGGTCGGCTGTGATACGATAGAGATCATCCCTATCTGGGAGCACGAAAGAGGCAACGGCTCCGTAGTCGTAGACGAAGAAGCCCTGATGAAGGAGGTCTTACCAGCGGTGAATCAACAAGCGACTCAGCTTGTAAGAGAACTTGGGTTCATGGGTAGAGATATAGTCATTGTAGGTGATGTCTTGGTATGCTGGGACGAAGATCAAGAACTGAAATGAACATCGAGACGAGACAGCGCATCAGCGCAGAGGTAAAGAACGCTGTATCACTGATCAGCGAAGCCCTACTTGAAGGGCGCACGAACGTAACCACAGAGGTAATCAAGCCTAAAGATGGCGAGGACATTGACTCAAAGGCAGTAGCCCACGAGGTTCAGAGACACCTCAAATCACTTGGCTTCTCCGTCATCATGGGATGGGACACAGTCGGTCAGGACGGCATTCAATATCCCGAACTAACTATCAGCATGCCCAAGAAGGGCTTGTTCAACTGGATCAAGAACGTATTAAACAGCAAGTAAAATGGTACGCACATCTACTCTTATAGCAGTAATCATCTACGTAGTCACCGCCATCCTTCAGGGGTGTTATTGGGAGTTCTCAATCAATAGCGGTCACGCCTTCGCTAACTTTTTCACCCCTCTGTTTGCAGGAGGTATCTTGCTTGGGGTGTTCCTCTTGGCTCGCAACGAGCTAACAAATTCTTGCGGCAATGAGTAAGGCTACGGAGCTGGTTGTAATCAGCAATGGCGCTGTAGTGGCGGTCGATGAGGTTACGAGCGATGGCGTCCTCACAAGACTTGCCTACACGCCATACAATAGCGATGAGGCGGATAAGTTCGCCATAGCTATGGGCGATCAGGAGACCTTAGAATTCAAGGGGAAGGTGCTAAGGAGCTGCACCGAGTCAGAGGTGTTATCATTCTTCCTGATAGCCTTGCAGTGGGCAAAAACTAACTACGACAAACAGAAGATAATCAATGGGATCAAAAGAGACATCTACGAAGCGAAAGTATGATATTGCTCTCATAGTAATACTGCTACTCGCTTCAATCTTCTCCACGATATACGTAGTGGCGACTATGCGGAGCATTGGGAGTTCGTCTAAGCTCATTGACGACACCTATATCATTCGCACCAAAGTTATTAGAAACGAAAGGGGTTACAAGGTCATCAAAAGGTACAAATACAAGCTGATCGACTCAATGGAGAAGGTTGTAAGACCTGGCGATGGTGGCTTCTCAACGTTAGAGGAGATATAATCATGGAAGAAGAAAGAGACTTTGGCGCCCAAGAAGAGGGCAGAAAGAGGAGTCACACAATGCTTCGCTTCGAAGGCAAAGACATCGCCATTCAACTCAGCTCCATCAAGACGATAGAGACGATTGACGAAAGCGAAACACTTACCAGCGGTCGCACCGAAACAAGATACGGCATAGTCATCAATCGAGGGCTTGAATATAACTCAAGTATGAGAGCGGATATGACCATATGGTATGACGACTGGAAGAGACGTGACGCAGCGTATAACAAAGTGATGAATATCATGTCGGACAACGGCTATGACGTCATAAATGTATAACACAATAACAAGGTAAAAGATTATGAACAAGTTCGAATTAGTAAAGGCACTCGCCAAGGACGCAGGTGTAACGCAGGAAACGGCTTCAGCTGTCGTTGCTTCGCTTGAGAAGGTAGTCAAGGAAACAGTCATCGAGAAGGGTGAGCAGATCCAGATCACGGGCTTCGGCACTTTCAAGCAGAAGGTCGCTAAGAGCCGTGACGCAATCAACCCCCTCAACAAGAAGCCTATCAAGACGAAGGCATACCGCTCGCTGACGTTCACGGCTTCTCAGTCTGTCAAGCAGTTCGACTAAGGCGTATGTTCACCAACATCAAGCGTTGGATCATCCGAGGCATACTTGGCAAGCAAACGTGTAGTGAGCTGCTTAACGCTCTTCACTACAGCAAGTACAAGTATGTTCAGCGCAATGACGCCCAGCGTGCCTCAGATGTTGAGGTAGCCATTCGAAAGGCAAGCCCGATGCTTGTCAGCTCCGAGGTTGCCGAGTACATCGAGTGGAAGTTCAATGGCGAACAACCCAAGACTGAGGCATGCAAGGAAGCCTACAAGATGGGCTTGAAGGAGGGCTATGCAAATGGTTGCTTAGCCACTGTCGAGAACATCCGAGAGAACTTTGACGACTGGGCTCCCACCCTTGGCCTTGTCCGCACGGACGAGGTAGAGGAAGAGGAGAGCGAAGACGCAGAAGGGGACGTTGACGCAAGCCCAGAGACCGAAGAAAATACGGATAACGCTCCATCTGCCGAAACAGAAGGAGAGGATGCCGAAGAAAATGCCGTTGTTGGCAAAGAGGAAGCATAGCCATTGTTTCTTTTAGTTAGGCGTTGGGGGATTGCTTATGTAGTCTCCCAACGTTTTTCTTAAAAAGATGATAATATGATAAAGTCTAATTACATTGTTCACGATTGTGAAACTGGTGGTCTTGATCCAGAGAAGAACCCAATAACGCAGTACGCTGCAGTAGTGCTTGACGGGAAGACACTGAAGGAGATAGACCGCTTTGAGACGTTTGTCAAGCCGTATGCAGGTCTCAAGATAGAGCAAGCGTCATTGAACGCAACGATGGTCAGTATGGCGGATATCAACAATGGCGCAAAGTATGAAGATTTTGTCAAGTCGTTGAAGGACTTTTGGCGTAGTCATAGGACGTCAAACCAAAGGTTCGGCAGACTTATCTCAGTCGGGCACAACGTGACCTTTGACCACAGCTTCTTGTACCTCGCATGCGGCTACCTTGGTATAGACATATGGGACTATCTGTATGAGAATTTCGTTGATACCTTGGTACTCTCCAAGATGGCCTTCGGGGTCAATGGTGATGAGAAGATAAAGCTGTCGGACTGCTGCCAACGAGCAGGTATCACTCTAACGGACGCTCACGGAGCAATGAATGACGTAGAAGCTACGGCTGACCTCTTCAGATGGTTCACCAAGAAGATGAGGAGCGTTGGCGGGGCAAAGTCATCGACTGTTTCCGATGAGGAGGTTGAGAGACGTATTCAGTTTGAATTTTCATTCCACAAATAGTATATGTTAGACAAGGCTATATTGCAGCTGCCAGTGCACCGATTAGAGTGCCTTCGATTGATCGAGGAGACAGTTGAGAGCTTAGACGATAGAGGACTGGCTGAGCTTCTGCAAGGATCAGGCGGTGACTTGGACAAGCTCTTTGAGGTGATGATGGAAGATACGTACAGAGTCATGTACACTGGAGATACCAACGTTGACTTCACCCCAAAGTACCCAGAGCGACTTGCGCAATCTTTAGAGGAGATACTGCGAGAGCACAACATCACGTACTTCATAACGTCCGTCCTTCCCGACTTTCAGATGAGCCGTCACCACTTAGAGTGGGGGGACTTCACGATGCGTTATAGCAAGCTGTGCATCGAGGCAGCCCGTGACCATGGTAAGTGCATAGGCATTAACGACTTGGTGATGATGTATGACGGCACCTTCAAGTTGGCCAAGGACGTTGTCAAGGGGGAGAGCCTAATGGGCTGGGATAGCAACCCACGTGTCGTCAATTACAACGAGCGAGGGCAAGCGTCTATGTATTCCGTCATAACAGAGGACGGCAGAGCGTACAACGCCAACCTCAATCACGAGCATACAGTGCTCTTAGATAGCAAGGAGATAGTTGAGATGAGTACCTTAGACCTGCTCAATCTTGACACGGACGACAAGGGCTACATCAAGGGCGTGCACCTTATCTCAGTTGAGCCCGTCAGGAGCGGCAAGCGTCTCAGCGGTAATGACGTGCACCTGATGGCCAACGGCATCTGCACAGACGGCTTCGTGCCTTCGTATCTAAGTTTACAGCCACACGAATTAAGCACCGAGACGGCACGAAAATTAGTGCGTGATATAGTTACTATCTTAGACGAGAAGCATGGCAGTAGGGCACGCAGAGGTGGCAGAGACTCAATAGCACTTAGTATCACCGACTGTCTGACAATCGACATCTTCCATACCCTGAATCATCTGTTCAGCTTGATGGGCTGTCAGTTAGAGGTACAGAGACAAGAGAATGAGTTGGTATTGTATTTCGACAAACGAGCCGAGGCAATACTCAATCATTCGGAGAAGCTGGATTTGTCCCTGCCTAATATAGGTGGTGTCAATTTGGTAGCCAAGAAGAGATTTAAGCTGCAGTCATCACACGAGAGCGAGTACTGCTGCATAAACGTCATAGGGCGTGATAAGAGGTACGTGCTCAATCACGGCATAGTAACTCACAATAGCTACTACTTCAGCAATGCCTACCCAATATGGAAGCTATACACCTACGCTAAACAGCGCAGGGGCGCTTACTCGCAGAGACCTGACAAGTTCAATAGCAATAGAGGGTATCTGTTTTCGTTCTCTCTCCAGCAGAGCGTTGACCTGATGGAGATTTTGAAGGGTACAATTGAAGGCAACGACATACTACGTGACCGATTGTTCCCTGCAAGCAACAGAGAGGGAGCTTGGAGTGGTACTAACATCGTGTGCAAGAATGGAGCGAGACTAACGTGTAAGGGCTTCGGCTCTTCCGTGCGTGGTGCTCACCCCTATTGGATCATAGTGGATGACGGACTGAAGGATAATGTCATATACTCAAAACTGCAGCGACAGAAGAGTATTGACTACTTCCATTCTGTTATTATGAACATGCTTGTCCCAAGAGGTCAGATTGTAGTGGTCGGTACGCCCTTCCACGCCAATGACCTCTATGGCGACTTGAAGACCAAGAACGGATGGATGGTTGTCGAATATCCAGCTATCTTCCCCAATGGCGAGATACTTTGGCCCAACAGATGGTCGTTCAGAGACCTTATGGACAAGAGAGCTACGCAGGGCAACATCATCTTCTCACGAGAGAACTTGTGCAGGCCAGTCACTAATGAGGCGTCAATCTTCCCGCTGTCTATCCTTGAGCGCTCGCTGTATAGGATGGAAGAGTACACGCTGGTGAAGGATAGAGACTCATTCCCTATCAAGTTCCCACGTGTGGTAGTAGGTTGCGACTTTGCTATATCAGCCAACGTAGGTAGCGACTATACAGTGTTCACTGTTTGGGGAGTTGACGATGATAACGAGCGCTGGTTGATGTATTTCTATCGAGAGAGCGGCAAGACCTTCAATGAGCAGATGCAAATCTTGAAGGGTATCAATCTACGCTTCCGCCCTGACAGCATGATCTTAGAGCAGAACGCCTTCCAGCAAATCTTCGTGCAGGAGAGCGACAAGGCGGGGCTGCCAGTAGTCGGTCACACCACAGGTATAGATAAGTTTGACCTGAAGAGCGGATGGCCAGGGCTTGCTATCGACTTTGAGCGTGGCAAGATACACATCCCTATTGGCGATGAGCATAGCCGCAACGTCAAGGACTTGATATTTTCAGACCTATCGAGCGTTGCATTCACCGACAAGGGGCTTGCGAGCGTAGGGGAGCACGATGATATTAGCTCTTCGTTCTGGCTTGCTAAGTTGGGCGCTAACTTGATAACCACTGGTTTCAAGTACACCTTCTTAGATTAGCAGAGTTCTAAAGGATAGACACATAACTCAAATACATTATGAACAAAAGACAAGTGAATATTGTCTTGTCTGGCTACGGCAGACTGCCAGTATACAAGACCGAGAAGAGCGCTGGTTGCGACATCTACGCTGCTAATGCTCACGAGATAATTCTCCACCCTTGGGAGAGAAAGCTCATCCCAACTGGCATCCGAGTTGAGATGCCCGAAGACTCATACGCTCAGATGGCGCCAAGATCAGGGCTGTCCCTCAAGGAGGGCATCGTGGCTATCACGGGCATCATCGACAGCGACTATCGAGGAGAGGTTGGGGTGATCTTATCTAACCAGTCCAATCGAGCGTTCGCTGTGAATCGAGGAGACCGAGTTGCACAGATGGTATTCATTGGCGATGGCGGTCTGTTCCAAGCTGACTTCAACAACGTGGAAAATCTGTCCGACACCGATAGAGGTGAGTCAGGCTTTGGCTCCACAGGTATTTAGCCCTTTATGTTTTCGGCACGCAGGAGGGGGATGAACTCTTCTTCCTGCGTGTCTTAATTGTTATACGTTATATGATTGATAGAAAAAGAGGTATTGATCTGATGGCAGAGTACGTGTTCTTGAGCAAGTACTCTCAAGTCAAGGAGGATGGCGAGCTTGAAAGCTGGGAAGAAGCTAACAAGCGTATTTACGACATGCACCGAATGAAGCTATATTCAAGAGGTGTCCTGAGCAGGGAGGTTGAGAGCGTTCTCGCAAAGGCTTTGGCCATGGAAAACGACAAGATCATACTCTCATCCCAGAGAAGCCGTCAGTTTGCTTCAACTTCACCCAATAGTGGTATCTTGAAGCACGAAGCAAAGATGTACAACTGCACGTCTACATACGTAGACCGACTTGAGGTGTTCAGCGAGATCATGTACCTTCTGCTTTGCGGAGCGGGCGTGGGCTACAGCTTGAGCAAGCAGTATATCACCAAGCTCCCTGAAGTCAAGACGAAGAGCGGGCGGTCATCCTACTTCGAAATACCCGACAGCATCGAGGGTTGGGCAGATAGCATCGATGTCCTCATCAGAAATCTGTACCAAGGTAGCTTCGTGTTCTTTGACTACTCAAAGATACGTCCCAAGGGTGCTTTGATTGATGGTAAGTTCTTAGCGCCAGGCCATGAGAAGCTCAAGCGCACCCACGAAATGATAACCAATATATTCAACAAGGCAAGAGGGAGACAACTATCATCTTTGGAGCTCCATGACGTCATCTGTTCGATTGCTTCGTCAGTCGTCAGCGGGGGCGTTAGAAGAAGCGCTATGATTGCTCTCTTCGACAAGGACGATGTCGAAATGCGAGAGTGCAAGAAAGACCAATCTTGGTACCTGAACGAGGAGACGAAGGACAGAGCATATGCAAACAATTCCGTTCTGATGACTTCGAATGACCCATTGACTCTTGCAGAGATCAAGGACTTCCTGACAGTCGTCCGCAACTTCGGAGAGCCAGGGTTCATCAAGGTCAAGGATAAGGCGTACACTGTCAACCCCTGCGGGGAGATTGTGATGCTACCAACGATAGACGGCACTACGGGCTTTGCTTTCTGCAATCTGGTAGAGATTAACGCACAGAAGATTAAGAGCGCTGAGGAGTTCTACGAGGCATGCCGTATAGCATCTCAGATGGCGACTATTCAGGCGGTGTACACCGACTTCAAGTATCTCTCACTCGCCACGAAGAAGATTGCTCAGAGAGATAGAGCCGTAGGAGTATCAATCACGGGCTTCCTTGGCGCTAATAACATACTGACCAACGAGGTACTGAGAAAGGGCGCCAAGATAGTCGCTGACGCTAACTATGAGATGGCGGAGCTTCTTGACATCCACAGCTCAAGAGCGTGTACGACTATTAAGCCAAGCGGCAACGCTTCGGTGATCTTAGGCTTGTACTACAGCGGCATCCACCCCGCTCACGCTTCTAAGTATATCAGACGTGTGACCATCACGAAGCATGACCCAGAGTACATTGCCCTCAAGGACACGCCACTTGTAAGAGATATCAGTGAGGACTCAGCGCAAATATCCTTCCCTATCGATATGACGGACGATGACGTGGAGATTATCACCAAGGACGATATGAGCGCCACCGAGCACCTTGATCTGATCTTCAGAGTAAAGGAGAACTGGGTTGACCGAGGTATCAGAAGGGATGCACGCATCAGGTCACTATTTGGCGAGAAGCCTCACTCAAACAACGTGTCCGCTACTGTAGAGGTTGCAGATGGCGAGTGGGATGAGGTTGCTGAGAAGATATACGAGAACTATGGCGTGTTCACGGGCGTATCTCTTCTGCCTAAGATAGGCGACAAGGTGTACCCAACAGCGCCCTTCGTCCGTGTCGATGAAGATACGCAGGCAGAGTACGATGCTATCTGTGAGTATATAGATAACAATGACATTGACTTTGCTTCTATACTAAAGAATAGGTTGAATGTTGAGAGCGGGGCGCTGACGGCTATGGCCTGCAGCGGTGGTTCTTGCGAACTGAAGTAGTATGAGCGCCTGCGAGTATCTTGAACCAGTCTTGGCTGATATAAGGGACAAGTGGGACACCGAGGTGTACGCTATGTTAGATAGCGACACTTGGTTCATCTGCTTAGTAGATGTCTCGCTGTACGTCAGTCAGGACTTCAAGGAATGGTTGTCTATATATAGGAGTAGGATGGGTGTACCTTTTTCGGTCGTCTTTTGCGGCAAAGGGGGTACTAATTTGAAGCTACTTGAGCAACTTTCGTCAGAAGAAAGGCTGGTTGTTTGACGATTTAGGGGGTTGAGTTTCGTACTTGACCCCCTTTTTCTTGCTCCCCGCCAAAAATTTTTTCTCTCTTCAAAGTCCACATAGATAAACACCCTGCCAAGAGTGACGTCCACTTTCTCCAGAAAAAGTTTGATGAAAATTTTGCCGTTCGAAAAATTCGCCGTACCTTTGTATCAGAAAGGTAAGGGAAAAGCTCATACCTATAACAAAAACGAGACAACAAAATGAAGACTGAAAAAATCTATCAGGTTGCATACGACAGCCGCAATGGGGACGAACGAGTAGTGACTGGCACTCTCACGGAGCTGGTGAAGCACTTCGGGTACACTCTTGAAGTAGGAGCGAGCTACAATGGTAAGATCAACACCAACCCCAAGACAATCGCATCCTTCATCAACCACTACAACAAGGCAGTGGACGAACAGTATGGTGGCTATTACCGCCCTTACCTTAGAATGAAATAAGAGCCATGGCTAAGAGAGTAGTTGACAAGCTGTTCGAGCAGTATCAGCACCTTGCACAAGTGTACGCATCGAAGGTGTTCTCATACGAGAACATCGGGCTTGAAAAGGAAGACATAGTGCAAGAACTATCGATCAAGATATACCAATCAATTCTCGCTTACAGCGAGAAGTGGATGCGGTATAAGAGCGGGGAAGAGAAGAAGCCAGTACCCCTTCAGGCGTACATCATGACCGCTCTATCTAATAAAGTCCTTGATATCACCAAGCTGATCGATAGACAAGGTGTGACCACCCCGATGTCCGAAGTTGACTTTGACTACGGGGTTGAAGACAACACCAGAATAGACGCAGAGAAAAACGAGTTCATCCTAAATGGGGTGGACGTCCTTGAGGGGCTTTGCGGTAGAGAGCGTACGATGTTCATCATGTTCATCCGAGGTCACAAGGGGGGTACTCTAAGTAAGGTATGCCCCAAGTACAAGGAGGTCATCGAGCGTCACCGCACCATGCTGGTAGAGAAATACGGATCATCCCTCACGATGCAGACCACCATCTACAAGGTAACCAACCACGAGGACTAAGAAAGAAAGTCACCAAAGTTATAGCTAACAAACGTATAACATAACAAAAACAAAAGATCATGGCTAATCTAAGTAAGCAAGACATCAAGGAGCTCAGCTCAGTAGGCATCACGGGCATCACCGACATCGAAGAAGCACGTCAGATAATCATCGAAAAGCTGGCTAACGAACACGACACCCCAGGGATGGAAGATGAACCACTTGACGTTCTCATCGACATTCTCAAGGCTTGCGTGAACGACAGCGACGAAGACGAAGAGGAGGGCGAAGACGAGCTGCCCGAAGAGGACGATGATGAGCTCCCAGAAGACGAGGACGAAGAAGACGAGGACGAGGAGGAAGACGAAGAAGAGGACGAGGACGAAGATGAGCTGATGGCTCAGGCTGCCGAGGAAGCAAAGGAGGCCAAGAAGGCTGCCAACGAAAAGAAGGAGCAGGCCAAGAAGGCAAAGGAAGCAGAGTCAGCTCTCAAGCAGGCTAAGCAGCCCGCCAAGCGCAAGTCCAACCGACTTGATCCTCAGAACAACGAGGAAGACCGCAAGCCCTTCGAGTATTTCCGTGAGTTCTTCCCAGAACTTATGTACGAGTTCGCTTGGGTCAAGAACGCTGGTGTAAGCATCAAGTACAAGGGTGAAAATGCCAGCCGTGGCGTCCTTCTCATCGAAGCAGCACTGCGCAAGGAAGATGGTACCATCACTTGTAACTGCTACTTCAACACGATGACCAAGAATGTCGAGGAGTTCGAGAAGGCAAATTATGAGTTCAAGCGCAGCTGGAACAACGTCCCCTTCCTCTCCAAGGTCACCTTCCCAGAAGTGCTTGAGGCTCTCAACACCTTCAAGAAGTTCATCAAGGACAAGGCTCAGGCTACCGACAAGAAGCTGGGCGAAAATCGACAGAAGATGGAGGATGACCTGAATGCCGAGAAGAAGGCAACCAAGAAGCCATCTAAGAAGGCTGCCGAGAAGGAGCAGGAAGCCACAGCTGAAAAGGCAGCGCCAAAGAAGAAGGCAAAGACAAAGAAGTAGGAACGCTTCAAAAGTGGGTTAAAAGAGTGCTATGGGCGGTCGGAGTAAAATCTGCACCGCCCATAGTTATATATAACATATACGATATAAATAGGTAGATTATGATAGTTGGATCACAAGCGAAGAGCTTTTCAGACGCTTACCCAAGCGTGGTAGAATTACTTGATAAGAAGGGATCAATTGTTGCGAGCCGCAATGGCGTATGCAAGGAGTTTCTGAATTTCCATACCGAGATAGAGTGCCCACACAGACGATTTGTTGGTGGTAATAATAGAGGGATGAACCCATTCTTCCTGATAGCCGAAGCGATTTGGATTGCGGCTGGGCATAGCGATGTTGCATTCCTCTCCATCTTCAATTCAGAGATAGTCAAGTACTCAGACGATGGCAAGGTGTTTCACGCACCCTACGGCTTCCGCTTACGCAAGTACGGAGCACGAGCAGAGGATGGGGATAGACTGGTATCTCACGGCATCGATCAGGTCGCTACAGTCATCCGAATGCTTTGGAATGACCCATCCGACAGAAGAGCCGTTATGAGTATCTGGGACGCTAAGCAAGACTTGGCAGCGGACTCAAAGGACATCCCCTGCAACGATATGGTGATGATCAAGGTCAGAGATAGACAGATGCATACAACCATCTGCAATCGATCAAATGACGTTCACTGGGGGCTTCCTACTAACGTGTTTCAGTTCTCATTCCTCACCGAGCTAATGGCTGGGTGTTTGGACTACGTTTTAGGCACGCAGACGCACATCAGTCAGAGCCTGCACCTATACGACTGGCACGAGGATATCACCGATGCTATGCGCTTCTGCGGCTTCTCAAACTACACCTTGTATGAGGGTATAGGAGCGAACTGCATCCCTATTGACTTCAACTTTGAGTCAGAAGTCCCCCCTATCAGATATGTTGAGCTGAGCAACTACCTTAACGACATCATTGCTCAGGTGAAGCGAGCCTATCTTGGCGAGGAGGTGGACAAGCGTGTACTTGACAAGATTTGGAAGTTTAGCAAAATTCTGTACGCCTATACAGAAATGCTTCTGATCTACATCGACTACAAGAAGTCAGAGGGCGATAAGGAGGAGCGTAGACACCGAGCGCTCAACAGCATCTCAGCGCTTTGCGTCCTGATCGAGGCAGCGGGCTACCGCACCGACAGTTGGGACTTGTACTACATGTGTTCCGCTTTCTTCATGCGCAATTTGAAGGATAGAAGCATGTACGATCAGGAGCTGGTAAAGAAGCTGACAGCGTTATAATAGACGTATGGACAGACTGAACGATTGGTTAAGAAGAAATAACATGAGCGAGGTAGAGCCGTCATACATTGGCGGCTCTACTGTGCTACAAATGCCCGAGATTGGGAGCTGCATCTACGTCAAGCCCAATGAGGACGGCTTCGTGCTGAGTGAAGACTTTTTCCTCACCCTCAGCGATGACGACTTTGCATTGGTCGAAGACAAGAAGGTGGACGCTTTCGTGTTCGAGTTCGGGGGCGCTTTCTACTGGTCAAAGATCATCGAGGGCAAGAACAAGTACAGAGAGGTCGGCTACATCCCGAAGCTAAATGATCTGAAGTACTTAGGCAATGCCGCAGGAGGCAATTCTGCCACGCTCTGCCACTTGGGCGTACATTCCGAGTACGAGATATTAAACGGCTCAAGTTCGGCAGCGAGGTGGGCAAAGAAGGCATCATTTTTAGGCGTCAAGTTCTTAGGCATTTGCGACAAAAATACGCTCGCTGGCACGCTCGCCTTTCAGACCGCTTGCGAGAAGGTGGGGATAAAGCCTATCATCGGCGAGACAGTTAAGATTGCCGTTGGCTACGATGGTGAGAACATCCCAGAGACCTTCGACATGAAGCTATACGCCAAGACCATCGAGGGATGGAAGAACTTGCTACTGATCAACAAGGCTATCAATGTGACCTATGACGGCTTCATCCCCAAGGAGGAGCTGCTTGAGCTTGGTAGCGGTATAGTAGCGGTGTTCAGTTTGGGTAGCGAACTTAACGTGTACCATACCGATGAGGAGCGCTGCGCTGAAGTCCTCTCCGAGTACCTTAGTGCCTTTGACGATGTCTACTACCAGATAGACAGCGTAGTGTTCACCGCTGGCGCTAATCAGGTCAGGATGTATGCAGCGCTTGACAACTACCTATCGAAGTATGTTGACTTTGTTAAGCCAATTCTCATCAATGATAGCTATTGCGTAGATGAGGAGGAGGTATGCCTGAAGCCCTATCTTAACAAGATCAGCGGTATCATCGAAGCGCAGTCATCAAACCAATTCTTCAAGACCAACGATCAGACCATGTCGTACTTTGACTACGTGATCGAGGGTACGGATGGTAAGTTCAAAGAGGTCGTTGAGCAGGCCATGAAGAACGCCATTGAGATGAGCGAGAGCGTTGAATTCAAAATCGAAAGCGGCACGAGGAAGCTGCCTAAGTTCGAAGTTGAAGACGTTATCTCATTCTTCTACGATAAGGTTGCAGAAGGGTACAGCGAGCGCTTGGGACACCTATCCGATGACGAGCTAAAGAAGTACGATGAGCAGCTTGCCACTGAGTTTGAGGTAATTGTTCCCAATGACCTTTGCGACTACTTTATGATCCTTTGGGATATAATGAATTGGTGCAGGGCAGAGGGTATCAATACTGGGACTGGTCGTGGTTCTGTATGCGGTAGCTTGGTAGCCTATCTTCTTCACATCACCGATGTTGACCCGCTGAAGTATGGGTTGATGTTCGAGCGCTTCTTGAACGAGACACGTGTAAGCGGTGAGCGTGCAAAGTCAGCTGACAGTATGCCCGATATTGACTGCGACTTTCCAACCCTACATCGAGACGAGGTCAAGGAGTATATCAAGAACAAGTACGGCTACGACTTTACGTGCTCCATTGGTACTTATACCCGAATGAAGCTGAAGACCTGCCTGAAGGACTTTGGTAAGATCATAGGCTTGCCGTTCGATGTGACCAATAGACTTACCAAGGACATCGATGATCAGATTGACTATGAGTGGCAGGACTTGTTCAACTACGGCAGAGAGAGCAAGGTTGTGTACGACTTTATCCAGAAGTACCCCAACGTAGTTATGCTGACGAAGTTCGCCCTAAATCAGCCAAAGGCAAAGAGTATACACCCCTCAGCGGTCGTGATCACGCCAAAGCACGCTGTTGACGGCTCTAATAAGGATGTGGACATTTGGCAATGGCTCCCAATACAGAAGATTGATGGGATGCTTGTTTCCGAGTGGGAGGGCAAGTACATCGACAAAAGTGGCTTCCTGAAAGAAGACATCCTTGGGCTTAACCAGCTTGACAAATTCAAAGACGCTCTTGATCTAATCAAAGCTAACACTGGTAAGCAGATTGATCTTAACGCCATACCGCTTGATCAAGAGGAGGTGTTCAAGTACTTCAAAAGAGGTTGGAACGAGGACGTGTTCCAGTTCGGTACCAACGGACTGATGAGCTACTGCAAGAGCGTGAAGCCCGACACTATCGAGCAGCTCATTGCTATGACGGCTCTCTTCAGACCTGGCCCAATGGAGCTTAACGCCCACATAGACTTCAGCGACATCAAGAACGGCAGGAAGAAGCCCGTGTTTGACGTTGGGATGGAAGATATAACGAAGGACACGTTTGGGCTGTACGTCTATCAGGAGCAAATCATGAAGGCGGTTGTCGTAGGGGGCTTAACCCAAGTTGAGTCGGACATCCTTCGAACAACCATCAAGAAGAAGGACATCGCAACGCTGTCTGCCTTTGGCGATAAGTTCAAGGAGGGCTATGTGAAGCTGCTAAAGAGTAAGGATGTGAAGGAGCCAGAAGCATACGCATCGAGGGTATGGGATAAGCTGCTTGCATTTAGCTCTTATGGCTTCAATCTCTCGCACGCTGCAGCCTATACGCTTATGTCCTACCAAAGTCAATGGCTCAAGGTGAACTATCCCCTTGAGTTCTGGACAGCGTCCCTGCAATGGTCAAAGGAGAGCGAAGTGCCCTACCGATTAGCAGAGCTGAAGAAGACTGGCGCTGACATTGAGGTTAGACCTCCAGACATCAATATATCAGCCGAGGGGTTCACGTGTAGCGCCAAGCGCAATATGATCTTCTTCTCGCTAATGAAGATCAAGTTTGTCGGGGAGAAGGCAGCCAGCCGCATCCTTGAGGAGAGAAGACAGCATGGTAGTTTCTTCTCGCTTGAAGAGTTCGTTGAGCGGACGAGAGCGAAATCAGTGACCAAGAGAGTGGTTATGCAGCTGATCATCGCAGGGGCGTTTGACCTTCTTGAGGATATAGAGCACGTCAGAGAGCGAAAGGACATTGTCAAAAAGTACCTTGTTGATATGCGAGGTGAGGATATGCCCGCTGAGTTCATGACGCCAGAAGCAGCAACGAACGCTTTTTGGATCATGGAGCAGAAGAAGGCTACTGGCTACGGCAATATTGACTTTGAATCACTTGTCCGTGACTCTATCAAGAGCAAGCGCATCTTAGACCTATATACGGATGACTTGGGCTTTATGGCAGCGAGGGAAGGCAAGGAGATAGCCGTTGCTGGCAAGGTTATATTCTACGTTGAAAGAGACGCGAAGAACGGCAAGATGCTGTCTATACAGCTTGACTGCAACAACACGATCATCCCAGTGACGTTTTGGCCAGATGCCTACGGGCGTGTTGGCGAGCGAGCCGAGGACTTGAAGGGTCAAATTGTCGCTCTCAGCGGTGAGGTGAAGAAGGACAAGTTCAAGGGGGAGAAGGCTATATTCAGCAATACCAACACGAGATTGTTTTTAATACAAATAACAGAGTAGTATGAAGATGACTAAGGAGAGCATTGACAAGTGCTTAGAAGAAGTGACCGAGACGTTGTTGAAGAAGAATGCCGACTATGGCAGCGCTTCGTTTGACCTTGGTCTGAATGGGAACATGGTTCACATTTGGGATAAGACAAGACGCTTCCGATCACTTGTTGAGAAGGCGATGAAGGGCGATGAAGCGCCAAACTATGAGGGTATAGAGGACACCCTGAGAGACCTGATTGGCTATGCCGTGATAGGCTTACACATCTTTGAGGATGAGCGTAGAAGAAATGACTAACGCTCTTGCTAAACTGCAAGAGCTACAAGGAGGTGTAGACATCCCTGGCCTTCAGTTTGACGCAGTCGTGTCCAACTTGGTCGATACCAAGTACAAGGGCATGATCGATGCAGGAACAGAAGGAGGGGCTGAGCTTAGAAAGAGCCTGATCAAGTACTACACCGATACAGCGAGGATGGAGATACAAGGCAAGATTGATACGATCAAGTCTTGCTTCTCAACCGCCAAGAGCCAAATCGAAGCGCTCCAGCAGTCGATAGTAAACGTGGCTGCGAGTAACGCTATACCGAGCGTCATAACAGCAGGAGCGGCAACGAGCGTGCCCAATCCAGCCCACTTTATCATCGAGAACAGACAGAAGAAGCAAGCGCTCATGTCTGCCGCTAAGGGGGTGATTGGTACGTTGAGCACGATGCTGATAGCGGCAATCTCTATCTACTTTGAGCTGCCGCCATCCGTATCAGCCGTCATAGATTTAGCCACCAAAGTTATATCTATCATAAACACAATTCCGAGTTGATATGCTGAAAAGAATAATCGAAATAGCTGGCGAGGAGTACCGCCTGATATGGGATGAGTTTGAAGAAGACATCGATGTAGATAGGCTTCTGAAAATAGACTACTCAAATCTGGTTGGCGAGGTAATCACCTTCCCAGTCATCGTGAACAAGTTCGGTCAGATGCTTGCAGAGCTTGAGAGCAAGGTCAGCGAGTCAAAGCTGAACTTGGAGGTATGGGAAGCGAAGAAGAAGGAGAAGCTGCGTACAAAGTTTATGGAGGAGAACAATGGCAAGTCTCCGACAGTAGAGTGGCTCAACAACGCCCTTCTCAGCTCCCCTGAATATGCCGTGATGAAGAAGAAGCTCATTGAGCTGCAAAAGGATAGAGACTACCTCAATTCAATCTTCTGGGCGGCAAAGGACAAGTCAAACAAGCTGGACAGACTTTCGTTGACTATACAAGATAACACCATCAGCTCATCCCTTATAGAGAATAAGGCAAATGGCGTAGTCTTGAAGAAGATGAAAAAGAGCTAATATACATTATAATCATGAGCAATTTAAGAGACAAATTCAAGGCGACAAAGGTTGCCGAGATCAAGAAGAGCATCGACACTGAAACGGCTATTCTGGGCTACAACTCAGGTCAGGAGTATCTGCGCCTTGAGAGCGGCAAGACTACCAAGATCAGAATTTACCCCAAATTCCCCAACGAGACCAAGTACTGGCAGATGCGTAGCTACTACTGGCTACCAGTCGTAACGAGCGATGGGGAGATCAAAAGACGCCCATTCTCAGACGCCAGACGCCATGGTGGGATGGAGAAGGACATCGTGGACGAGTACATCAAGTTTGTCAAGGCTAATTTCTCCGATGACGAGGAGAAGATGGAAATCTTCGCACGTCAGAGAGACGGCTTGGCCATCGTGAACTCTTGGGTAGCCTACGCATCCGAGGTTGGCGAAGATGACGAACCACTCCACCCCAAGGTATGGGAGTTCAAGAAGACTGTCCGAGACATGCTGCGCAATCTGGCCTGCGATGAAGATGGCGACTCAATCATCGAGGATGACCCCTTCACCGATCCAAATGACGGCTTGATTGTCCGAGTCAAGTATAACAACAAGCCCGACAAGAAGCGTGGTGAGAATTTCTACGAGGTCTCACTTGGTAAGACACCCAAGAAGCGTCCGCTGACCGATGAGGAGCTGGAAGAGTTCGACAAGATGACGCCACTCTCAGAGCTGTTCGAGGGGTACTCAATCGATGACTTTGAAGACGCTCTCAAGAGCCTTCAGACGTTTGACGAAGAAGAGGGTATTGAGGCGTTCGATATGCCCGAGTGGCTTGACGTGGTCGAGGAAGTGCGTAGCCAGTTCAAGTCATCTTCGAAGAAGTCTAAGAAGGACGAGGACGATGAGAAGCCAGCTAAGAAGGCATCTAAGAAGGCTGAGGTGAAGTCTAAGCCAGAGCCCAAGCCAGAGCCCAAGCCAGAGCCTGAAGACGATGAGGACGAAGACGACGACGAGGATGGCGAGGACGATGATGACAACGGCAACTACGACAAGTACGATGATATGAGCCGTGAAGAGCTCAAGCGTCACATCAAGTCGAGCGGGCTTGAAATCTCCGTCAAGAAGTCCATGTCAGATGACGACATTCGTCAGGCTATTCGTCAGGCTGAAGCTACGTCTACGGACGATGTTGAAGCCGATGACGAGGACGAAGACGATGAAGAAGATCAGAAGCCTGCAGCCAAGGCTGCTGAACCTGCTCCAAAGGCTGGTCGTAGGTTCTCAGCAGACGAGATCAAGGCAAAGCTGGCTGCCAAGAAGAAGTAATTTTCAGGTTGTTTCATGATAGAAAGGGGGCGGTGTCGAAAGGTGCTTGCCCCCTTTTGCTTACAATAATCAAGGTATGTCGATAATAGACAAGATCATCAAGAAATTCAATTCTGAGGACGTGATCAAGTTCTCCGACAAGGATGGTTTCAAGGAGATAAAGAGCTGGGCGCACACTGGTTCCGCCACCTTAGACTACAACCTCAGGACACTTGGCTTCCCAACTGGCATCATCGAGATAGCAGGTAAATCAAGAAGCGGCAAGACAACGCTTGGTCTGATGGCGATGAAGTATTTCCTCAAGGAGAACCCAGATGACGGGATAGCCGTGATACTTTCGTCAGAGAACAGAGACAACAAGGACTACGCTCTACAGCTGGGCATGCCAGTAGACCGAATTATCATAGTCAAGGTGCGCTTTGTAGAGGACATGTTTATGAAGGTCAAGGCTCTCATTGGTGATGTCGAAAGCGCCTTCAAGGAGGAGAAGATGGGCAAGCCCAAGTTCTTCTTCCTGTGGGATAGCCTTGGGGCAACGTTATCTAAGTCAGAGCTTGACACGATGAACGAGAACACCGAGACGATGTCCAAGAAGATGGAGAAGGGCGAAGAGCTCAGAGACCTCAAGCACGAGAAGGTCGGGGCGTTCGCCAAGTCTGCGAAGATGTTCTGTAAGTTCATCATGGGTGAGATGTATAGCCGTGTTATACATTTCGTTATGCTTAATCACCAATATGACACTATTGGCGGTATGGGCGTAACTACGAGAAAGTCCACTGGCGGGGAGTGGGTTGAGCTTATGCCCTGCATTCGTCTATCTCTCAAGCTCAAGGGGCACGAGAAGATTGACGATGAGGAGGTAGCTCAGATCACTGAGGTGAAGGTCGTCAAGAACGACTTTGGGAGCCGCAAGAAGACCGATATACGCATTCTTCTTGGCTTCGGGGTCATCCTCTCAGCCGATGATATTGAGTACGCAATAGACAAGAAAATTCTCAAGCGTGAGGGTGTCAAGAAGGTCACGTTCATGGGCGGTAAGCTATCTTGGTCAAGCCCACGTGAGTTCTTTGCCCTCTACAGAAGCGGTAACAAGTTCTTGAACGTACTGCATACCAAGATCAGAAGAGCGATGGAGGATGATCTGAAAGCCCTCAAGAGCAGTATCTCAGGATCAAACGATGACGAAGAGTAACAATGAAAACAGTAGCAGCAATCTTCATTACGGACACCCACCTTAGCAAGGACAATGTCGCTTTGGTGAAGGATATATTCAACCAGCTGAAGGACTTGTGCAAAAGCAAGGGGTGTTCACGTGTAATTCACGGAGGTGACGTGTTTACGTCAAGGAGCGGTCAGCCGTTGTCCTGCCTTGTAGCTTGGAACGACATACTCTCAGACTTTGCTAAGTCGGGGATAAGGATGGACGTCATTGCAGGTAATCACGACAAGACGGATGGCGATGACGAGCGTAGCTACCTTGACGTGTTTGAGTCAAAGTCCTTCTATGTGCATAGGGATGGCGGGTGCTTCAACATTGGCGACATAACGTTTGCGATGATGCCGTACTTCAAGGAGGAGAAGTGGCTTGAGGTGTTCTCAAGAGTTGACGAGGAGGTTGACGAAGAGGACA
>FLRW01001470.1_pt1 | contig 39136 bp, 63 predicted proteins | sample 1550421 | NCBI WGS metagenome assembly FLRW01 (sample SAMEA4031753, study PRJEB14383) | metagenome | biome: human; feature: oral; material: saliva | place: Philippines | collected 2014
GTATATGGTTACGCACACGTTTTAGATAATGTTATTGTCACTGGTCATTCAAGAGTATATGACAATGCTTTTTTAGAAAATGATGTTATAATAACCAATTATGCTATCGTTTGTGGAAATGCAAGAATTTCTAATAATGCACAAATTTATAACAATGTAGAAATATTTGGAAGCGCACATATCTATGGACATGCCCATCTATATAATAATGTGCAAATATTTGATAATGTAAAAGTTCATGGTTCTGTTGATATATTAGGAAATATTAAAATAGGTGGTAATGCGGATATAAAAACAATTACCGATTATTATGTTGGAAAAAATACATGGAGTAGTGGACGATACTTTGTTTACACACGTTCCAACAAGAAGTGGTGTGTTGGTTGTTTCTATGGAACAGGTCAAGAGCTTATCGAGAAGGCGTATAGGGATAGTAAGTTAAGCGGAGAAGAATACGAAAGAGTGGTTAAGTATGTTGAAGAAATGTATGATAATATAGAAAAGCATAATATACATACTTAAATAAGTACAAGTAGAATATACGTGTTAATTTTTTGTTAAATGCTATGTATTATTTGTTTATATGAAAAATATTATCTATCTTTGTCGCAAATTATATCAAAACATTTAGAAATTATGGAAGATTTTAATAGTTTTGCTTGGCATTTAAAGCCAACTACTGATTTTTTGCATGACTATATGCTGAGAAAATTTAGGTCGGAAGGTAAAAATAGAAGTGGCTCAACACCTTATGCTAATCAGCGCAATAGAAAGAAAAAGAATAAATCAAAGAGAAAATAAGTTTTTAGAAAATTTGTACCGAAAGGTAATCACAACGTATCTATTACTATCGCACCAAAATTTGTGATGTTTATAATACTATACCGAAAGGTAATTAACTTTTTTAAACTTGAATTATTTGTATAGTTCAAGTTATTTTTTTATCTTTGCACTCACATTTCAATTATAAACAATTAAAACTTATTAGAATTATGAACGCTTATAGTAGATTATTAGAGAGAAAGAGAAAAGAAGTTAAGAAGATGTTGAGTGAAAATAATTCAACATATACTTTAAATAAACCTTATCCACAAGTAAGGTTTGTTGTTGAGAGTGAAAACAAAAAAGGCACAAATTCTCTCGTCACTTTAAATGTTTCTGAATTAACACTTGTTAACGATAAGATAATGGTAAGTGGCAGTACAGAACTTGGAGATAATTACTCATTACCTATTGAGAGTGCTTTCAATTCCTATGAGGACGGAGAACTTATTATATACGAACATATAGGTTTTGCAGATAATGTTCTCCCTATGGTACAGCATACTTTTGATTTTATTAAAACTACTTTGGATAATCAATTTTTAATGCTGTTTCGTCTGTATGGGAATGTAATTTCTGATACTGATAATGACTTAGACCCATGCTATATCAAAGCGTCTTTTGATGATTTTGTAGGCATAATTTGGTATGAGTTTACCGAAATTAAGTTTGAAGAAGGAAAAATGCTTGCTTATGATTGTGCAAGCGAAACTTACATCGACTTCGATACACTTACATTTGAAGACAAAGTAAAATTATATAGACACTTCTACATACTGACAGAAGGGAGTGAAAAGAAAAACCTATATATAGGCGCATAAGTAATTTAGTGTGTTAAATTTTAGTTAAAAGTAGGGAATTGTTTGTGTATATAAAATTAATTTCCTACTTTTGTATTTGTAAATCAATAAAAAAATTAAGAATTATGAGTATGTTACTAAAATTTAGCGAAAGTGATGTAAATAATTTGCGTATGTATATGCAAAAGAAATATCGTAATAATATTTCATTTGTTACTAATTGTCCTATTGTTTATAAAGATAATATAGAGTATGATGTATGTAACATTGTACTTAGTAAGGGCGATATTTATTTCCATTGCGTTAATAGACTTGATTGTTTGGATAATAAATTTATCCCTATGTCTGATTTATCAAGTGAACATGGTTTAAATCATATCTATGTTTTAACATTATGTGATAGAATTTATTTTGATTAATTTACCGAAAGGTTGTTAAATATATTTTGAGTTTATTTTCTAATTTTCTCTACCATTGCTTGAGATAAGTAATGGTAGATTTTTATATATGCACTTTATTTTGTTTCTACAGCGTTATTTTAGTTTATTCCGATAACTTATATGGATAGTTTATTTAAACGTCTTACAAGCCAAATAAATAGGTTGATGTATCCCTTCATGTATGTGTATAGAATATTATATATACAATAATCATTCAAGTGTTAAATAATAGTTAAACTATAAATTTTATTAGTTCATTTCAAATTAAATTCTTATCTTTGCACTTGTAATCAAATAAATTAAACATTTAAGAATTATGGATAAATCAATGAAATTGAAATTTTCTGAACGTTCAATAAATGCACGAGCAAATTTAGAAAAGAGTGCGGAGGAAGTATTGAATGTTATGCGTGATATTGTTGTGACAATGGGAGGAAAAGTGGAAGTTATTTACTCTACTTTAGCACCTGATTTTGATGGGTGGTCGGATAATTCATTGTCGGATATCAACGTCAAAGAATTGTCAGTGAATGACGAAACGGAAACAATTGATATTACTTATATTGCTAATGGAGAAGAGTTTACAGAAGATTTGAAATATTGTTCTGATTTTCACTATGGTGATTGGTTAGCAATTTTGAATGAACTTGTAGGAACTTATGCACGTATGAAGGAATGATAATGATTTTTATTTTAGTGGTGGTTGTAATCATGATTATAACGTCACGCAGTTATGGGGAGTGGAAGGACTATATAGATAATATGGACGAATAAGTTATAATTTAGTTTGTTTTTTTTATATTATATTATTTTTATTAGTGTATATCTATCATTGCTTGAGATAAGTAGTGATAGATTTTCTTTTATATGCAGTTTATTTGAGTTCTAAGACGTTATTTGATTTGTGATGATACATTACAACTTGTGAGTAATTCTCACGGCTTAAAACGTTTTATTTTAAATAGTATACTATATTGCGTGTGCGTATATAGTATATAACCTATAAAGCGATATGTTAATTAAATGTTAAATACAAAAATATATTTGGTGTTTACAAATTAAGTTAGTATCTTTGTAGTCGTAAATCAATAAACAAACAAATTAAACAAAGTATTAAGAGTTATGAAGTCATTAAATGAAGTTCTAAAAGAGAATAGGAAGAAATCAGTTGAGTTGATGTTATCTAATAAAATTAGTCATATTTCCATTACGGATAATTCTGAGTATGGAAGGCTCACTGATGCGCCATGTGTTATTCTTGATAATCATAATGGAGAATATTATGAAACAGAAGTCACTGATATTAAACTAAGTGAAGGAGATATATACATTAAGGTAGTTAATACCACTGATTTGTCTTCAAGTGTATCTATGGATAAGGAAGGATATATTAATATCATTAATTGTTTATCTTATAGCGACAATGAAGTATATAGTGCTATTGAGTTTTATTGTGTAAGCTTACTTTATTTTAATGATAATATTCGTCAATTAGGTAAGGACATAGAACAAAGATGTATCGAACACCTAAATGACAAGGACGAGAAAAGTTTTACCTTCAAAGATTGTGATGTGTACTATATTTCTTTAGGTACAAGAGAAATAGGCATTAAGAGAGTATATTTGAAAGAAGGAAGAGTTGTATTAGAAACTTCTTCTAATGCTGAAACGTTCCTATTTAATGGAATGTATTTGGAGGAAAGATACAACCTATATAAGCAGTTTGTAGAATGTTTGGGAAACGAGTGTTAAATTAATGTTAAATATAAGGAAGTATTTGGTTATATCATTTTATTTCCTTATCTTTGCAAACATAAATCATTAAACATTAAGAGTTATGGAATCATTAGATACTATTTTAGAAAGAAATAGAAAGAAAGCAAGAAACTTGATGTTGGATAACAATGTTACCCACATTTCAATTACGGACAATGAGGCGTTTGGGATAGATACGGACGCACCTTTTGTTATCCTTCCTAAAAAGGATAGAGAAACTTATCAAACACAAGTAAGTGATATTAAGTTGGATAATGGTGACATATTCATCAAGGTATTTAATGCCGATGAATTACCTTCAGATATGTTTGTGAATGAAGAAGAGTATATTCGTGACGTTAATTGCCTATCTTATAGTGCTAACGAGATATATCGTGCAATTGAATTTTATTTCGATAACTACCTTTATTTTGATGATAAGATTTATAATCTAAATAAAGAGTTTGAACAAAAGTTTACCGACCTTCTATCAGATGAAGACGAGAGAAGTTTTACCTTCAAAGTTTGTGATATGTTTCATGATTATAAAGGAAGCGTAGAAACGAATATTAAGGACATATACATGGAAGGGTGTTGCGTTATGGTAAGAACAGACGAAGGAATACAATTCCACTTATTTGCTTTAGATTTAGAAACTAAAAGTAAACTATTAAAACATTTTGTCGATTGCTTGAAAGATAAGTGTTAAATTAATGTTAAAATCAAGAGAATATTTGGAGGATTAAAAATAAATACTTACCTTTGCACTCACAATTCAGTAATAAACAAACAAATTAAAACATTTAGAATTATGGAAAATTTAACTATTCGTGTGATTACATCTTCATCTACAGATGCGTATGTTGTGATTAACAATACATTGACACTTTGCAGTGTGAAATTTGAGAGTATTAATACATTAAGTGGTGATGTAACTTATATGGTTACACCAAAGGGAGGTAATTATGTTGTAAATAACCACACCGAAAATGGTTTGACTATTTTTGACGTAACAAAGAAACCTTTTGAAGGTAAACTAATGACAAACGTTATCGCTTACAATTCTGTAGAGGACTTTGAGAAAGATGTGCGTATTGAGGAGGAATTTACTCTTGTAGGTTTTTTAAATGGTCTATATTCTGTAAACAACTTGCCTGCAAAACTTGTTAATAAGGGTGGTACTAATGAGTACTATTATGTATCTTACAAGTTTGCAAAGGGGGATGTTGAGAAAGTTGATACATATTTCCCTATCATCTATGGAGAAAATGAGAAGATTGATGATGCTTTTAAGGGAGTTTATAAGTCACGAGAGGAGACTCTCGCTTGGAACGACATTAAGGTATCAGAGAATGGAACAGAAACTATCAAGGAGGGTGTTCTCAAGGCTCTATCCCTTACAGACGAGCAGAAGGCACTTGTTGAGGAGTTTATGAAGATGAAGGATAAACTCAATGAGAATAATATCAAAATCATTTATGATAATGACGAGTGTGCTATGTCTTTTGTCAACACAAGTAAGTATGATTTGGATTGTGCTTACAGCAAGGAAGATATACACGACAAAGACACAGAAGGTTATGAGGAAATTTCGGACTTGTTAGAAGGTCCACTGAAAAATATCTGTAGTAAAAACCCTACATATGATATTTACGACTTTTATGACGGAAAGTATTTTGTAAGAAAGAAGTAAGTAAGATAACAAATTATAAGTGCTATTGATTGAATATTGATAGCACTTATATATAAGTTTAAGATGTTTGTAATAATATACCACAAGGTAATCTCAATTATAAATGTTTAAGTGGTATAGTGGCATTGTGGTATAGCGGTATATTTGCATACAATTGCTTATATACCGCTTTTCTTTCGTTCTAAACGTATTATTCTATGTTTTAGTATAATCGTTCATTCAGTTATATTTTAACGTCTTAAAACGCTTTTATTCAAGTTTGTTATATCCTTCGTGTATGTGTATTTAACATATAGCGTTTTTATGAATGTTAATTATATGTTAAACGTTTCAATTTATTTGGTAGTTTGAGAATAATTGTCTACCTTTGTATTATTAAAATATTAAACTTATGGATAAAATAAAAAAACTTATCAAACAATATGATGATATTAAAAAGTCTATTGTGGATACTATAAAGGAATTTGTTGAGAACAAAGGAGGAAAAATAACATTAGATACTTATTTTTATATTCATGATGATATAGAAATTGAACTACAAAGTCTTTACATTGAAAATGATAATTTATTTTTCGCTATCCGATATCATGAAGATAGGGAAGAGGATATTATCCTTATTCGAGACACTAAATTTAGCGGTGATACTTTCCGTTGCCTATTAAATCACCTTTATAAGAACTATTAAACAATTTATAAACAGACAAAACATTTAAGAATTATGAAACAGACATTTTTAAAGTGTTATATTGAAGGATTAAAGTCATACACAAAGGAAGAGTTTGATAATATTGATTATGAATTAAATCTTGTCGATAGGGCTATTATTGATGTGGACTTGATTCGTAGGGATATTGTTAATCAGTTAGGAAGTCCCGTGTACACATCAAGCAAGCATACTGATTGGTATTTGAATCATAACGGAAGTATCATCAAGGCTATGTTTGTAAATGGCAGTGACGGAAGGTTTAAGACATTGTACATATCATCTGAATTATCCATTAGCGAAGATGATATATATCGAATTGGAGAGAGTTTTAAGAAGGATAGAAATGAGGAGGAATGAGATTTATTCATAATTCTAATTTTTTGGTGGTATAACTATTCTACATGAAGGTTATACCACTTTTTTGAATATACATACGTTTAACTTTTATTAGCAAAAATAATTTGGATAATTCATTTTTTATTCTTACCTTTGCAATCGTAAATGATAAGGGAATAGTCCCACAACAACAAATTAAAACAAAAGAATTATGCTACAGATTAATTTACCAAAGGTTACATCAGAAGTTAGTGCTTTGTATGATGAGGAATTTGATGATTATAGCAATATCAAATTTAAGGAAAAGTATAACAAGGTTGTTAATTTACCTATTGATGATATTATTCACATACTTGGTGTACCAAATTGTAGGATTGAATATGATGCAGATAGTTGGTATTTGAATGTTGATGATGATATTATTCTTGTAAGTTTGACAATAGATAAAATTTCACGCACTTATAAGAAAGTTCAGATTTCAACAACTAATACGAAAAATGAAAATTTGGAACTTATCTTGAAATATTTTCTATTTCTTTCTAAGGGTTATAAAAACTTGTTGGAAAAGAAAACAAATGATGAGTTAAGGGAACTTGTTGATACCTATTTCAACGCTGATGTTTGGTATGATTTTGCCTTCGATACTGATAGTGAATCAAAAATATCATTTAAGAAAGTGTTGAGAGAGTTTTTGATTAATAAACTTTTATCAGAAGTTTCTCTACATGAACTTATTAGTGACGGATATATTGAACTTGATTATTAATACTTCATAATTCTATAAATTGTTTAGGTAGTGTGTTTTAACTGATATAGTTAGCACACTACTTTTTATTTTTCATTAAAGTTTTTGTTTAACATCAATTAACATTAAAAATTTGGTGGTTTCAAAAAATATGCTTACCTTTGCAAGCGTGAATCAATAACAAATAAACAAATAGGAATTATGGAAACAAAGAACATAAACAAAAAGAATTTAGAGATAGCAACTAAAGCTATTCAAGATATGGGTATTGCTGTACAGAATGTTGTTAATGCTTTAAAAGAAGTTGTAACAAATCGTGGCGGTGAGATAGTGTTTAAGAAAAAATACGAGTTTGTTGCGTTCCATGATAATTGTGTATTGAAAAGAATTTTTATTAAAGATGATACACTTTACATTGAGTATGTAGAAAACTTCGGTTTTGTTGAACAACTCACTATCAATCATTTTGAGTATGACTTCTTAACACTTTGCAATTTCTTAACTTATGCTGTAAGTGAGTAAAAAACAATAGTATTGAAAACAAATTAATAAACAAATAAACAACATAGAATTATGAAAGAAATTCACTATTTAGATGATTTGAAAGAGTTTTTAAACGAAACAATTTCTACAGCAGTTGACAAGTTATTGAAAGATAGAACAAATAATTTTTCAGAACTTATTTTAACTTTTACACCAAAGATAAAGTTAGAAATTACCGAAGTATCTTTTAATAATAATTCTGCAATACTTCACCACTATAAGGTAGGATGTTTCAGTGTTCCTGAAATAGTAGATAGTTATAAGGAAAATTATGGCTGTTTGGTAAAAGTAGAACGCATAGAGGAAAGAATCGGTAAAGTTTATTACAAAGTGGGGTTATATAAAAAATCATGCACTTCGTTTGCTAAACTAAACAAGTTTATTCCTAACTTGGGACAATTTTGGTTTTATGAAGTTGGACTACATCGTGAAGGAAAAGATATTAATGAGATTGGAGAAAGAAGGTATCTTTGCTATGACGAGAACGCTTGCAGAAGATTGTACAACACTTTGGAAAGATTAAGCAATACTTATGGTAAGATTGTTGTCACAAAACAGCTAAATGAGATTTGGAACAATGGTGAACTTGGTTCTCATGAAAACTTTGGACTGCATATGTGCCGTTTGGTTGTACAATGTTATTCAAAAGAAATGATTTACGATAAAACACTATTTGTTGCGTTCTAACGGCTTATTTTTGTTTTAGAGTACAATTATACTGCAAATGTGGTTATAACGGCTTAGAGAGCAAATAAACGCTATTCTGAGCCGTTTATTCTTTTTCTACTCTAATTTAAAAATCTGAAAAGTGAAAATTTCTTTATTTTTTCATGGCCTGGCCACGGTAATTTTTTAATCTAAAGTTGGAATATGATTTTTATTTAAAATAAAAACTTTCCAAACAATGACTTTTCTATTACACTCTGAAAGTTCCAACTTTTTCTTTTTTATATTTTTTCTTTTTATAATATTATAAATTAATACTAGAATATATAATTAATTTATTATATACTAGATATTATATTTTAATTATATATTAATTACTAGTATTATTATATAATATATTATTATTACTATATATGCGCATGCGCACGCACGAAGGAAACTTTTACAGAAAAATAGAAAGTAATAAAACTATCATCATTCCAACTGAAAGAATTTAAATATTTGCGTTTTATCGCTTTATTTTTAGTTTTATGGGTAAATATATCAGTTTGGAGTATAAAGTGCCTTAGAACGAAAGTAAACAGCCTTACAGCTAATTTATTAATTTATACTTCAATTGAAAAGATATTATCTAAACAAATTAACATAAATTTATAGAAATGTTAATCTAAAGTTAAAAAGAAAAATTTATTTGTTTATTCCAACTTTAATTACTATCTTTGCAGTGTAATTCAAAACAACAAGGGAATATTCCCATAGAACAAATTAAAACAAATAAGAATTATGAACGTATTTCAAGCAGCAATGATGAGTGAACAATACTTTGAGAATGTAATGGCAGAAAGCGGATATGAACGTTTTACAACATTTTCAAGCGATTTGACAATTGCAGAATTAATGGGAGGACTGAAGGCAATTGAGGAAACCTTTAATCGTGTTGTAAAAGAGTGGAAGGACGATGTGAAATATTTTACAGAGTTCGCAATGGCACTCAACATCAAGGCGTGGGAATTACATGAGAGAGGAAATGAGCAACTTACAAGATTGTACACTGAACTCTATTACGTTGCACGAGATAAAGCACTCTCTACTTTCAAAGGTGATGATTTGAGTTACTTTATCAGAACTACAGATTAAAACGAAACAAACATAACCTCCTTTCAAACGGAGGGAGGTTATGAATAATTATACAAAGATATATAAATATCAATATATCTAAATATAAGAATATAATTAAGTAAAAATATAAATATATAAAATTGAAAAGTCATGAGTAATAAATCGGTAAGCAAATATCTCAATGTGAAGTTAGAAGATGATAACACACCTTTTGGAGGTATATCATTTATCGGACAAACGTTGCAAGATTTTTTGGAGGAAGTTGGTGCGGAGAAGGAAACCAACATGGACAAAGTAAATGAAATGTTGAAAACGTGTGGTATTTCTCCAATTAAGTTAGATTAAAAACAACGGATAAAGTTATGGGAGAAAATAATAAAAAGAAATATCAATCTGTAGCGGTAGCACAAGTGAAAGACGGAAAAGTAATTGCACGTTATAATTCATGCACGGAGGCTGCAATTGCTTTGGGTAGTAATAGTAAAGCAACTATAGGAAATATCGCTGCATGTGCAAATAAAAAGCGTAAAACCGCTTTAGGGTATCAGTGGTTGAAACTCACTAAAGTAACTATTACACAAAAATAAAAAACAAATTATAATTATGAAAAGTTTAAGTGAAATTTTAGAAAATAATAGAGAAGTAGCGAAGGAATTAATGTGTAAGAACAATAAATTACATATTTCATTCAAAAAATATCAAAATATTGATATTGAAATACCATTTGTTTTACTTTCCAATAAAAACGGAGAACCATACGAAACAGAAGTCACAGATGTTGCTTTAATTGGAGAGAAATTGTGTATTAAAGTCGTTACTACCAAAGATTTATCATCAAATGTAAAAATGGATGATGAAGGGTATATTGATTGTATCTTTTGCATATACTATAGCGATGATGAAGTATATAGAGCAATTGAATGTTATTTCAAAAACGATATTGCTTTGTTAGAAACAATAACCAATTTGAGAGAGGAACTTACCAACAAGTTTAGGGAAGTTTTAGAGGATGAAGACGAAAGATGTTTTCTACTATCTTCTGATAATGCGTTTAAGTGTTCTGTATATGCGTGGGAATACAATATAACTGCTGTGTTCATAGAAAATGATAAAGTATTATTGAAAACATCCAATAGCATGCTACCTATACCTATAAACGATTTATCTATTGATGATATGTTTAGTTTGTTAAATCATATTCATAGTTCTGTTAAATAAATGTTAAACGTAAGGAAATATTTTGGTATTACAATTTATTTCCTTACTTTTGCAAATGTAAATCAATAACAAATAAAAACATTAAGAGTTATGAAGTCATTAATAGAAGATTTAAAAAATAATAGAGAACAAGCCGTAAAACTGATGAAGGATAATAATATTAGCCATATAAATTTTAGAGACTATAAAGCATATGGAATACCTAATGTCCTTCTTATTAATAAGAATGGTGAACCATACGAAACGGAAGTGACCAATGTTAAGTTATGTGAAGACAGAATATGTATCAAGGTAGTTAATATGACAGACTTGTATTTAAATGTCTATGTAGATAAAGAAGGGTATATTGATTACTCTGCTTGTGCATATTATACGGTTAATAATGTATATCTTGCTATTGAAGATTGCATGAAAAATAAGTGTTAAATAAAAGTTAAAAGTAAGGAAATGTTTTGTAGTGTCATTTTATTTTCTTACCTTTGCAAACGTAATTCAGAAAGGGAATAGTCCCACAAAACAAACAAATTAAAACAAAAGAATTATGAAGGAAAGATTGATGACAAAGGGTGAGTTCGCAGATTTTAATTCTGAAATGAACCGACTTAAAAACATCAAGTGGAAAAGTTATACCGCAACATTGAAGGAAGTTGGTGTTACCTATTTAGGAAGTGTAGCACAAAGCGCAAAGATGTTGCACTCATATGAGCATAAGTTCTCAACATATTGTTTATATTTGGCTGCAGCCGATTTGAGTGGTTTTAACGTTTGCCCACAAAATACAATGTGTAAAGCAAATTGCCTTATGGGAAGTGGACGTAACAAGGTTAGCCGTTTGTCGGGTCGTGATGATATAGACGGCTCACGTGTTACAAAGACACGCTTATTCTTTGCTAATAGAGAGGTTTTCATGCGTTTGATGTTGCATGAAATTAAGTTGGAAAAGAAACGTGCAAAATTGAAGGGACACGAGTTTTCAGTACGTATCAATGGAACAAGCGATTTAAGTCCTTTATTGTTTAAGTTAGGTAAAAAGAATATCTTACAAATGTTTCCTAATGTAATGTTTTATGATTACACGAAAGTACCTAACTATTTGGAACTTTTGAAACAATATCCTAACTATGATATTACATGGTCGTTGGATGGTTCTAAAGAGAACTTCAATATAGGTATGGACTATCTAAAGGAAGGCGGACGTATTGCCGTTGTATTTGGTACAGAAACAATGCCAAAAACATTTATGGGTTATAATGTTATTGACGGAGACAAATATGACGCACGTTATAAGGACGGAAATGTAGTAGTAGGTTTGAAGTTTAAGAAAACGGCTGACAACTTTAAGAAGGGTAAATTCGTTATGCCTAATACTGACTTTATTGTAAAGGAAGGTGACGTTCGTTGTAAGTGGTAAATAATTAAGAGTGGGTTTGAAATATTAACCCACTCAAATAAAACAAACAAATTAAATTGAGTAGTTTATGGATAATAATAGCAAACGTCCTAATGATAATATTCCAACTTCTGTAATATTGAAATATATTGTCAAGGAAAGAGACAAGTGGAGAGATATGTATTATTTTGCAAAAGATAAGTGTATCAAGTCTGAAAAGGAACTTAAGGGACTACAAAAGCAAATTACACGTTATCAACAAGCAAGGAACGAGGAAGGAAAGTTTATCAGTCAGGAACAATATAATTCTGTAAGAAACAGAAATAAGAAGTTATCGGAGGAAATTGCAAAGTTAAGAAGTGAAAATTCAGAAATGATTTACAAGGTAATGAAAGCAGAACAAAAACTTGTAAAACCAAAAACAATCTTGGAACGTGTTAAGTATGTGATTGAGAAATAAAACATTTATTAACATCAAAAATTTGGTTGATTAAAATATTTTGCGTATATTTGCAGTGTAAAATGGGAAAGTTAAATAACACATCGGCAGGGACTGTCGATTACACGGGTGGAGAGGAAGTAAGAGCTGAACATTTGGAAAGCCGTTCCTCTGTGAAGCCCGAAGCCCACGAGTTTTTTTACTCAGGGGTAGTCCATGATAGAAATAAGCAACCTTTAATGGTTGGTGATTGTGTCCTCTACCACGATTGTGACGAGGAAACACGAGATTTAAAAAGAGTTTGGGCGATTGACTCAATAGGAGGAAATGATACCGACTTGGACAATGAAAACGAGGAAACTATTATCCATTTGTCCGATGATTTAGGGTGTGAGTTGGAGGCATACCCACATGAATTGGAGAAACTTTAATTCTTAATGTTTTTATGTTGTTGATTCTCCCTATAGGTATAACATTTAAATATGTTTATCCTATAGGGGTTTTTTATGCGTTCTAAAGAGTTATAATTAACTTTATGTGTAATTATAAGACAAACGTAATTTAATACGCTTAAAACGAAAATATCGAATTATATTTAATCTTACGTGTATGCGTATGTAATATATTCAATAGATTGAAGATTTATATAAGTGTTAAATAAATGTTAAACATATGATTTTATTTTGTAGTTTGAAATAAGTTGCTTAAATTTGCAAACATAAATCAAAAAGGAATAGTCCTACAGAATGAATTAAAACAATTAAAATAGAATTATGGGAACAAAGAAATTTAAGTTATTAAAGAGTGAAAAGATTAACCATAATGGTCACACTTTATATCGTATTCAAGCGTTAAAAGACTTTAGCGATGTAAAGAAGGGGGATGTTGGCGGTTGGGTTGAGAAGGAAAATAATCTTTCTCACAAAGGTAATTGTTGGATATATAATAGCGCAAAAGCGTACGATGATTCAAAAGTCTTTGAAGACGCTAAAATCATGGACTACGCAGAAGTTTTTGGACAAGCAAGGGTAAGTGGTGAGTCACTTATACAGAATCATGCGAGAGTATTTGACGGAGCAATTGTTACGTGTCGTAGCTTTTTAAGAGATTATTCATATGCGTGCGGTGACACACGTTTGCTCGGCAATGTTGAATTAACCGATTCTGCAATGATGTGTGGTAATTCGTGTGTACATGGTAATATAATAGCACGTGACAAAGTTGTTATTTGCGGTAACGTGGAAATATGGGATAGAGCAATCTTTTTGGGTGACGCTTATATTAGCCGTAAAACCGATTATTATTGTGGGTGTGAATTTATGGATAATGGCTACCCATTCACATATACACGTAGTAATGATATGTGGCAAAACATAAATACGTATGGCACACGAGAAGACTTCTTGAAAACATTAAACAAAATAGTTCCTTACAAAGTACCTTTCTATATAAAGGTTATGGACTTTGTGGAAGACTTATTAAATGATAGTAATTGTAGTACACATCAAGCATAAATCAATAAAAGTAAAACAAGTGTTTTAGCTTGCAATAGCAATATACAAGTTAATATACTTGTTTTGCATAATAAAATATCAATGATAATGGAAGATATAAATAAAAAAAACATGGAGATATATAGGAAGGGTGCTATAAAACGTATGGCGAAATTCAATACGTCTGAACTTGATTTTACTATTATAGTAAGAAGTTCACGCCCTTCTATAAGGGTTGTTGGTGAAGGGTGTGTATGTACAATCATAATAAATGAAGTACATTATGATAAAAATAAAGACGTATTTACTTTGAAATACGAAACATACAACACACGAAGTAAAAATAAATTACATGAAGATGACTTTTCTTATTCTATGTGTGATTTTGTATTTAATGAAGTGTTGAATTATATCAATATATCAGTGTACAAGAAAATATAAACATAGTTACCTCATGAAGGAATATACAAATACCTTTATGAGGTTTTCTTTTGTTATCTAATAGCTTATATTCAACTTTATAGGTACATATAAGGTTACTATTATTTAAACGTCTTAAAACGCATATATTAGATTCATTCATGCGTATGTGTATATTATATAATCTTCTATAATCATTCAAATGTTAATTAAAAGTTAAAATAAGAAATTTACTTGCGTGTTTTAAAAATTATCCTTACCTTTGCAAACGTCAATCAGTAATAGTGCTGAAACAAACAATTAAAACATTAAGAATTATGATTAAGTTTGAAAATGAAATTGCCAACGCTTACAAGTATAGTGAAGAGTACAAACAGAAGGAGAAAATGTTTTCATTGAGAGATAAAATTCTTTCTTTGAATGATAGAATTATAGATTTGATAGATACTGCAAATCATTTGATAAAGCATAGATTTTTGCTTGTCAGTGGTCCTAATCATAGAGATTTGAAGAAAGGTGACGAAACACGTACAATAGTTGCAATTGCTAATGGTTGGGGAGAAAAAATAGGCTTTATTAGTTGCTACTCAATTATAGGCGATGATGATGAGAAAGAAAGAATAAAATACATCGGTGTGGAAAACGGCAGCACAGAAAACCCACAAAATCTTATGATTTCTCAGGAAGGCGTATTTTACGGCACTTTTTGGAACAAAATAGATATTTTTGATTACTCATACCCCGAAGAAGTAATAAAAGATATGGAGTATTTTTTGAATAATTTTGATACGTTTGAGAAAAACTTTTATGACAAGATAAAAGAGTTGTGCTGTAAAAACTAAATGAACAAAGAAGGTAAGTAGTTTGAGAATAATTGCTTACCTTCTTTAGATAAACACCAAATTATCAATATGTTAAATATATGTTAAATACCTAATTTTACTTGCATATTAAAAACTTATTCGTATCTTTGCATCAGTTATTCAAAACAACAACAATTTAAACATTTAAGAATTATGACTTTAAAAAACATTAAAGACTACATCGAAAACAAGTTGGAAAATACTCAATGGATAGTAGATGTAATAATTAACAATGAAACAAAGAGCGTAGACGTAAATTTAGAGATTTACTCACCTGCAGGAAGGGACGTATGTGTTGAGTTTACTTTTGAGGAAGGTACAACAAAAAAGCAAATTCATTCAGAATTTGAAAGTTATTACGAGAGTTACGATGTTTCATATGAAACTTACCTTTGGCTTGATTGGGACGGACACGGAAAGAATGGTGCACCCTATGAAATGGAAGGTGTACTCATAGATAGTCAATGGGTAGAAAATGAACTTTCAGAACTTGCATATCTTTTTGAAAATAAGTAAGAACAACAAAACAAATTAAAAAGATAAAAAAAGAATAAGTTATTACTTTCATAATTTATACTCTATCAACGTTATTTAATACATTGCGTTGGTAGGGTTTTATTTTGCGTCTGAACTCCTTAATATGTAAAGTTGATAACTTATAAGGCAAGTAGTAATATAAGCGGTTAGAACGAGTTTATACCTCCCTTCACGTATATGTGTATTATATTAATAATTACAAATGTTAATGATATGTTAAATATAGATTTTTATTTGCTTAATTGAAAGTTTATTGTTATCTTTGCAGACGTAAATCAATAACAAATAAGAATTATGAAAGAAGTTAGAATTGGTGCGTGCGCTATAAAGAATTATTCTAAAGGAATCAAAGTTACTTTAGACTTTGGCGTTGATAGCGGTAATGATAGAGTATATCAGTTTGAAGGTAAAACGTTGACTGATTTTGAGGACGAGGAAGGCAATATCAATGAGGATAAATTACTTGATTATGTTGCAACTTGTTTAGACAAGCACAATAGAAAATAATACACACTTTTCCAACAAATTAAAAGAACTATATTATGTACGAAGATATTAGAAAAAAGACTATAAAGTGTATGAAAAAGAATCGTACATTTATTATAGAGTTTAGTGAGAGGAAATTAAATGAACGACCATACATTGAAGTTATTTCAGTTAATAATGAAAATGTTCATTCGTGTGCTGTAAAAAGAGTTTCTTATAATAAGAAAACGGATAAATTCTATTTTACATCTACTGATTTACTTAATGGAGAAACCATTACAACATCAGAAGATAATGTATTATTAGATTCTATGTGTGAAAACGTTTTCAATACTATATTAGAATAATTATGAAGGAGATAAAAATTAATAACCTCCAAATTGAAGTATATCAGGAGGAGGATAACATTCCAGATACTTGTACAAGATTTATTACACAAACAAAACCTATTGCGAAGAGTGTTTTAGAAAGTGTATTTGGAGAACCGACAAACAACAATTTAAGTAATGATAAAGAGATACATTACATTTGGGTAATTAGTGTTAATGATAAGTTATTTGAGTTACACGATTGGTATAGTGGAGAGTTTGATGATGACGAGCCTATTACATGGAATGTTCGAAGTGAGGACGCATCAAAAACTTTACAGGATGAGTTTATTAAAATTCTCAACATCTTAAGTATATTCAATTAACATTTATTAATACGAAATATTTGCACACATTAAATTATATGCTTACCTTTGTAAACGTAAATCAGTAATATTGCTGACAAAATTAAAAACAAATAGAATTATGAAACGTTGCTTAATTTGGACTAACATCGACCTCTATGATGAGGAAACAATGAAGGAAACACGTAAATTTATGCGTGAACAAAACTTCAATGACCTTTCAGACAATAACGTTATGAGAGTTATTGATGATAACAACAATATGTATATCGAAGACGAGAGAGATAACCTTTCAGAAGAGAATACAAACTTTAAGGGTTATGTAGTTGCGTTTGCAGAACTCGGCTTGTGGAATGGTGTACGTGTTGCATCAAAGGTGTATAACGACATTTCAGACATTCTACAGAACACATCATGTGATGAGTGCGAATGGTATTTGGACGAGTGGAATGTACGATTTAGGGGTGTACACCATGACGGAACAAACAACGTATTGTATAGATACGTGGACACTGAAAAGAGAGCCTATGACATTATGAACAAAATTGCGTGCGGAGGAATGAACCTAAAGCAATTTAAGAAGGCTACAAAGAGTATCCGTCCTTTTGTAAAGAAGGTATATGGGATAGTTGATAAATAAAGAAAATCTTATTAAACAAAAAATAGTTATTATGCTAATGGTGGTATTGCTTGAGATAAGTAGTACCACTTTTTATTTATCTTCTAACGACTTTAATATATAAACTTGATAACTTATAAGGTCGGTGCTATTATAAGCGGTTAGAACGCTTTAAAACAAGTTTATGTTTTCATTCATGCGTATGCGTAATATATTATATATAATACATAAAAAGCGGTTAATGTTAATTATATGTTAAATTAATAATTTTACTTGTATATTTCAAATTAAATACTTAACTTTGCAATCGTAATTCAAAACAAACAAGTTAAAATCAAAAGATAGAATTATGAATAATGAAATTAAACAAAGAGTAATACGTTTTTTAAAAGATAACGAATTAAAAGAAGTGCGCTTTATTGACGAAGACGGATATGCACTTGTGGAGAATATTCCTCCTATGGCTTATTTTGAAAGCGATAAAGAATATTATCCCGTTATTAGAGCCTTTGTTGTTGGTAATGATATTTGTATCGACATAATGACAGATGATAGTATGAATGAATGGGAACAAACATCTATCGAAGAATGCGATAGTATTAGCCAAAAGAATATTTGTAAAGCTATACTTGAAACATCTTTATAATAAATAATAAGAATTATGGAAGTATTAGAAAGTTATTGGGATACGATTTATATTTGTGACGAAACTCTTATCAATATGGGTTATGGTCCTTTCTTTAATGACGAGAATCCACGTACTGAACACGAGTTCACAATGTTGTTTAAGGACGGAATTGCAGAGGAGGTAAATATTGTAAATGGAGTTCCCAAAACTAAGACGGACAAAGATAGTATTGTCTTGGAATATCCACGTAAAATGGACCTTTCCGAAAAGGATATTAAGGGAATTGAAGGGATGTGTGGTGTTGTTGATTATTATCATATTGCTTTGTTTTATGGAAATCCAAAGTACCGCCATATGTTAAATAAAAGTTAAACAGACAAAATTATTTGGTTGTGTGAGGATAATTCCTTATCTTTGCACTATCATTTAAAAACAAAACATTTAAGAATTATGGGACAATATTTTAAACCTGTCATTATTGACAAGAAGGATAGTAAGAAAGTAGTTGCATCTTTGCACCCACATGATTTTGCAAATGGGTTAAAGATTATGGAACATAGTTACGTTGGTAACATTGTTGTAAATACATTTGCAACTCTCATTAATGATGAGAACGGCAAGTATAAAGGTTATCCTATGGTATGGTGTGGTGACTATGCTAAGGAGGTAGACGGAAAATCAAATTATTACGATATTGCAAGAGACAATGACACTGACGAGGATGTAAAGGATTTGAAGGCAAATGAGTACCGCTACTTTATCAATAAGACAAAGAAGGAATTTATCGACATTGAGGATTGTCCAAGTGGTAAGTCAAGTGATGATTTAATTGTGCACCCACTGCCTATCCTTACATCTATGGGTGTTGGAAGTTACGACTACTATCCTAATAATGGAGAGTTCAAGTTTATTGGCTCATGGGCAACGGATATTATTGTATCAAGCAATAAGTGTCCAAATGAGAAAACATACAAGCGTATTAAACCAAATTTTCATTTGTAAGAGATGATATTATGTGTACATTTAGAGATGTAATAAAGTCCAACTTATTAAAGAATTGGAAACCTGCAAAGTTCAGAAAGCGAGAAATCCTTTCTGAACGCTTGAACGAAACTTTAGGTGGACTTGCAACGGAGATAACACTAAAGGATGTCAAAGACAACGTATCAGTGCTTAAACTGACCTTTGGAGATAAAAAGGAAGAGTTCGAAGTTGCATGGAAACAAACCGACAATGGTTGGCATTCAATCTCAAATATTGATTAGATAAGTTTTGTAGTTATAAAAGTTAATGTTAATATTTAGTTAGTTAATTATTTTTCATAACCATAACCGCTTGAGATAAGTAGTTATGGTTTTTTGTTTTTTATTAACATAAATAATTTGGTAAATTGAAATAAATTGTTTAACTTTGCAAATACAATTAATAAAGGAACATACCTACAAAACAAATTAAAATAAAGTTATGAAAAGTCCTAATTTAAAATCTCTATTGGATAAAGTTATTAAAGATAATGACTTTGAAGGGTTTTTGGAGAACGTTTATTACAAAGTAAACGTAATTAAACTTGCATATAACTTGAAACGTTTTTATCTTTCAAACAAAGATAATGACATGGTTGCGGTATGCTTTGACTATGATTATAAGTATAATCGTATCATCGCACGAGAAAATTATAATGAGTATCTATTTGCACGCTTATATGGTTGGTGTTTGAGAAATAACATATCAATTAAAGAGATTACACACGAATTAGACGAGAAGGTTAAATATAGTATCATGTGTAATTTATCTTACTTTATATCGTATGATAAATATACGGAAGATGATGTTAAACGTATTATCTTCAAGTTCACAAAAGAATTAATTAAAAACGTTGATGATTTAAGCGTATTAAGCGGACGTTATTTTAGTTTGGTAAATAAACCTGCAGAATTATATTTTGTACGCTTAGGGGAGGAAAACAAGGATAAAGGTAAGATTGAAATCAAAGATATGAAGAAGGAAGATATAATTACATTCTTCTTTGATTTACTTTACTTCAATTAATATATAGGGTTATGAAAAAGAATAATACATATTCAGTCAAATATAATTTGGTAACAGACACTAATAAAGTTATCGAAGATGATAAATTTGAGTTTGACACAAAAGAGAAAGCGAAACAATTTAGTAATACACAAGTTGATAAATTAACTTGTTTGGGACTATATAAGATTTACGAACAGTCTAAAAACTATGTAATACTTAATAGTCACGATAAACAATATTCTACTAAAATAGAAATAGTCAAAAATATAAATTCATAATTCAAATGTTTTGGGATAGAACGAAGTAAATAATCTTACAAAAGTTCTATCCTTTTTTATCTTATTATTCAATTAACATAATTTAAAAATAATAATTTGGTAATATAAAATTTTATCCTTATCTTTGCATACGTAAATCAACAACAAATAAGAATTATGAACACGAAATATAAAATAAGAACGGATATTTCAAAAACCTTTAGGGGTAAAACAATATATCGTATAGAGGCACTCAAGGACTTTGGGGACGTTAAAAAAGGTGACTTGGGCGGTTGGATTGAAAAAGAATTTTTTCTAAGCGAAAAAGGTAATTGTTGGGTATACGATAACGCTATTGTTATTGGAGATAGCATGATTATGTGTAACGCTAAAGTACGTGATAATGTTATCATCTATGGAAGTGTTGTAATTGACGGAAATTCTATTGTAAAAGACAATGCCATGATATGTGGCTATGTAAAAGTTAACGGCAAAGCAATTATAGAAGGTAATTCTGTGGTACGTGGTCATGCAACTATTGAAGGAAGTGCCAAAGTATGTGACAATGCAACAATTAAAGATTATGCAATATTAAGTGGTAAATGTATTGCCAAAGATAATTCTATCATCGGAGGACACGCCAAAGTATGTGATTTTGCAGAAATTGGAGGTAATTCTAAAATTAAAGATGATGTAACTATTGGTGGTAAAACAAAAACTACTGATAACGTTATTATTAAAGGTAAAGCAATTATGTCCGCAAATATTATCTTAATGGATAATGTTATTATCGCAGGTTATTTTGTATTAGAATTAACTGATAATAAGTTAATTCGTTTGGGAGGAGAGATTGAACTTTCAGAAACTCTATATTGGGGTGATGATTTGATTTAAGATAAACAATATCATCAATAAACATATTTATTAAATGTAATACATAAATTGTATAGTTAATAATATATGGAACGTTTATATAAAATTTGGAAAACATTATCCCCCATAGATAAATTCTTTTATGCACAAGAGTATTGGAAGAGTGTTAACTCACCAAATATGTGGTATGGAATGAATGAAATAGATACAAAACTAAAAGGTTACAAACCTATTGATGTTTTAAGTATATTACAACCAAAAGAGTTTGATATAAGAGATAGTTTCTTTAAATATAACGAACATCACCTTTTAGTTAGTGGGAACGCAAAAGATGTAATGAAGGATATTAATTCTGATATTGATAAAATTATAGAGTTTAACGCTGACGAATTATAAAACAAATATACATACATCTATACTTAAATAAGTACAAATAGAGTGTGTATGATAATTATATAAGATTAAGTTAATTTTTAAAGCAAATAAATACATAATAAAAAGTAAAAACATAGATATGGAAAATTTATATGAAAAGTGGGAAACTTTGTCACCAGTAGAGAAATTTCAATATGCCGAAGAGTATTGGGACGCTGTGGAGTCGCCAAATAAGTGGTATGCAATGAGCGACTTTGATAATCATTTTGCAGACTACTCACCATTTGAAATTGTACGCAAACTCGCAATGGGAAAGTTTAATCCACATGACAGTTTCTTTAAATATGACCACAACGGAAATGTTATAAGTGGTACATCAGCCGATGTAATGGTAACAATTAATGATAATATTGATGAGATTATTGATTATTTTGAAGAACAAGAATATTAAAAGATAATAATAGATAACGGATAATAGGGATGGTAATTTATATTGCTGTCCCTTTATTGTTATAATATATATACATATACGCACGTATAATATACATAAGCAATAACCAAACAATGACTTATATAAGTACAAGTAGAACACACGTGTTAACTTTAATTAACTATAATAATTTTGTAGTTCAAAATAAATTATTTACCTTTGCATTGTCATTCAGAAGGAAAGATAAAGGGTTTACAACTGACCGCCCTCTTTTTAATGGTTAGTTAAATTAAAATCATTGAATTATGAAAGATATGTATACTTTTATGCTTTATTTTGAAAACTTGATTCCAAGTGAAAAAGTGGACATTTATAACCATTTTTGCGAAAAGCATAACTTTGATGATAAAATTTATTTAATGGATAATTTAGATAAGATGTTGGAAAAATGTAAACCAACAGAAGTTTTAGCCAAAATTGATGAGAATTTTTGTCGTTTCGATTCTGCTTTTATTATAAACAATGACAACAAATTTCAGTCATTAAATGAAACTAATTTAACCATTTATACCCAAGAAAGAATGTATTTCTTTATCGCAAAAGATATTGAAATTTGGTCTAAATATATAAGTCCTGAAAAAGTACAATAAAAACACCTATTTGTTAATAAACATTAAATAGAATAATATTTTTTAGAAAACATTTGGTAGTTTCAAAATAATTGCTTACCTTTGCAACGTAAATCAAAACAAAAGGTTAAACAACGGACTACCTAAATAAAATGTCCGTTAAATTAATTATCATTGAATTATGAATAATACAACAAACATCGAAAGCGTTTACAAACTGATTAAGACTATTAGCACAAAGTTTGGTTCTGCAATGGTTGTAAAGTCAGAGCCTAAATTTAGGGGAGGTAAAAGTTGTCCTTTCGTTGGACGTGTCACAAAGATGACACTAATTACAAATTGCCGTTTTGGCAGTTATGTGAATAGTGTAAACGCAACATTAGAAAAGAAGGGAATAGAAACAGAATATAAAGCAGCACCACGCAAAGGAATGCACTTTGTAGAAGGTATGTATCCTTATATCCTTCAGTCTGATAAAGATAGTGAACAATACTATATTACAATGAATTACCGACCTTCTGACAAAACCACATTTGAACACGTCTTTGTATTAGACGGAAAAGTGGTAACAGACGACACCACACGTGCGGAGATTGAAGGTTGGGTATATGTTGCACCAAAAAAGGACAATACGAAACAAGCGGAGGCGGGACTTGAAAGCGAAGAGCAAACAAAAGTAGTTACCTACAAAGTCCAAAACATTATCCACATAGGCAAAGCACATGACTTAAAAATGTTATGGGATATGTTGGTGAAGTAATATAAATTGAAGGTAGTATCTATTAGGGTACTACTTTTTTGCTTATATATGCTTTATTTCCTTTTTAAGCGGTTTTATTAGAATACACCTACAATTATACTAAATCATTATTTCAAACGAATACAAAGCAAATAAATGACTTAATAGCGTATGTTATTATATTATTATATATACACACACGAAGGAATAATATGTTATTTGTTAATAAAAGTTAACACTATGAAGATTTTTAGTAAAATGTTTGGTAGTTTCAAAATAATTGCGTATATTTGCATCGTCAATCAATAACAAAGGGGTTAACAACCGACCACCCTATTTTAAGCATCGGTTAAAATTAAATCATTGAATTATGATGACTTTTGCACAATTTGAGAACGAATTTAACAACCTTTCAAATAACAAACAAGTAGAGATTTTTAACAAGTTTTGCGACAAGTATAATCTTACAGAACAATTCTATGAAATGAGTTCTTTGGATGACTTCTTGATGAGTAGCACACCTTTGGAGGTGCTTAATAGTATTGAGGAAGGATTTGATAAAGATAAAGATTATATCCAACAAAATGGATATGGAGATTATAAATCTTTAAGTGGTATGGAAGTAAGATATTATATTTCTGAAAGTGGGTATATGTCGGAAATATTCGAGGACGAAAGTACTTGGTGCAATACAATAGATAGTAGCAAGTACGAGGAGGATGACGAGGACGAAAACTAAAAAAGATGTAACATGATAAGTAAAGGGGTATTTGGTAAATTTATCTGTACCCCTTTTATTTCGTCTGTAAGGGTTTTAAATTATTTATATGATAACTTATACTATGATATTATATTAAGTGGTTAGAAGTAAAAAGAAAATGGTTTAATTTTATTTTTTGTGTGAATATATAGCATGGGTAGGTCCTATGGGGGTGGCCACCTATTTAACCCACCTACCCACCGTCATAAAAGGGGGGTGTTTGAGAACGCCCACGGTTCTCCGTCCAAAATTTTCCAAAAATTTTCATCCATTCCGCAAGGCCACCCCCTCTCTTTTTCATTCATGCCCTTTCAAAAAATTTTCCAAAAAAAAATTCATATATTTTCCAGAAGGTTCATAGTATTTTTTTTATATCTATATTTTATTTCCTATTTTCATTTAGTTAATATTCTTCTTATTACTATAGTTTTATAAAAACAAAAAAATAAGCACTACGATAAAAATTCGCAATGCTTATATTCGTATACTATATAAATTACTTTATAGTTTTATTATTTATCTATTTGCTTTCATATTTTATTACTTCTGCATTAGGAGATAGTTTGAAATATTCTTCTTCATCACAGAACAGTGGTGCATAATCTCCAAAATAATCATTAAACATATCTTCTAACATCATACTATCTGTGATAAATTCATTATCACTTTGTATTTTATCTTTAGGTGAATATGATACAAGATATTGTTGTTTAATTTCGTTATATTCAAATTTTATAGTAAGCCAAGTATATCGTTTTACCATAATATTTAAAAATTCTCTAAGTAAGTTTTCTAATTTTAAATTTTTCTTCATCTATTTAAAATAACTTGTTAATAATCATTTTCCAAAAAACTCTTTAAATTTATCACTACCATATTCATTATCGGTCAATTCAATAATTTCTCCTATTGTATATGTTTTCTGGTGTGGTTCTGGGAGACGGTGTTCTATAAAGTCTCTTGTTCCAGCTGAACATGCACCAGTAATGGTACGATATGCGACAATAGCTTCTTCAAACGTCAAGATATCATCAAGTGACATGTTTTTATAATCAGATGTATCTCTGTCTGAAATTTTATAAATTAGGTCAAGTTTTGCTTCTTTAAGGGTTTCACCATGTGCCCAATTATTTTCTCCATCGGTAACAATATATAATTCTTTATCATAACCGACCTGATGAGTGCGATAAACATTGCCATGATGAGAATCAATAATACTAAGAATATCATCAACCTTAATATACTTCACGCCATTAGATTTCCAGAAGATAGGTTCATTTCGGAATTTTTGACGTTTGTCATAATCCTCTAAAGGGAGTGATGGGTGAACCATACGATTATCATTATAGTATATACAGCCATATATTAATGAATCATTTGGTACTTCTTCAATTTTTGTGCCTTCCAAACAAAGATAGCCATATACAGTTAAATTATTAGGAATTTTAATAATATTTGAATATTCCAAATCAAGATAACCTCCTACAGTTAAATTATCTGGAAGTGATGTGATATTTGTATCACCTAAATCTAAAAAAGTATGTACTGTTAAGTTTTGAGGTATCGTTTTAATTGAACTATTAGATAAATCAATTCCGCCTCCTACAGTTAAGTTATTTGGTAATGAAGTGATTTTAGTGTTACGTAGATAAAGTGTTCCTCCAATAGTTAGGTTATCAGGTAACTCTGTAATTGCTGTACCACTTAAATTAAGCCATCCTCCAATAACAGTATTGTTAGGGATATTTTCTATTGTAGAGTCTATAAAATTTAATCCATATCTTACCACCAGATTATTAGGTAATGATTTAATGTTAGCATTGTATATTGACAAAGTATCTAATACTATCAAATTTTCTGGCATCAATTTAGCACTATTATCATCTAAAATTAAATGTCCATTTACAGTTAGGTCATTTGGAATAGATGAGATGGTGATATCACGTAAATCCAATTCACCTATATAATATGGTCTTCCGTTCCTGATTTCTAATTTGTAACCAGTTTCTTTCTCAAATAGTTCTATGATTTCATTCATCTCTTTTATTTAAATTATCAATAATAATTTCTTTTATTTTATCGTCTTTAAATGTGCTATAAAATAGTGCTAATTGACTCCATTCTTCTATTTGATAAACTTTTTGTGTATCTGTTTTTTCGTCTATATCGAATTGTATAGCTTTTTCTTTTATAAATAATCTTCCTATTTTATTATCTGTTTTTTCATAATTCCAATTTGCATTATGAATTTCTATGAGATGTTTCATGAGTTCATATGATGTCTTCCCTTTCATTTCTTGTGTTGTCAAGAAGAATCGTGCAAATCGTTTTATGCTATTATCCATGCATTCATTCTGTCTATACACTAACCAATTATATGCATCTTCTACGGTAGGTATATTCCAAGTTTGGCAATCAAATTCAAACAGCATTAGTTCATCATCATTATTATTTTCTGTTTGAAATAGTTTATGATATTCTCTTGTAAAGAATGTGCTTGCCATTGATGCTACTATGCTTTGTATTTTTGATACATCTCTTTTCCATAGTGCATTTGTATTGAAATATGTTGGAATATTAATAATGATATTCATTTCATATCTCCATGTATATCCAATTTTTGTATATGGTAATTTTTCGAGAAGATATATAAGCGTTTTATTCATAAGTTTATTAAACTTAGAATCAAATGGTTTTTGTAATTTATGATTTAATTTCTTATAGAAACCTACACCATTAAGTGTAATGGTGATTGGTTTGCCTGCGCTTAGTGTTCTAACATTTTGTTGGCGCATTTGTTCTACTTGCTGCATTGATTCCATGACTTTAAAATATTTTGTAATTATTCCTTCTCCGAAACTATTTTTAATCAGTTTATATAAATCACTTAATGTTATACCAGTTCTCTCAAATGGTTTTAAAACATATTCTATATTATTATTAGAAGTGTCATGAAATATATTTTCAAGTGTTTTATATATTTCCAATGCATCTTCTATTGTTAATTTGGAGTTCATTGTCTATTTGTTTTTTGATATGTTTTATTCCTATGCCATTTGAATTATATAAAATAACTTTTCCCTTGTAATTGATTTGGTATTTTGGTTATATTTGTATTTTTTAAGAATAAGAAATTATCCACATACAAATCTTCTGGGAGTTCTATAAGGTTTAAACAAAAATCTAAACTAAAAGTACCATAAACAATTGTATTTTTTGAAATTGTATTCAAATTTATACAACTATTCAGTACAAGATTACCATGTATATATAGACTTGTTGGTAAGATGGTTAAATCATGACAATGACTAAGAATAAGGTCTCCATTCACAATTAAGTGATTAGGGAGATTCTTAATAGTTGCCCCTCGCAAAATAATTGACCTACCTACATGAATATTGTCTGGTAATGTTGTTATAGGTGTATTTGTGATAGTAAGATTTCTTCCAACCTTTAATTTGTCTGGCAATATTTTAAGTCTTTCACAGTTTATAATAAAAATATTATGTTTTACTGTTAGGTTACTTGGTAATGATGTTATATTACATTCATTAATAAATAACGAACCATTAACTGTCAAATTATTTGTTATATTTTTTAGCTGATAACAATTTAAGATAGTGAGGTCGCCATCTATTGTTAAATTATCTGGCAAAGATGTTATTTCTTTTTCAAAAAGATATAAATCTCTATTGTGATAATGTGTATTACCAGTTACTCGATAAAGTATACCTTCTATATTTTTAATTTCGTTGTTCATTGTTTTATTATTTATTTTGTTCATCATTTACATAGTGTTCATTATTATTGAACATATTATTTATTTTGAACAATTTGTTTTACAACTTTTCCATTATCAAAATATTTTAGAAGTATGGAGTAAACTTTTAAACTTTCATATAAAGCAAATATTACAACATTTCTTAAATTATTAAAATCAGATAGTTTACTATTATAAGAAATATTAAAGGTGTCAATAAACAACTTTTCAAATTCTTTATTATCTTTATTAGTAACATCTATTGTATAAAGCCACCGTTTGAATAAATCTATATAATCTTTGAACTCTTCAAATTCTTGTGAATTTATAGTTTCTGGACGATAATTAACACAAAAAGTGATACGTGCATTTTCTTCCAAAAACTTAAGCATTTGTCTTGAAAAACGTGCTATGTTTTCTTTCGTTGGGTCGATAGCAGATATGTTAGTCCAGCAATCATATTCTATTTTCTTATTGATTGCGTTATATATTCTTAGAAGTTGGTCTATACTTTGACCAGCATGCTCTATAAAAGTTTCTTTCTCGAAATTAGTAAGATTTAATAATATAGTAACATTATTGAACTGGTTAGTATCACTAACCATCTGAAGCCTATTACTAAATATATAATATGGTATATCAACATTGTTATTTGGTGAAATAGATATAGTCATTGATAAACTATTACAAAAATCAATGTTTACCACAGGCGTATATTCATTTACCGATGTTACTTTCAATGTTGTGCTAACCTCATATAACTTCTTTTTAGCTTCTTCATACAACTCGTTACATAATTCAGTAATCTTAGAATCATGAGAGAATTTTGTGTAAATTTGTGAGTTCATATTCATTTCCATTTTAGTTTGACAAATTATTTATTGTTGTAAAATATCTTAGATATAAATGTGTAATATCTCAAGTAAAGCAAATACATGTATATTAGTCTTTGTCTAATCTTTTCAAATTCAGAAATATCTACATTGAATGCTTTTGTGAAATTACTTTTAAATTCATTATTGTCATTATCAACATCATCAATAGTATAAAACCATCTTTGTAAAAAAAGAACATCACTTTGAACCATCATTACCTTTTGAAATAACATTTCACGGTCATGGAAATGAAGTAATGTAATACCAATATGACTCCAATTAGGAAATAATTTATAACACTCGACAAGTAATTTCATATCAAATGATAATGGGTCAAAAGGTTTAATATCAACCCATTTAACTTTGTCATATTTTCTATTTATTGTATTCCATAGAATATTTAGAAAATCTATAGACATTCCAAAATTTTCTATAAATGATTTTTTATCGGTGCTATTCAAGAATAAAGTGATAGTTGGTTTATTCAACTGGTTAGTATCACTAACCACCTCATTATTATCAAAATTTATAATAGGTAATCTTTTATACGGATAATCTTTAATAACAACAACTCTAAGTGTTATTGTGTCAACAAAATCAACAATATCTTGTTTATAGTTGATGATGTACTCGTTATCGTTATAATCATTTGTACTGATTAAATTCCAGTCAATTCTATTGTATAGTTCATTACATAATTCTACAATTTTAGAATCACGAGAGAACTTTGTAAATATTGAACTATCAAATTCCTTGTTGTCAATTTGGAATACCATATAACTTATTTTAAATGTTACACTTCTTTTAAAGTGATACAAAGATAATCATAATAGTTCACATAGACAAATCTAAATCAGTTATTTAAATATTTTTAACGAACTTTCTATTATTATTCAAATAAAAAATTGTATCTTTGCAAAGTAATTTAAAAAAAAATAAATGATATGATTTTATTAATTGGGGATATACACGGTAGGGATTTTTGGAAGAAGCCTATACAGGATGTAATTGACGGTAAGTTGGATGTTGAAAGAATCATCTTTATTGGTGATTATTTTGACCCTTATCCATCTGAGGGAATAACTGAAACGGACGCTATTCAAAATTTCTTAGATTTATATGATACTGTTACAAAGAATTTAAGTTGTGATATGTATATATTTCTTGTAGGCAATCATGATTTTCATTATATTAGTGATTATTTTTATGAAATTGCAGGAAGTACACGTTATAGCGATAAATTTGAAAATACAATTAAAGGAATTTTCAATGATGTTATGAAACCTCTTGATATGCGCTTCGCTTGTAGAGAAGAAATTGGTGGAGAAACAGTATATTTCTCTCATGCTGGAATTAGTCAGTCTTGGTATAAAGAACTTAAGAATAAGTACGACAAAGACGAATGGGATGTTTTATTCACTACCAAGGTATCTGATAAGGCAGATAAAAGAGATAAGTTTGTAAGAATGCTTGGTCAGATTGGTGAAATGCGTGGTGGATATGATAAAACTGGTTCTTGTTTATGGTGTGATATTAGAGAGTTCTATGATGACAAAAGAATTGGAGATTGCAAGATGCAGATATTTGGTCATACCAATGTCGGTGAAGTTCCAGTTATGTATAAAGATTTTGCTTGTATAGATTGTTCTACCGCTTGTATTCTAATGGATGATTTGAGTTTATTTACTTACGATGAATACTGTGAGATGAAGAAAGATGAATACAAAGAAATCAATAATAATTAAGTGAAAAATAAAACCACACTTCCTACGTTATACAATAGGTTGTGTGGTTTTTTAAATATGAATAAATTGCAATTAAAGTGTATTTCGTTGTTCCCTTTCCTGGGCACATGACAACTCTCCGTTATTTGACCAACAATTCATTTGGTCGTTAATGTCTACGCCATTTCTTTGTAGATATTTGCCAGTTACAATTTTGTAATCTTTAGGGTTCAAATCATTATCTTTTAAATCTTGAAAGAAATAATCATTTTTGAAGCTTTTCAATTCAGAAGGTTCCGTATCTCGATAGTCCCAACCATAAACAATTAGACCAGTTCGTTTATTGACTGCAAAATAGTTATTACCATTATTATCCACGCCATTTTCAGTCATTTCTTTTAATATTCTATATGTGGCATTCTCTACCATTCTATGTATATCTGATTCGGTTAATCTAACAATCTGTTTTGTCATTTTATTAATATATTTTTTATAATAATAAATATAATATTAATCAGCATTTGTTATTTTAGTGAATTATTTTTTTCTTCTAATTTTTGTCTAAACAATTTTGCTATCTCTGGATTCGTGCATATAACAAATTGTTTATAGTTCTTAGTTTTCTCGTTAAATGCCTTATCGTATGCAAGTATTTTTTCTATAAGTTCCTCTCTTGTCGTCATGTAAATATATTTTATTATTTTTGCATCGTTTTAATAGTATTTTAAAATGAAGCAGAATTTTTATTATTGCAAAGATATAATTTATTTTTCATAATTCCAAATAATAATATATAAATTTCTTTAAAATATTTGGTAATATATTTTTTTATGCGTACTTTTGCTTAAAAAAATAAAGATATGGAAGTAGAAAAAATGTATAATGAGTGGTGTGAGCTGGCTAAGAAAGAGAGAGTAAATATAGAAAATAATATTTTATTAGGGTACTTTCTGTTAAAAGATGTGAGAATTTCAGAACCGATAATAAATCAACAAGAAAATGGAGAACTTTCTATACCTTTAGTTCTCGATTATTGGATTGAAGGAGGAAATTCAGAAATTCAAGAAATATATGAATAATTATGGGACACTGATTAGAGAAAGATGACGCAAGTAATTTATTAATTAAAACAATGTTGCTAAAATGAAAAATTCAATTTTAAGGAAACGTACACAAAATTATTTTGGTAAAACACCACAAAGAGTATTAGATGGTGATAGCACAGAATGGGATTACCAGAGTAATTCAGAAACTGAGTGCAAAAGTAAAGGGGAAAGTTTAGTAGAACAATTGCAAGCACATTTTGATAACACACCAAGAGATGTGTTAGATAAAGAGTTGGAAGAATTGGACTATTTGAATGAAATAGGTCCATATGTTATTACAGATGAGGATGAAATCCGTAAACAAAATAAAGAGGTAATCTCTCCATTGCTTAAGGAACTTAATAACTTTTTAAATAACGCTTCAGAAGAAGAATTGAAAAGAAATTGGGAAGACTTAAAGGAATGGGAGCACATCGGTCCAAATGCTGCTGAGTTTGTTAAAGAATTAGAAAAATATGTATAAAACATTTTACTCCACTCGAAAGTGGCTAAATCGAGAAGAATCTCCGTCTACTGGTTCTGTTGTTTGCTACGATGGAGAATTTGAATCACAAGATAATACGTATCGCAATTTATTTCTCGAAGTTAACGATTGCCATGGTTCTATTAGGTTACATAAGAGCAAGGATGATAGTGTAGACGATTTCTTAGAAAAGATGAAATTATTAAGAAGTGAAATTGATAAATTCATAGAACATCTTGAAAATGAAACTATTTATAAAGAAAAATAGTTTATGAACCTTAGAAAGATAGTTAATGAAGAGATAAATAGATTTTTGAAAGAAGAAACAGAAGAAAATGATAGTGTTTCTTCACTTGTTCCAGATGAGATAAAATCATGGAATCCAGTTAAAGATTTCAAATATGGTTATTCCAATGGTTCAGATACTGTTGATGGTAAAATGAATAATAATAGTGGAAATATTTCAAATAATTCAAACCAATCACCTACAAACATATCTGGAAACGCTTTAGATGGAGGTTCAGAAGGTGCTGATGGTGGAATGGAAGGAATGGCAGGAGGTGCTGAAGGACTCGCTGGAGGTGTAGAGGGAGCAGCAGGTGGCGCAGAGATGGCTGTTGCAGCTGTGTAATATTGTACTTATCATCTAAGAAAAATAATAATCGGTATTATCGCTATATTGTTTGCAATAATACCGATTTTTTATATTATGTACTTATTAGTTATTCTTCAATTGGTTTTATCATAGATACATATCTTTCCCAACCTGGGGCAGTCTTATATGTCTGTACTGCATCTTGTGGAACGTAGATGTTTTGAACAGTGTTTATTGAATTTAATATAGTAACAAAATAAGATTGATGGGTTTTTGATTTGAATGTTATATTTGTTAAATGAGGGCAATTACTAAAAGCATTAGTTGCTACATTCTTAATCTTGTCTGAAAATGTAAAACTCTCTAAATTAACACAATTTGCAAATGCATTACTTCCAATAGCTTCAATGTTTTCTGTATTTATTACGTTTTCCAAATAGGTACAATTATTAAAAGCACTTTCTTTGATATTATTTATTTTGTTTGATAAATATACTTTACGTAAATTAGTAAAACCTTCAAAATAATATTGCTCTATGGTCTTTCGATTATAATCGAATAAATCCAGTTCTTGGATATACTCTTTTCCATCGGTGATTCCAAGTGACGTGCGATACCCTTGTTTCATATTTATAGTGTGTTCTCCAGAACTAAGAGTAGTTCCACCTTGCATTGTAATACTTCTTCCCTCTCCTACTGTAATTCTAATAAATGATACGTCATTATAGTTTACTTCATTTTCTTCCTCTTCCAGACTTACATATGGTTCCACATAACTGGTAGAATCTTCATAATTACTTCTTAGTTGTTTGGTTGCGAATAATTTAATGTTTTCCATAATTTATATATTGTAATATGTTTTTTTCATTATATCTCTTAGGTTCTGTATAGATTTTCGTATGCGTTTAGCATCTTTTGCAAGTCTGTAAAACTTACGTTTTGTATAACCATTTTCTTGTCGGACTATGTTTAGTCCATCTTCAATTGAATCAAAAACCATATCAACATGGTCAAGGCTTTTGATGATACCATTATATACTTTTCCACCATCTTTTTCTTGAACAATATTGTTTAATTCTTCATTTATTATTTTCTTTATATTAGTCATTTTAATTATCATTAAACATTATAGTATAAATATTTGTTCAAATTGATTTTTGGTAGTTATTAGATATGCTTTCTAATATTTATTATAAAATGTTTTCTACGAAATATATGAAAAGAATAATTAACGAAGTTTTTGATTATAGGACTGGTTATTATACTACAAATAAAGGCAAGAAAAAGCTGATGGCTTATATAGATTCATCAAGCAGTGAAAATACTTTCCAATACAAAGATAAATTGAAGAACGAATTTGGTGCATCATTCATGAGCGGTATTGGAAGGAGAGGTGCTTGGGTTTGGTGGATTAGCGGTCCGAATGACCCACGTATTGAAACACAAGTAAAACCTGCTATAGAGTTTTTAACGTCCGTGGAACAACCTAATGAAGAAAATGGACAGAAAAGAGAGTTCGTTGATGTTATCGACCAATTGATTAATGACATGAAGAATGCTTCCGAAGATACTGATATTGTTAATCAAGGGAATGTTAAGTGTATGTCTAAAGATGAAGTGACAGACAAATTAACTAAAATAAAAGAAGATATTATTTCAACAATGTCTTCTAAAGATTTTTTGGATAAGATTGCGCCTATACTTAAATTACGTGCATCTTGTGGCTATGCTTATTCTATACGTAACACTTTGCTGATTTATATTCAAGATGCAAAAGCTACAGACGTTAGGTCTGATACTAACTGGGGAGAGTTAAATAGGAGTGTAAACCACGATGCATTGAGAATATGTATGTTCAGACCGAATGGTTCCAAATTATATGGAACAAAAGAAGCACGTGAAAAAGCCACTTTAAATTTCTTAGAGAACGTCGGAAAGAGTTCTGTGGACGAATTAACACCAGGAGAAAAAGAACGCCTTAGAGTGCTTTTAAATACCAATGACGCAAGTCGTGGTTTCTCTTTTAGTCCTAATTGGTGTGATGTGCGTTTTACAAAACAAATAGAACATAAAGAAGATATTTATGGCGACCCAAGTGCTATTAATAATCTTCCATGGAATAGTTATGATGCAGAAGAGAATGAATATATGTCGGAATTAATTGATGCTGCTATATCTGTAGCTCAAAAGGCTGGAGTGAATATTCAATATCAATCAGAAGAAGAATTAGGCGGTGCTAAAGGAAACGCAACGTCTACTGGTGTTATTAATTTAATTCAGAATGCACCAAGAAATGTCGGAATGTTAAATACTGTCATACATGAAACTGCCCATCAATTATTACATTTCAGTTATCTTAAATCTAAGAATCCTGAAGTAAAAGACTATTTCGTTGGAACATCAGCTGGTCGTGCACTTGTTGAATAGCAGGCTGAATTAACTGCCTTGGTTGTATTAAAAGAATTAGATATAGAAGATGATACATCTTTGAATTATATTGCAGGATGGGGAGGAGATAGGAAGAATGCTGGAGTTGTATTTGATTCCATCGCAGGTGCTGCAACATATATAACAAATAATATATTAGATTATTTTAAAGAAAATGATAAAGAAGAAGAGAATGATTAAAGAATCAATTAATTTAACTGGTTCTGATATAGCTAATATGCTTGGTGGAGATGCTGTTGATGCATATAATTCATCTAAAGCAGAAGAGAAAGAATTAGACGAAAGGATTGAAGCACAGAAGAACAATGTAATGGAGATGTTCAAACGGACTGGACTAATTTTTTAGTTGGTAAATAACGATAATACTATATGCGAAAAACACAAAGAATTATGAAAACTACTGAATATTTTAAAACATTACTTGATACAAAGTCATCAAATAGTACAAAGAGCTTTGTCTTAATGTTATCAGCAATAATAAGTGCTCTCGTAAACTTAACTATTTGTTTTGTGCTTATATATGATGTAACCACCAATGGTTATATCAAAACAAGCCTATCGGATGCTGGCTTCTTTATTTTATGTACTGGCGGTTACATGGCAGGTTCTGGTTTAACTAAAGCGTTAGCTGATAGACGACGGAACAAGCGTGGCATAAATATCAATGAAGAAATAGATGAAGAGAAGTAAAAAGTAAAGCGGTCGATAATTTCGACCGCTTTTTATATTATTGGTATCAGCATTCAGTCACAATTCCATTTTCCATTGTGTACCACGCATTTGGATGAAATTCTTTTCTATCAATAGTAATAATGGAAACGGTAGTATAATCTTTAGAATCAGTTTTACAATAATCCGAGAAAACTATTTTAGTTCCACATTCCGCTTGTACACGATTATGTCTACCATGTATAAAAACCGTATTATGGCAGCTATTGCATACAACGCTATTATTTTCACCATTGCACATAATAATAGTGTCTGTTCCTAATGATATAATATTGTTATGACTACTATTAACATTTATGTTATTTTCATCACCATAAGAAATAATTGTATTAAAATCACCATTTGAATTTAATTTGTTGAAATCACCTAACGATACAGCTGTATTATGATGGGAAGTCAAATTACATTTTATTTCGTCTTCAATTAAAAACGCATCATTGAAATGACTACAATTATCAAATCTACCACATGGACTACGTAGTAAGAAAGTTGCCTTTACTTCGTCATAACATTTTGTATATTCATAGGAATCTTTATGAGAAATAAATAGTTTATCCGTGTTTTTATTTGAAATGATTTCGTAATGTCTTTTGATATCTGTCAAAACATCTTCCATTGTCAGTTTGTGAAGAATTTTCATTCTTTTACATGTTGAAGTTGTTAAGTTATATCTTTTAACATTATAACATATGCATTCGAATATATCACTATGATATATAAAACAATTTTTTAATGCATCTAATATTGTTTCATACACATGATACCCACCTGTTGTAAAATTACCTTCATATTCTTTTCCAACTTCGTAATAAAATGAACTATTTTTCTCTTTGTTACCAACGAGATATAAGGTTTGTTTTTCTACCATATTTTCTATGTTTTATAATAAGAGTTTACTTGATAAGAAATTATATTATCTACATCTGACCATGATAATGGTGTAAAGTCATTATTGTCTACACCGACATCATATTGTGTTGGAAAAAGATATTTGAGACGTTCATCATCTTTTCCTATGGTTTGTATTTGCTTTCTCGAATGGACATGTCCGAATAATTGATAGTATTGGTTCTCAACATCCGAATATGTTCCAGCGTAGCATAAGAATGGATAATGATTTAAATATACATATCGTTTATCAATTTTAATCAATAGTTGATTATAAACGTTTTCAAATAATATCTTTTCTTGAGTAGGTGATGATGCATTATTTTTCCAATCGTGATTACCTTTGATAAGAATTATTTTACCATTCAGTTTATCTCTTATTTCTTTTGTTTCAACGAATTTACCATACGCAAAATCTCCGAGATGGAATACTAAGGCATCTTTTGGAACTTTATTATTCCACTTTTCAATCATATCATTATTCATTTCTGCAACCGAGTTATACGGTCGATTGCAGAATTTGATTATATTTTCATGATTGAAATGTGTATCTGATGTGAAATATATTTTTTCTCCATCATTAAATTTCATGTCATAGGTTTTCATTTTTACAATAAATTTTTAAAATCTTCTATATTAAGAGGATTAGATATTACATCTGGTTTACGACCGTCATTCCATAAAATTGCAACTTTATATTTTCCATCTTCAATAACTGGTTCTATTGTTGCTTCATTCTTAACATCTGGGTCATAACCGAAAGGTCTATAATCAAAGAAATCTGGTGAAATCATCAACTTATCACATAGATTAAATGCGTCTGATGTTTTCTCTTTCTTTAATAGTTCGATTGTTTCATCTCTTAGTTCCTTATTGTGATGATAATCGTCAATAAAATTACCCCACTTCTCCAACAGTTCTTCAAGCGTACCGTCATTGAACAGTACGTTATTTCCGAACAGTTGCCAATTAAGTGAGATTTCTGAAAGATGATTTGATACATTGGAAATATCTGGTCTAATGATATACCAAGTATCACCACCCATTTCTTCAATCATTCTTTTTTCATTTGGAAACCGCACATCTTCTATAACGTAATCAGCAGGATGTAATTGGATATATTCTCTAATTTTCTCCATGTGCCAATCTGGGTTTATATTTCGTATGATATTTGTACCTAAGAACTGAAGCAAATGGCGTACATTTTCAATCATTACACCATTTATATTTTCTTTCTGTACGATATTCCAGATAACTTCGCTTGGAACTTCGATACGTTTAGCAAAGTAGTCACACGCATCTTTATCAAAGAGAATGTTTAGTTTCTCGTTAGTGCATTTCATTTCATTAAAAACATCTATGTTTGGAACGTTTAACCATTCCATACACATTTTCTTAAGAGGTTGTGCAAAATAAATGCTTTTATAACCTTTCTCAATGAGAAGTTTGGTAAGTTCAGACTTACCAGACCTCATTCTTCCACTTAGACCTATAATCATATTATTTATGTTTATCTATTAAATCTTGTAAAATATTACTATTAACACTACCGCTTAACTTATAGATGAGTTCATCATTCTCATCAAAGAATAATGAAGTAGGAATATTTCTTACATGATATTTCTCGGCTAACTCATTACCTTTATCGTCTTCTTCTACATCATAAGATTCAAACTTGATATCTTTGTTCTCTTCTTTATTAGATGCTTCTTCAAAAACACTTGCGTAAGCTTTGCATGGTGCACACCATACCGCTGAAAGTTTAATAATTTTCTTTACAGTACTCATTTTTTTATTCTTCTTATTATTCTTGTTTTTTTATTTTTCATTAAGTTTCCAAATGCTTCAATCGCATTTTTAGGCTTATTGATTGCTTCTCTTATTATTTCATTTTTAGTGCTTGACGTTTCGTTAATTGTTGTCGCAGTTTCTATAATATGCCGTGCTTGGTCTATTGTTGTTACTTCTTCTCTATTTTTGTTATACAACTTATCAATAACAATTTGTTTTAACTTAAGCGAGCGTATTGTTTCTGGATTATATGCATCAAACTGTTTAAATTC
>FLRW01001109.1_pt1 | contig 33279 bp, 21 predicted proteins | sample 1550421 | NCBI WGS metagenome assembly FLRW01 (sample SAMEA4031753, study PRJEB14383) | metagenome | biome: human; feature: oral; material: saliva | place: Philippines | collected 2014
TATATTATATAATATATTAATAATAATATATTTATAGAAATTTTCTAAATCACTTTCGTAATCAGAGCGTGATTCTGTCTTTTTAAAAGTCCAGAAAGTTTTATCATCTATTTTCTTTTCTAATATATTTTTGTAACCTTTAACTTTTTTTGCGTTCTTATACCCTATATACAAAATAGGCTTTGTGAGGTCTGCTTGAGATATATCTTTCACATTCCCCACAAAGTCTCGTAAATCGCTAATCTTTCTATCTGAAATAATATAACCAAGTTTCCCCATCGTTATTTTTTTCGCAAAGATACGGATTTTTTTTAATTAAAACAAAATTATCCAATAATAAATTGTTTTATTTTTCTATGTCCATCACTATTTGGATGTAATCCATCTTTTGCACGTTTAACTTCAAGCCATTGGTTATCAGAAAGATTTACACAGTTAAAACCATTATCTCTAATTAATTTATCAACCTTTAATCGTGTATTTGAATCCCAAGCATGAATGTTATTGTAAGTATAATTAGGTGCATAAACACAACCTACCCAGATAACTTTTTTACCTTGCAATAGAGTTTTTAACTTCTTTAAGCCCTCTACAGTTTGAGTTGTGTTATTGCTGTGGATGTTAGGTGCGTCATTAGTACCTAAGAAAACAATAACAGTATCAACGCTATTCAGCTTATTTTTCACGCTATCATAATAAAAAGTTTTTGGATTAACCTCAACTCTTTTTCCATTCACATATCGACGTGGTTGACTAATTCCAGCAAATTCTCCAATTGAAATGCCTGGCTCACACACGAAATCTGCATTTGAATATAATCCAGAATTTTTTGCTCCTGCTGCAATGGAATCGCCAATTATTAATAACCTTTTTGGTGTTGATTGAATATTATTGCTTGTTGTTGCGCTGTTATTATATGCAGCGTTACTACAAGAGCCTTGATAACGATATACCTTAACAATGAAACTTCCACTCTTATAAGGAACAACGTTACTTGCTTTTCCTTCTGCAGCCCACGTACTTCCATCCCACATAGCAACATGGAATCGCTCTGGCTCATTTCCATTACGTGACGGATTAGGTTTATTAGATGACCATAAACAAGAGATATCACCTATCTGTAGATTCATATGTGTCCCATTTAAACTGCCATCAGTTGCTTGATGAATACCCTCGTAAATTTTTACGAATCCCAATTTCTCAAGTGATTCAGGCCACTCCCATGGATATCCATATGTGCCCTTTCCAATACCTGTTGTTTTACTAATTAAACCAGAAGCTATAAGTGCAGCTCTTACCGATTTTGTACATTCTCCATTTGTTGCTACTTGTCCTAACGGTAAACTATTAGATTTTATATAGGAAGCTGCTGCTTCTACATTCCAGTCACATATTTTACCGTTTACTATGTTACCACCAGTTAAATTTGCTGTTAAAGTTTCGCATGCAATAAGTTCTGCATTCTTAAACCATGAAGTCTTTACACCATCTGGTCTTGAATTAATCCAATCAGACTTGAAATTTTTATTAGCTAAAGCCTCAGATGGTTTTCTGCCATATTTCTTTAACAATGATAAAAAGAAATCATTAGGCAAAGATTCATTTATTGGATAATTTGAGTAATTAAAACTATTGTTAACTATTTTCAAACCTGTTACAATACGGCATCGTGTTGCACCTCCACTATTCGTTTGAGACACCGTAACACCAATAGAAATCGGCTTATTACCAAAAGAATTACCATCTTTAGCATTCCAATATATTTCTGACACATAATCATGATATCCATTTAATAGAACATCAAATAATTGTGTCATGTGACTATTTCCACCATCCGATTGTTTAAAAATTAGATAATTACCTTTTATCTCCTTGTCAAAACCACATGTTAACTTAACATTATAATCTCCAAATGTTTTCTGAACAGCATTAAATAATGAACTTGTAAAAGATATGTCATTTACGCTACTTGTAGTTGGTTGCACTGTAGTATTACTACTATTGATATAATAGTTGTAGTAAGCAATAGCCTTATTCTGTCTATCCCTACGTGCTGCACCACTACTTCTCTCGAAATAAGCATCCCATGCTGCTGCAGAGTCAGAAGGTGTATTTGTGGCTAAAATTCTTTGTGCGGTCTTGTTATTTTTCAAATAAGGTCCTGTTAATGAAATAAATGCATATTCCAATTGTTTATCTATGTTCATTGATTTAGGTATCACTGGCGCAGGTCCACTATTCGGATATGAAGTACTGTTTGGTGAATTAAAAGCCATTTTAGGATTTTCATTATTCATCATCATGCTTAATGCTGATTTATTTAGCATGAATAATCCACCAGAATAATAGCCATTAGAATCTTTAATGACTTTATATGGGTCAAAACCTGGAGATTCAATAGCTATATTTCCAACAATACCTGCTGCTTGTGCTACTGATAACGAGCCAAACTCACCACCGATAGTTCTATTCCATATACTAATTACTTTACTAATCATGGTAGCTGCCTTTGTACTTTCATCACCGCTCAATTCTATACCTTCTCCGCCCATATCAGACCCAACAGGATAAATCTTATATTCACAATCATTATCCACGTCAGCTACTCTATTTGCAGACGTAAATTCAGAGCCACTTTCAGATGTATTGTTTGCCAAAAGAAGTGGAGATTTATTCAATCGTGTTTGTACATTAGCCATACGAACCCCTTTAAATGTTGTTTGAAATCTTCCTGGTTCTATCTTATGGCTAACTTCCTCTATCAAATATGAACCTCTAAACATAGGTACATTGTTCAATGTAAAATACATTAAAGGTTGTACCCATGCACATCCTAACATGGTAACAGTACATGAATATGAATTATTGGAATAAATGGTAAATAAATCCTGACCTGTTGATACAATCTTTTTATCACCATTTTTACCATCTCCAACGGCAGCCGATGCAATAGCAAATGTAGCCTGTAATGACTGTTCAGTCATCATAGGGTTTTCCATTCCAATCTCAATATTATTAAAGAAACTCTGGTACTGCATTCCATAACCTACTCCAAATGCAGGGATTTTATACCAATTTTTCTTGTTAACCTCTGATAAATTTCTTGATGTAATTGCTATTGGTGCTAATTGAGGACTCTTGGATATGTCTTCTGGATTAAGAGAAAATCCATCATCTTCATATTCACCTCTTCCACCTGTATTTATTTTACTTGAGTGTTCATATGAATATAGTACTACAAAGTCTGGATGTCTTTTAGGTGTACGCATTGAATTAAATGGAACTGGCGTAAACATACTTTCCATATTACGCTTATCACTTAAATCCATAAAATTCTGAACAGATAACATAACACATCTATTTGTCGCAAACATATCTGACATGAAACTTATCAAACTTGATAAATAGTTGTTCTGGTCAGTTACCATTAGTAATTTGTTAACCATATCACCAACGTCTACAAACAATTTATCACCTATCTTGTTGTAATAAGAGTCAATAAAATAGAAATTATGTCCATCTGTTTGTTTATCACTTCCAGTTTCATCACTAAAGAATTTATACATTTTCCATTCTTCAAAATTTGATGAAGCAACCCATTTATCATAAAGAAGTTTTAAATAATTATAAAATGCAATCTTCATGTCATCGGTGGCTTTATCAGCGGATGGCGCAAAAGAAGGAGCGCTAACTGAATCTGACGTGTCTATTTTTCTTGAAACACTATATTCTTTTGCTAAAGCATTAAGGAATGTGTCTAAATAGATTTTTGCCATACCCTCTGTAATGAGTTGGTAATCATTACCTATATTGTTTTGATTTGTTTCAAAATCATTATCAATGGTGGCACCCTTAATGATTCTTACAGGTAGCATTAGCTCTTTCATTAACATATTCATAGGCTGTGATGTTTCATTGTTGAATAACCTCAACAAACCATCATGATTAGCAAAAGCCTCTCTATATGCATGAACTGTATTAGATTTGAAATTACCTGTAGATTCATCCACATATATATCATATGCAGTAAATAATTTATTATATTTTGTATCTGCCCAGTTAGTAAATTCTTTAATATAGCGTGCCATCATGGCAGAGTTCATAAATTTCAAATGACGTAAATTACTTAATTTTTTATTACTTTCCATCATTGAATTTAGATTTTTGAAATCAAACCAACCATTATTTGACGTATTCAAATATAATATAGCACCAATTTGAAGTATTGCAGAATAAGGTACAATAATTTGTCTCTTTTGTGATATATCACCTAAGATTTTGTTGAAATCATACATAGGTAATAAGGAGTACAAAACCCACGCACATCTCTTTCTAATACTTCTTTCCTCTCTGAAAAAACTTTGAGAGAATATAGAATAATCCATATGTAAACCTAAACGATTTGACCCCTTTCCTGTATCAATACCACAGAATTGAGTTATTGCATAAGTTTCAGGATTAGTACCTATGTTTTTATAATCTGTAGAATTATGCAACCTCTCGGTTTTCTCATACTTTGTAGCATAACCTTTAGTATTTTTTACTTTTGAGTAAAGAAGAATATTCTTTCCATCTTTCTCTTTATATTGGACATCTACTGCTTTTTGAACAAGAGGGTCAGTTCCAAAGTTGTTGCTTTCAAAATAACTACTAAACGTTTCTGGGCTATAAGTTACATTAAATCCATCTACATTCTTAACGAAATCAGAATATCCTTCTGGAGAAGAACCACTACCTAAAGACTTCTGAATTATTGTATTAACTCTATCTATATTTTTGTCAAAATAAACAACACATTCGTTAGTAACATCATCTGTGTTTAAAACGCTACTTCCTTTCTTTATTGGTGCAAAGTTAGAAATAATTTCATTATACCCATTACCGAAATCTCCACTATTAGCTAACCTTACTGCATCACTAATTGTATATTTACCTAACGGTGAAAAATATGAATAACCCTTTCCACTATTAGTTAGATAATTATTATTACTAATCTTGAATATATTAAGGAAAGGAGAAAAATCACTTCCTACTTTTGTTGCAAGAGGTTGATTTCCCCATGAATTAGATTTATCAGACTCAGTTACAATTTTTAAAACATCGTCTGAATTTATTCCGCCTTGTTCATTTGCATTTGATTGTAATAATCTTCTTACTACATTTCCTGGTTGTAAGAAAATATATGTAAAGTTCTTAGCTTCTGCTTCAGCAATAGTTTTAATTGTTTCGTTATTCAATGCTCGTCCATTTAAACCAAAACCAAGTATTTGAATCATGCGCATAAAAACTCTACCTGCAAATTCTCTTTTATCATTTACAGGTAATGCATCATCATAATCTCCATAAGGATTAGATTTTGTAATAAAATCAAAATTGGCTACTGGAAAATGTATTTTGGAATTACCGCTTTCTAAAATATTATTAGCACTATTAGCTGTTAATGCATCGTTCTCGTCTAAACGTTCTTGTATATTCTGCGCATTAGCAATAATATAAGCGACCTGATTAATTCCATTGAAAATTTCGTTAACAAGGTCTGCTTCTCGAAACTTCTTAGAGCGCCCAAATTCCCCTACCCAAGAATCCTCTCTTTTTGTAACACCATTTTCTGTAATATCCTTTGTGAATCTTGGAAATGGTGGTACTATTTTTGTTCTAACAGAAACATCTGGTATATTTATGTTGCTTATTCCTAAGTCATTAATAGTACGCTGTTCATTCTGTATTGATTCAACAACTTGATACATCAAATACATAAATGTCTCAAAATGAGCCATGTAAATCTTTGACATATTAGATATTGTCGGGTTAAAACCAAGTGCTTGTATTAATACTTTTTGTTTTTCCTGTCTTACCTCTTCCTCAATTTCTTCTATATCTTTACTTTCAGTATTAATACTCTCCTGTAATACAGAATAATCTCCAAAGTTAAAAACAAATGCATAAGTATAATGTCTTCCATTTTCAAAAGGATTAACCTGTTTTCCAGTAAAAGCATTTCTAATTTCATCAGCGGTTAAACCTCGTACATTAGTAAATTCACTACTTGTAAATGGTGTAAGAGGTTTATTGATAATCTTGACAGGTAGAATCTTTGTAAAGTTTTGGGCAGGAACTGGGTATACTTCGCCTGTACTTTCCTCTACTCTATTAGCTGCTGCTATAAGATTTGTTAGAGAATCAAAAATACTAATATTTTCTCCGTCTTTAAGATAAGATATTGTACCAAAATTAGTAACTGAACCATCCCTTATTGCTTCTTCTGATACTAATACAATTACAGATTTGTAAGTAGTACCATCTTCACGCATTACTACACCGTATTTACCGTTAACTGAAGGCTCGTTATTAAGAATATTTACTAAATTTGTAAAGAAGTCATTATATGCAGCATAAAGTTGCGTTCTGTCATTAACAGTAGTATTTTTCTTATTGTAACGTGAAATAATAGGATTATCTTGTCCTAATTCTTCGGCTTTATGCAGTACAAAACCATAGTTAGCGCATAATTCACTTAATTTAGGCATAGGCATAAGTTGTCCAGAAGAATCTGGTATAACAAATTCTCCTTCTTCAACTTTTTTCTCCCAATAATTAGACCCATCCAGATTGTTGCAATAAGGTGCTGCCATACACGCAAGAAGAGAAACGTCATTCATGAATGAGAATGAATAACCAACAAATTTAGCAGTAGCATTAAAGTTACCTGTTGTGGAATCAAATTTTACCCTAAAATCATTACATGTAATTTCGTAAGATACAGGTTGACCATAAAAACCTTTTACAGTAATATTAAATCTTGGATATGGAAACGTAAAGAAACACTGAAAGAAAGACGAAGCTATATCTTTTTCAGAAAATCCCCTTAAACCATTAAATCCGTCACCATTACGCATTTCTGTAGGTGCCATTAATGACCCACCACGTATGTCTACAAACTCTATAGTAACCTGTGGAACCATCCATTGCTGATAGGAAATATCAACAGATGATATTCCAAACATTTCAGTTGTTCCGTGGTCCTTTAAATCATAATAAAAACTATCAGTGTAATCTGTAGATAAACCATTGGAATAACCCCAATAGTCACTACCTACCTTTGCTGTTTTATGATTTTTAATATCTTCTTTTCCTTCTCTAACAGATTTAAAGAAAGATTCATCATATTGTCTATCAGAATCTCTACGGTAGAATTTTTTACCCTCCATAAAGTTTACGGAAGATTTACCACCTTGGTCAGTCCATGACATTATAATTACACTCTTTTCATGTGGATTCTTCTTAGCATCGAAATTTCTGCCAACGACTTCTACCTCCATGTTAAGTGCAATACAATAGTCTTCAAGGTCAGGTGCCTTGAAGTGGTCTCCATGGTCTGTCGTTACACCAGAATGAAAATTAAGTGTGTTATTAGGTTCAACATATGCAACACTATCTGTTATATTACTAACACTTGACATACACTTTTATATAAAAAATAATTTAATTTTTATTCGATTCCATATAATCTGATATATTCTTCTACATCAGATTGATAATCTTTTATAACCGTTTCTAAAGGATAAGGAATACGTAACTTAGTTCCATCAGGTATGTTATATTCTAAAGACCCTAATTCAGGATTCGCCTGAAGAATTAACCACCCATAATTAGGGTTATCATAATATTGGTAGGATAATAAATCAAACCTCGTATTTCCTGCTTCATAATAAGTATACATATCTGTATCTTTAACAGGAATTTTAATGAATGGGACCTGTTTTATAGTCCCACTCATTCTAAATTGTTGATATCTATCAAATGTAACCATATTTACTATTTTTTATAAATTCTTCCACGACCTTTGGTATCAACATATAGTCCTTTTTTAAGGATGTTTTGTGATACTGTTTGTCTTGTATTTTTTTCATTAACAAACTTATAATCAGCAAAGTAAATTTTTTCACTATAACTATCTTTGTCTTCTATTAACGGTGGAGTTAACCCTGAACGAACAGATGCTACTGGCTTACTTCCATATACAAACCATTCGGCTTCATCAGAACTTGTGTTATTTTTAAGTCTACTTCTACATCCCCAACATTTTGCATCTACTACTTGTTTTGTAATTTTATCATAATAATATATGTAAGCAATAAGCATAAAATTAGCCTTTTTCCTATCCAGATAATTTTTAATCATTGCGTAGAAATCAAAAGGTCCTGTTGGTACTGTTTCTTCAAATGGAGTTACACCATCTGTTGCTTCTATTAATTGTGTACCACCGCCAGTGAAACGTGATATACCAAACCTAATATACTTACATATAACTCTCTTACTATTGTTGTTATAATTACCAGAACGAACAGGTGATTTAACTTTTAGAGGTTGTTGTTGAGTGGCAGTAATACCCTCTTTAACAACTTCGGCTGTTTCGTTTGTAGTACCACTTCGAGTTGGTGTCGGTACTGATGCAGATTGAGTTCTTGTTGATTTACTTCTTCTATGTCCAGTAGATTTAGCATCGACAGCCTTAGCATCTACAGCCTTAGCATTTACTGCTTTTGGTTGAGATTCTACTTTATTAGAAATGTTCGTATCTTTTGCACCGACTTCATCATTAATATCACTTATAGGTACTGCTTTTGCTTCTGGCAAATTATAATTTACTTCAAACGGTTTAAAGTATGTAAGTTTACCGTTGCTAAACTCAGCTTGTTCAGACCTATTATCATATACCTCAGTATTAGCGTAATAGTTGAAAGATACTGCATTTTGTAATCGTGCAATAGGACCAGATAGTCCACTACCACCTAAGAAGCTGAAACTGATACTTATATCAGCAAACATTGGCATTATACCGATACCCTCTTGATTTAAATCCCACTGAACAGGGTCATATTGAATACTAATAGATTTAATGGCAATCTTAGTATAATAGAAATCACCTATTCTAAGAATGCATACTGGCGGTCTACCAAATGCAAGGTTATTAGCTATACGATTATTTTGATTAACATCGCTTGCGCCAATTGTAGGACCTTGACGTGTACACTGATGTAAGAACGTTAAACGTGCATTAAATCCTTCAGGTGATACAGAGTGGAATGCAGGGTCAAAATATTTAACCTTTTCCGTAACTAAGTTATGTAATGTAGGGTCATTAAGTTTAAGTAATTTAAAGAACTCACCCTCATTATCATATCTTGGATAATTGCCTAACTCTGCCTTACTATTTTTTTTATTGTTATCAGTACCATTTTTCTCACCAATACATTTTTCATACAACTTCCACGCTTGGTCTGGTGTTATACCACCTTTTTCAACAACAGATAGAACCTTTGCTTTACATTCGTCATCTGTCATACGACTTGTAACTTCTGACATCGTTGTAAAGATTTTTTCTGTTCCATTACCATTGTCTTTACTGAATATCGGATTTTCCAATAAGCTAATAGCACTTAAGAGAGTGTCCAAATAAGGGTCTGTGTCACCGCAAGGTATTCCTTCTATTCCTTTTTTATAGACGTTTACAATACCCTTAACTTCTTCAATATTATACTGTTTTGCAATATAAACACCGTCACGATTACTCTTTAAGTCGTCAACTATTTTTAGTGCTAAAGTTGAATAAACAAACTTGTCACCTATATCCTGCTTTTGTTTGCCATAATCTTCAAGATATTTCAATCCTACTGACTTACTAAGCTCTTTTCTTACTCTATCATAAACACGAGGATAGCTACAGTATTGGATAGCATAATCACGAAGTTTATCATAATCATATTTAGTATATAGACTTATAGATGTTTCTTCGTTTAAATATACTTGTTTAATTACCTTACTAAATTCTTTATCATCATTTAATAAAGATGGGTTTCCATTTGTTTTATAGAACAAATCAACACTTTCTAAAAACCATGGTTCATAATAAACGTATTGATTTTTATATTCTTCTTCAAACTCTAATCTATGTGCATTACCCCATTTATATATGTTATCAAAGTCAAATACTACAGGTCTTCTTGTTGTTTCATCGGGATAGAAATTGTAATCATAGAAATAGCGATATGCCATAGCTTTATTGAATGACTGCTGGTCAGTAACATTTACTTCTGGAACACCATTTCCTATTACTTTTTCACGTGTTTCTGAATTTGATGTCGAAGTTTCATCTGTTGTAGATGTAGATTCTCTTGAATAAACACTTGACGTGTCATTGGAAGATAAATTAGCTGTTCTATATGCATCTCTTATCCATCCACGAATTTTCTCTCTATTACTATCACTGAATCCATCTATATCACCAGTACATTCTTTACCATGAACGCCATTTCCGTACAGTTTAAGGAGTTCTTTTTGTGTAGAGTTGTCATTCATCCACATGTCAACACTTAAGCGATTATAAGCATTCTTAGGACGTGAATAGAACTTATTCCAATAATGTGCACCACAACGCATAATGAAAATATCATTACAAGTGTACCCTGTTATATTCCCATCATTATCCTTTGAACCTAATATTGTCCAATCCTTCCCTTCTTCATTGTCTAACTGAGGCAACTTAGGGTCTTGTAGAATCTTAGGTGTATTAGTCATGCTATCTTGACTATCTACAGTCAAAGCATCTCTATAGTGTATGATAATGGCAGCACTTCTCCATTGCTTAATCAGTATATCATCTACATCATTATTAGCAATTCTTTTAGGTGTTGTTTGAATATTTGTTCTTGTATTGTTTTCACCTGCTTTTGCTAAATCTTGGAATGGTGATTTGAATGAAGAAAACCATGCTTTAGCCGTGTCCGCTCTTTGTACAGCTAACTTTGTATTACGTTCTACGTTCACACTATCGCTTTTATTATCACCATGTATAGATGCATGACCACGATATTCTATTTTTGTAATATTGTATTTACCTTTAAGCAAATCTTTAACTTTTGATAAACCTTCTTCGTCTACGCAATCTTTGTAGAAATTTGTTATTTCTTCGTTATTATGTAAACCAACATACATATCAGCAAAACTAACTATTTCGTCAGTTTCTTTAAGACCAAACAAACCTGATTCTGGTGTTTTCTTGTATCCTGTACTATTTAGTGCGTGAGATTTTTTATCTACATAGTTATCCCACATAGAAACTCCAGTCTCTATGTCTACTAATCTCTGGTTTATTACATCATCTGTCTTATCAACACGATACCACCATCGTCTATGCTGCCATTCCAATATGCTACTACCAATTCCTTTTTCGTACTTAATTGGTATAACATTAAACTGTGTTAATTGTTCACCTCTTTTAACAAATACTTTTCCGTTATCAAGATATACTTTTGCTCTGCCATCTGGGGTTATTAAATACTTTCTACCATTGTTAGTTTTTTTAACAGTGATTTTATCATACCTTTTATCGTTAAAAGCAATAGAAAAAGTACTATTTTTGGGTAAATTAACGCTATCTAATACCCCAAGAGGTACATATTTTGCACCTAACCCATTAATTTCATCTTGAGTCAATTCATGACGAATACCTTTACATGTTATTACTGCACTGTTAATTGGCTCAGTATAACCAATAGTCATTAATTTTTCTTTAGGGTTTACTGATACAATAAAAGATGCTTCTTCTTCAGAATTTCCACCATAGAAATATTCTAATTTGCTTCCATCTCCAATATCTCCTAATGTAAATTTGAATGTTTTGTTACCATTTAATTCAACAGTACACTCGTTTTCTGTATTTATAGGGAAATTATCTATGTCTGCACGAACGTAGAATTGAGCTTTTCTAATTGAACTTGATATGGCACCTTTATCATATCCATAATCTTTATCACCCCATTTTACTTTGTTAGCTTTAGAATTAGATAGTACTTCCATTGCTGCATAGTAAGTTCTATCATCGCCTTTTACTTTATAGTCGATAAAAGCATTTTCACTATCACTAACACTGTTTTTATAATTTGCGGTATCAAATAACATATCCTCAGAGTTTTTAAAATTCTGAGGTGTTCTTGGTTCTATATTCTTCCCAAAAATACTTATACCAGTACTTCTTCCGCTATTTAGACCAGCTCTTCTTGGTTTGTTCATTTCATATCCAACACCATACTCTGACAAAACGTCTACAGCAACGTCTGATGGTAAACCTTCAAATGGTCTTGATGGATTTGATGTGTTTTTAGTTTTAAACATCTGTGTTCCAAGACCATTAATAAGATAATCGTAGGCATTAACAATACTATTTGTTCCTGGTGCATCACTTACACCAGAGTAGTTGTTTGGATAATATATTAAGCAATATAGTTTTTTATCTTCTGGATTTGGTGGTGTATCTGGTGAAGGAGAAGCCACTGGAGGTGTATTTTGAACAGGGTCTGGTTCAGGAACCCTAAATTTACCAGCCTTTAAAACTTCACAACCAGCAAAGAACCTTAACATCTGTTGTTCATGACTATCAATATCATCAACACCTGAGTTTGAAGCGTCTTCTGTTTTGTTACCATCACCTCTTAAACCATGTTCCCAATAATCAATTATTGATGGATGGTCAATTAATAAAGTAAATGACAAATTACCAGTTCTCTCCGTATTAGCATACGTATAAATCTTTTCTCCACGTCCGATAAATGATGTTTCACCCCAATCGACATTGACACTTTCGTCAAATTTGATGTTATATGGAGGAAACCACATAATTCTTCCCCCGAAAGGACCTTTTTGTTCTGGAGATAAACCGTTATCTTCAAACTTTTTGGTATCACTCATTTTGAATGTATCTTTCCACGCAAGATTTTCTATGGAAAACATACATTGTTCTAATCTGACTTTATTAGCAGCTGTACTTATACCATCTCGATAGTCTGACACACTTACAATAGGTGCAATGTTTGGTAAACCATTTAAACGGTTTATAGTACCATACTTATCTAATCTTTCTCCACCCGTTCCGAACTTATCGTCAGACCCATTATTGAACTTATAAGATGGACTTCTAAATGCACCCCAGTTATAATCACTTTCCAATGTAGCTTGACTTATTTTAGAGGTGTCATCAGCATCATCATTTTCCACAAATGGTCGTATAGCATCAATTAATGTATGATATTGATGATGATAAGTCCATACACGGCAATAAGGATTGTCGTATCCATAAGAACTTGTTGGTATTCTCTTTAATAGATTTCGTCCATGTGACATTCCATATTTTTTAGATATAGCGGTCTGTACTGGATTACTATCATCTTTAGAATCTTCAGAGTTTGTGTGAAAACGTGCAACTAATGTCCTATATTTACCAGCTGTGAAATTATCGTTAGTTTTCTTTAAAAGTTCGTTTTGTGATAACTTGTTACTTCTACCATTAAAGCTCTCCACAAGACCACTATGCCACACACCAGCATTCGCCTGTGTTGCAACAATCGCTCTATTCTGAGTAACATCATCTTCGGACTCAGAATAATATGTATTAGTATCCTTTGTATTAGTTGATGTTGCTGTAAAAGACATTGCCCAATCTTTTAAATTCTCAACATCTCTATCAACGTCAGCAAAATGTACGGTCGGTTTATCACCGTAAAAAGTAAATCTCTTATTATTATAAATTCTTCTTACATGGTCAAATATATATGTATAATCAAACCCCATTAAACTGACTGGCTTATGCCCAAGTCCTTTTAATACAGTTGTAATTGAATCATAAGAATTTCTTTCCCCAATAGAACGGTTAATTAAATCACCATTCTCGAGAACATTTTTTAAGTTTGATTTACCTATTTCTTTAAGTATGTTTAATGATTTTTTTGCCATTTTTCACACATATTACCAATTAAATAATAATATTTTTTCTTGCTTTATGAATAGAATTGTTAAGCTGTTCTATGTCCAGAATCAATTCCTACACCTCTAATATAACTAACATTTTTATTCGTCATACCCATGTTAGCCTGTTTGTTCATATTTTCCCTAATACTTGCTGTAAGTGAACGTTCTAATTCTTTCTTGATAGCATCCATATCAATATTACTTAGTTTACCGTCTGTACCTCTAAGATTAATATCACCACTAACATTTACATTAATGTTACCAAACTCCATCTTACCAGAATTAATAGGTGATACATTTTCTTTACTCCTTGGGTCTGCAAAGTATGTTGGTTCTCCTACAGGTTTTACAGTTATCTTGGTATGTCTTACTCCTGTTGTTCCATTTTTAATAACAGTGGTACGGTCATTTAAATTCTCAATAATAGTTGTTTGTCTATTAATAGCATCAACAACACTACTGCTACCTGTTTTAATATCTTCTCTTACAGCTGTAGTGGCTTTATCGCTATCACTGTTATAGGTGCTATTTACATCACCTGTACGTGAGCTTTCTGACATACTTGCATCTGTCCATGCTGTGCTATTATAGTTTGTGCTATATGAACTGTTATAAGTTCCAAGTCCTCTCCTCCTCGGGGTGCTACCAGCTGATTGCATTGCACCTACATTGTCATAAACAACTTTAACCTTAGATTCGTCTTTATTTTGTGCATCTGCAATTGCTTTATTGAATCCTGCTTTTCTTTCTTCTCCAGTAGTACCCATTTTATCTACGGCTTGCTTTCCGAACACCATCACCTCTTTACCTATTGTGATAGCATCTCCTACTATGCTGGTTGCAGCTTTAAAAGTTTGTCCTGTTTCATCCTTTAAGGTTCTAAAGTCACTTCTTAATTCTTCACCTCTTGCATCTTTAGAATCCCACCCTTTAAGACCCATTTTGTCTAATAACGAACCTACACCATCATAAACCTTTTTCCCTAATGTAATACCAGATGCGAGTCCAGATATTTTGTCTAATGTGTTTTGAGTTTTTTTATCTGCACCAAATAGTTTACCAATGACAGCCAAGGATGATAAAATACCCTGAATAGCGACACCAAACCAACCAAGCAATGCCATTACAGACCATTGCGCAACTACGGCAGCACCAGCAGATATACCTTGTATCATCACTTTTGCAAGACCTGTCCAGAATCGTGAATTTGTGAGTATTTTTATTCCACTAACCATCATCTTTAATAGACCAACAGATACACTAATTCCATTCGCCACAAGATTTGTTATAGACGGAATTAATCTACTAATTAAACTCTTAAATCCATCAAGCATAGGGAATAGGGTTTCGGCTAATTGTGCACCTATCATAGCTTGTATACCTTCAATTCTCTCACTGACACTAACTATTTGCTGTGCACCACTCATAAATGCCTCTCTATCAGTCATACTTTCTTGCTTTTGAAGAGCCATAACTTCTTCTGGTGTCATTTGACTAATTTCCTTAGTCTTACCAGAAACATCTGTAATAGTAAACTGACCTGTCTTTGTATCGTATTGTGCTTTATTTTCAACAAAAGCCTTCTGTTCTTCTGTTAAATGACTTAAAGCGCCACCTGCTTGCTGGTCTACGAATTTAACTTTTGCGGATGATTTGGCTATCTGTACAGCTTCCTCTGGATTCATACCCATAGCCTTTGCTTGTTCTTTAATTAAAGCCATGTTATATCCAGTAAGTTCACTCATACCTGTTTTGGTATTGAATGTACCTAAACTGCCGAATATGTCAGTCATTCTCTTTGTAAGAGCCTCTGGGTCATTCAATGACTCATATAACATAGTCATTGGATTAGAGCCGTATGCAGCACCCATACCACCTAACATCTGAAGATTTGCTGAAGATTCAATAGAACCTTGTATAGTATTAAATTTATCAATGACACTTCCCATTGACTGTAGATTGAAGCCAAGTTTCTCTGAAAGTGCTGTCATCTTCATAATGCCATTAACACCGTCGGCAAACTTATATTGGTTTGCCATTTTGATGTTTTGTGCGACTTTTGCTGAGTATTCTTGAGCTGATAGACCCATCCTTGTTGCTTGGGTATAACTGTCAACAGCTAAATCCATTGCCCCCTGAACACTACCACCAAATTTCTGATACTCTTCGTAGAATTGAGACATAGCTGATTCACCAATAGTTCTATTAGCAGCAACAGCTATCTCTGCTTGTGCATCGTTAAACATTATAGCCTTACCAGTGGCTTTAGATAAATTCTCTTGAATTTGTCCTATAGCTTCACTTGTAACACCATATACGGCAGCTAAATCCTTAGTACGTCGTATTAAAGTACCTGTATATGCAACGCTTGAACCATAGTTTAAACCAATTTGACGTGATGTCTTAACACCCATTTCGTCAAATTTCTGTAATTCGTTCAAGCCATTTTTAATCATGGATATAGGATTAATGAGTGAGAAAAATGCACCAACGACATTCTTTGCCCCATTAATCAATACATTAGAGGCACCCGTAGCACCGCCAACAACTATTTTAGCAAAATTCTTTCCAGCAAAACCAAGTATACTTCCAATAACAGCAAGAGGTGCCATATTTCTTTTAATTTAATTCTTATTTTATTATAAATAAATAGCTTATTAACATTTTTTACAATAATATATTTTGCTATATCATTATTTTTACTTACCTTTGCATCAACAATAAAATATTAAACAATTAAAACTTTAAAATTATGATTATTTCAAAGATTAAAGGTAATAATATTCTTACTTTTTCAGGGTGTTTGGATATGATTGGATATTTTATAGCTCTTATTTTCTTTTGGGCTATTGTAATTATTCTGTTCAGTTTGTTTATGAGCTGGTTTTTAGAAGACCCAGAGGGACACATTATGAATGGTATGCATTCTATTCAAATGTGGCTTGATAGTTAATAGACTTTTTGTATTTAATTGATATTTATCTTAAAAAGAATACATAATGAATTTAGATAATATCATAAAAGAAAGTATTAATGAATTTCTAATTAATGAGTTGTTTAATAAGAATAAATACGCCAATCTCGTTAACTCGGCCATAATGAATCTTGAAAGTTGTTTATTCTATCCTCAGATAGAGAATGTTAATGCAACAAAGGTTCCTCAAGAATATCTTGAAATGGCTTCGATTTTTAATGCTGGTCATACTTTAGCGAATCAGCTTATGGCTACATTAAAACAAATTCAAGCATCTATTAATTACGGTAAAAATGTAAAAGAGTCTCATATTTTTGAGAGTCCTTCAATTTCATCTTTAATCCCTTCACAATTACGTAATTGGAACCCTGTAAGAGATTTTGCTGTTGGCGCTAAAAGGGGAATGAATGGGGTAGAAAAAGCATTTGGCAAAAATGGTTCTCAAAACGGTCGTGCTAATAGTAAAGACATGAAAACACAGGATAATGCATATATGCTGCGTTCTGCTAATTTGAAAAATATTCTTGATTCTATATTTTCAAGTTTTAGTGGTCAACTTCAAGATTTTGCTAATCGTTTCACAACAGATAAGAATTTGCAGAAACAACTTGTTCGTTATACTACATATATCAATGTTGAGATTAAGAGTTGTTATAAATTAATTACTGTTGCCAATAACCTACGATATAGCGGTATTGAAAATGCAAACTTCAAACAAATACGAAAATAAAGAAAGCCTTGGTTAATCCAAGGCTTTTTCTATAAGTCTAAATCGTTTTGAGCCATATCTGTAGCTGCGTCTATATTTGCAGAACTACCTCCACTACCTTCATATCTTCTTGCCTTTTCTTCCATATATTCATTATATTGATGTATATAATATTTTCTATCTCGAGTAGGCATCTTATCTAATGTTGTAAAAGGTATACCGATATGCTTAAAACAACCAAATAATTCTTCTTTAAGATTTTTCTCGTAATTCGGAGATATTGAGGAAAACAGAATCGTCCCAGTTAAGAAAGGTCTCAAATGAGCCACCTCCCATTGACTCTGGTCGTTCAACAGTAATATTAAAGTTCATACCAGGTGCGTTATCGTTTATGTGTCTTCTCAACATCAATGAGTCACGTGCTGGCATTGTGTTAATAAATTTATTGATATACTTTCTGTCACTATTCCCATCTACAGATACGACCTGCAACTGAAGAATATTTGTAATCATACGTGTAAACGGTTTATCACTTTTCTTCTTCAATCGTTCTATCCATCTTCTAATTAGTTTGACAGTTTTATCAACTTCGCCCTTTTCTTGAGCTGACATAAATTCATCGGTAGATGCCATTCTCATCAAGTTCTTACTCATTTCAGTTAAAAGTTCTGCCTTTGTACCATAATTTTCTATCTTTGTAATAAGAGATAATTGCTTTTCTTCTTTTCTTGTAAGATACTTAAACTTTACTTTCTTCTTAGTAATTGGAAGGGTGTATTCAAAGTGTCCGTTTTCATCAGATACAAGTTTAAACTCCTTTGGTTTAATAGTTGTTAAGTCTACGATTGTTTCAATTCTCTCACCTGTTTCTGGGTCTGCAACTACAATAGGAAATTCTGGACCGTAACTTGTAGCACGTAACCATACCATGATTGCATCTACATCACCACTAACTAATGAATCGGCATCAATACCACTATTCATTATCTTATGCTTTAAAAGATAATCAATCACTAACCCATCTTCGTATAAGTTTGGAGAGGTGATAAAGTTTTCATCATACGCTGTTAAATACCCAACTGGGATTCTATCTAATTTGTCAGGATAGCACTCTCCGTTACTTGGTAACTGAATGATATCATATTGAACCTCTGGGTCAACGTTGTTGTAAAGTTTATCGTTCTGTACTTTTGCAGCTGTTTGTATTGTACTCTCGTCATCTGAAGTCAAATCTACATATTCTTCATCTTCTTCATCATCGTCACTGATATCATCCACATATTCATCCTTAATGCTATGTTCTCTATAAGATTCACTATCAACTTTTTGAGTAGCTTTATCCTCATGCTTAAGTATTGAAAACACATCATAGTCATCGAATAAGTCATCATTTGTTTTCTCCTTTTTGATAGTTTGGTTAAGATTGATATTCACATCTGCATCTGGGTCAATCTTTTTAATATGGTCTTGAACTTCTTTCTGAGCTTTCTTGATGCGTTTAACAGATTCCTCTTTACCTCTCTCTTTAGCCTGTTGTATACTATTTTCTAACATTTGGTTATTAGCTTGAAGAATCTTTATTTCTTTAAGTTGTTCCTCACTTAGTTTTTTCTTTGACATATTATATGAATTTATCAATTAAATTTATTTTTTCAACGAGAATAATATACTCTCCGACTTTTACTCGTTCTATAATTTTACAATTTACTAATTCAGCATAGATATCCTTATTAGCATTATTTTTAAAACATATTTTTACATTCCTTTTTGGTTCATTTTGTAAAACCCAATCTTCACCATATGATTCGTATGTATGTATTTCGTCATGCCCTCGATTCCATATACCAAACTCTGTTTCAAATTCTTCATCTGACGTATTAAAATCAAGTAGAAAACGAGTAATAAACATCTCTTGTTGAGAGAAATACGTAATTAAGTTATCTACCGTTTCTGGTTTATTATCTATATCAAACAAAGAACCTTGACACTGGGCATAACTAATTTTATCTTCTTTATAAGGTGATTTTTGACCCATCATATAAGTGTTACCATTGAGTCCACTATGTGACCCAGTACTATCACTCATTGTTTCATAAATTATATCTTTGTATTTCTCGTACTCACTTACAAGTTTGTTCGTGTAGTCATTATCTTTATAGTAATTATTATCCACACTAAAAGAATCATCATTGTAATCAAAGTACGGCATATAAAACGTAACATTCATCGAATTTTATTTACATGTCTTTTATTCTTATTTTCTTCAAGACGTATTTTCTGTCCTTGTATTTTGAGTCGGCTTTTAAGTGTTTTCATGACCTCTTCAGGTCTTTTCCTAATATCACTCTCCCATATTCTTAAAAGAGGTATACCATGCATTAAAGCCCATTCATTTTTCTTTTTATCGACCCATAAATCATGTTTCTGTGTTGGTGTTAATTTCTTACCTTCATAAATTTCAGGATTTACATGAAAATAATCTCCGTCAACTTCTATAAGAAGATTATGTTCTGGTAAGTAAAAATCATAACTCCGCTGTATGTCTTTGGCTTCAAATTGCCACTGGTATTTGATTTTAAGTTTCTTGAGAAATTCTGTCTCAAAGTATTTTTCTAATTTACTTGTACCAAATTTAGGATGAGTTCTTAGTGGTTTCCCATTAGATTTTCTCATCCTTGTTTTGGTCTTTTTCCTATTCTTGTTATCTGTCTTTTTAATTGGTTGTTTCATTTTTTACCAATATATTCTTGTTTTGAATGGGTCTGGATAACCTGTAGCTGAAATAGGATTACCATTCGATTCTTTATCATTATATATTGACTCCCAAAAAGATGACTTTTTATTAATTTCAAGCACTGGTGCTTTGTATTCTAATTTTTCATAACTAATAGTGATAACAAATACTCGGTCTTCATTACTATCAGTTGTACAACTATGTGTATAATAAACTTCAATTTTACACCCTGTATATTGTTCTATATAGGCAATTGAACCTTTTTTATCACACCACTCTATTTCAAAGTCAAAAGTTCTATTACAACTTTTCTCTAATTCTTTCCCCAGAATTTCAATATATCCATTCTTACGTTTAACATAATCTACTACAGATATACTAATTTGGTTAAACACATTATCATAATCCAAACTTTTTATGCAATCTTGGTCAATGTTTATTTCTTTAGGAAACTTTACTTTAAAAAAATTAGACGTAATTTTTTCAGTAGATATATCATCTACGAGTTTAATATCTTTAAATTCTGAAATGTTTTTCAAAGTATCAATCTCATTACGCAACATTTCTATTTGATGTTCAATTTCAGAACAGTCTTCTTTATCTGCACCACGCAAAAGCATATCCATTCTGGTCTTATTGTACATCTTTAAACTATTCTCTTTGATATTAATCTCTTTTTTCAAATCATCAGCTGTCATCATAACATTATATTTTTTATAAAATATAGAAAAAAATACGATTATGTCAACTGTATCAAATATAAAAGAGTTTGAAATAACTTAAAAAGTTATCACAAACTCTTATTCTTAGTATGCGAGGATTGCGTAATCAAATCTCAAGGTCATTGAAATATCCGCAAGGTCGTCCTGGCTGTAATCCAAATCACCAAAATCGCAATCTGTTACCATGGTATTTTTCAAAATCCACTTAGATACAACAACACCAGTTGGGTCAAGCATCTCTAACTCTACATCACGCTTATAACCAGCTGCATAACCCTGTCTACCGCTCACTGACTCAGAGTGTAAACGAACCCACTCCATTACAGCCTGTGAAGCTGACGGACCAATAGGGTCACGTAATTTTACCTGCATGTTATCCCATGTGTAACGTCCAATTACCCATGTTGATGTGTTAAGGAATTGAATTTCTTTCTCATTCTGCTTTATTGAAGGACGTTTCGCAGAAGAAATCCACCACTCCTGTATACCTAAATCTGCAGGGAATCTAAGTAACCATCGGTTTTTTCTTAATGGCTCATAATTTAGAGGCATTTTAAGCAATAAATCACTCATAGAAATATAAATTAATAATATTATTATTTATTTTTTAAATATAAATATTGTGTTTCGTGTTTTTTAACTAAAATAACTTGTGATATATTTCTAAAATCATTATATTTGCATATATTTTATAAAAACAAGAATAGTGGATAGAGAAGAATTTATAAAACGTTCCAAGTTGGTATGGGGAGATAATATGTTTGATTATCGAGATGTTGTATATGTTAATACATCTACTCCTGTTGTTCTGTGGTACAATGGTGTTAAGTTTACTCAGCGTCCTAAACATCATTTAGCACATAGAAAACCTCTTGGTATGTCTGAAAAAAATAAACATACGAGAGAAGAACTTATTAATAAGTTTAATAAAGTACATAATTCTAAGTATACTTATGGTGAGTTTACTTATAAGAATGCTAAAGAGAAGAATATACCTGTTTATTGCCATGCTAAAGATAGAAATGGTAATAAACATGGCTTATGGTATACTAATGCAACAAATCATCTCTCTGGATATGGTTGCCCAAAATGCAAGTCTGATAAGCTTTCTTCTACATTCTCATCAAATAAAGAAGAATTTATAAGAAAATCTAAGATTATTCATGGGGATAAATATGATTATTCTAAGGTTAACTATGTTAATAACTCTACCCCAGTTGAAATAGTTTGTTCGCAGCATGGTTCTTTTAATCAAATACCACACAATCATTTACAAGGAAATATTTGTCCAAAATGTGTAGAAAGTAAACTTGAGGAAACAGTTAGAAAATTCTTAGAAGATAACTCTGTTGAATTTAAACAGTATTATCATACCAATTGGTTAAAACGTCAATCTTTAGATTTCTTTTTACCACAATACAATTGTGCTATTGAATGTCAAGGTGAACAGCATTACAAGGACGGACATTTTGGTGTAACATTAGAGAATATACAGTCTTTAGATAAAACAAAATACTCATTGTGTAAGAATAATAAAATACGTTTATATTATTTTGCTTCCGAAAAATATGATACGAATGTATATACGAATATATTGGAATTATTTAATGATATTACTGGTAATTTTATATTTAAAGACAAGAATTTAAATATCGTCAAAAGTTTTCTTGCTACATTAAAATGTAATTTTACTTATTCAATCAATAAAATTCATCATTCGGATGATTTTATAACTATACAAGATAGATTCTATTCTGATGAAAATAAATTGATGATAATCTATGTTAATAGTTATGACCACCGTAAACGTTTTGCAAAATATGATTATAATGAAGGAATTTCACAAGACTATTTTGTAAATGAAACAAAGAAATATGAGAAAGATGGAATAAAATGTGTATGGATAAAAGACTATGAATTAAATGATACTGTTACATTGAGAGATAATAATGGTAAATATCATTATGATTATCATCGCAAATGGGAGGTTATAAAATCTTACATTAAATATAGCGTTAATGAATGTCCAAACGCATTATACGCACGTGATTGCGAAGTGCACGAAGTAAATAAGCAGGAGCTGAAAGTATTCTTAGAGAAAAACTCATTACTTGGCTATAAATCTTCATCTGTCAATCTTGGCTTATATTTGAAACGTGATAAAGGTAATCTTAAAAAAGGAACACTCGTAATGGTTTACACATTTGGTGTTAATTACTTTAGTAGTACACCTGATAAACAAAATGTAGAAGTTATACGTGCTTCAACGCTTATTGATTATCATATTAATGGTGGTGCAAGTAAATTAATGAACCACTTCTTTAAAAATTATCCAGTAATAAAAGTAAAAGATAAATTAATTAATACTGATTCCATTATTTATTACGTTGACGCTGACCATAATAATGGTAATACGTTAGATTATTTAGGTTTCTCCCTTGTTTCATGGAAAAGTGGCTTTGTGTATGTAAATTCAAATAAAATCACATCCCAAATGAGAAATCCATCAAAGTATAAAGAAATGCAAGAAGATTTGATGTCTCATAAAATTTTTATTTCTCCTACCGCTGGTACAAAAGTTTATAAATTATGAATTATGTGTGAAGTTATCAATCACTCCAATTCTTTCCAATCTTGAAAACATTGGAAAGAATTGAGAAAATAGTATTCCTATTTTTTATATTAATAAAAGCAGAAGATTACTTTTCTTCTGCTTTCTTTTTTTAACCAACACTTGTATTATCTTTTTCAGAAACTGCTTTGTCACACATTAACCATATTTTCTTATAGAATTGGTATAATTCAGAATCTACATTTTCAGCATACTCTTGTAATCCTTCTAATGCAACTTCACGTATTCTTGCGATTCTGTCATCTTGTTGTGACAAATCTTGTCCATTCATATCATCATTTTGGATATTCTCTTCTCCACCCTCAAAATCTTCTTGAGTTGGCATTTCTTCATCATGAAATTCTTCATCGTTAAAGTCAAATGCTTCTTGAAGAATTTTAGCTGACTTATTCAAGTCACGTAATGTTCTTTCTAAAAAACTTGTTTTATTTTTTTTCATATAAAATGCATTTTATAATAAATATCAACAAAAATAAAAAAGGAATCATATTGGTTCTCCGATAGTTGTTCGTTAACAAATCCTGACAAAAGTCAGTTTTGTTACTAATCATCCACAGACATCTCAGTCTGCAGCGGAGCTATCTCTCATCGCCCGTAGCAAGATGTTACGGGCACCATTAAGGTCCCTATGGACCTTAATCCCATCGTACATAAACCACTCTTTACCACCCAAGTTACTCATTAACTCACCAGTGAAGCTATTAGTCTTGCTTGTGTATGACTCATTTTGTTCAATGTATGTAATACCACATTCATTGCACTTTTGTTTCAATCTCTCCTTAAACTCAAAGAATCGAAGTGATAACATAGAACGTACAACACTCTTGCGTAACTTACGTCCTTTCTTTGTCATTCCCTTTACCTCGAAAGGGGGAAATACGATAACAGAGAAATTATGTACAAGGTAGTTAATGCACTGCCAGTGCAACTCATCAACTAAGTCTTGTATCCTATGGTACGTTCTGTTAAGTGTACGTTTCAAGTTGCATTTCTTCTTATTATCCTTTGTGAGTGCCAACCTACTTAACAGGTGGTCACGTTTAAGGTTCAGAGTTAAAATTCTATCAAAGGCATGTATGCCGAGCCATCCAAATCGTCCATCTTCACTGAAGTAGGTAAGGAAATTTCTGACCCCAGGGTCTAACGCAACAATACCACCTTGGTTTTCGGTCGGCATTGTTGTTATCTTCTGAGGTACGGAAAGATACCATCTTCCGTGGTCATTTATAAGGCGACAGTCGCAGATGTCATTCTTCATCCACTCTCTTTCAGAGAACTTTTGTTTTCCACTTATAGTGTGATAAATACCATTTTCTGACACAGCTGACTTAGGAATGTAACAGCTTTGTACGGGGTTCTTACGACTCTTATAACGTAGCTTAAATGGTTTTCCTGTCTTATTTGTTTTCTTGCAGTTAGTTTGCCGTGCTATGTATGAGTCCTTCACAGCAATCTTCTTTATCTGATAAGGTACGGATTTTATATAGTCCTCAGTGAGTTCTGCTAAAACGACAGTACTCATATTCATCCAACCATTAAATTCAATATCTTTCTCGTTAAAGTGGTTAATGCAGGTGTTGTAAACCTTGCGCCCTACACCAAACCACTGTTTAAAGAGCTGTTTCTGTTGCTGTGTAGGATAAATTCTTATCCGTCTTGCTTTTGTCACAATAGCGTCTGAAACCATTCGTTCTGCACGAGCTGAAAAGAACGTTTGTACGTAAGATTTCTGTGAGTTCTTATTATGTGCTGTGATTTGTTTTGTCAAGAACCATGACTTAATATTCATTGCACAAGAAGACTTATCACACTCTGATATAGTATTATCTATGTCCTTGTGCGACAACAGGTGTGAACTTATGTCTTTACATAAATCATCATAGAATGTATTATGGTTTTCCTGTACAGTCATGATTTTTATACTATCTAATTAAAATATAATAAAGCCTACGGATTTATAAAGTATTTATTGAAAATTATTAAAAAAGGTTATTAACTAAATAACAGTTAATAACCTTCTCTATTAATATAATATGTTTAGATATCATCAAATGATGCACCCTCTGGTGTGAGGATAAAGTCTATTGTGATATACTCTAACGCACCGTAAGGTTTGAAGAAAATCTTAGCAGGCAACTCTCTTCTTTCACGTGACTCTACAGTATCATTTACCTCGATACGATAATCTGAAATACCTCTGTTATTTCTAATATTATCCAGAATTGGAGTTACTGTTGACAAGAAAGTATTCTTACTTGTTGTATCATTAGGGTCGAAAATAAGACCTATACATGATATAGAGATAAGTTTTCTTAATCTTAACAACAAGCGTCTAACAGCAATTCTATTCAGTTGAGATTCACGTTTCTGAAGGTTCTTCTGACCCCAAATCTTAACACCGTCTGTTGCAAATGTCTTGACTGGGTTGATTCTACCTTCGTACAATTTATCTTCATCACCAATCTTAGTAATAGTTCTTGCTCTTACACATTCAACATTACCACGGTTAATACCTGCTGGCGCAAACCAAGGTTGATACTGATTATCTGTCTGAGCAAAGTTTCTGACAGCATCTTTTGTAGCAGGGAGGTATATGTATTGATTATTATCTTGGTCAAAATACTTAATCCAAGGATAATATGTACAAGCGTAATTTGAGTCTATCTCCATATCCTCAAGGTTATATACAACCTCCTCTGCACTGTACATCTCATCTGTAAAGTCACTTGCACCAGATGGTTTATCAGGAGTTGTAATCACATAGATTGAATCAGCTCTCTCTTCTTCAATCATATCAATTGCTTCCTCTACTAATAATTTCTGGTTAACATAATCAATACCAGGAGTTGCAAATATATTGATATCTGTTTCCTCTGGATTAGCAAACTGTCTAATTGCAGATAAGTAAGCATACCAGTCTGATGTTATACCATTCTGATTCAATTTCAGTGACTTAGGATTCTGTATCTTGTCAAATGCATAACCTGCACCACTATTTGCATCATAAGTACCTTTATATCTTGATAATTTAAACTCATTGGTATTAGTTCTCTTATCACGATAAACATCCCATCCGTCGAAACCACCATAGAAATAAGTAGTGAACTTTCTCATATTAGCATTTTCGTATATTGAACCTGCCATTTGCTCCTCTGTACCGATAACTGGTGTTTCAGGTAAGTTTCTTGTTCTTGCGTTTGTACTAACAGCATCAAACTTATAGCCCTTTTCACCATCTACGGTAACGTTAACTACGTGTTCTTTATCATCAAATGCTTTTGAGTTAATACGAGAGTCAAGGTGGAAACCCTTTGTTAAAAGAGCAGGTACACCGTCAACATAAGCTGCATTACCCTTAAATGTAAACATGTCAATATCAACACCTACCCAGCTTGAAAGACCGAAGTACTGCTTTCTATTCTTAACCTCTTCATCATAATCAAGGTTGTATCTCAGTTTAGGCTGTTCTATATCATCATGAGAATCGCCATCTACAACCTGTACACCTGAATAAGCCTGTTGAGGATATCCGAGGAAACCAGCAGGTACTGAAGTTCTTGCAGCTGTTGTTTCGTTTACCTCTATGGTTACATATTTAGATTTTGTTTCATAAACGCCATCAAATGAACCGATTCTGTAGGCAACATAATCACTCTGACCAGGAATCATAGAACATCTACCAAAGCGTTCGTAAACTCGTGGTGATTCGTCGGTATCATTGATATCTCTAATTACAACATCGAATAAACCCTCATCTGGACGAATGTTCTCTATAGAAACTTTAACTTCATTGTTAGAAGTATCACCGTCAGAAATAGTATGGAATCTAAATAGCTTATTTACTTCCATTTTGTTGTAATCACCTTTTAAGTTAGAAACAATCCAAGGTGTTGATGCATAACGATAAGCCGACTTATAATCATTCATATCGCATGCAGCAAAGGTTATGTCATCTTTAGCTGTATTCATACGCCAATACATACCATCTGAACTATTCTTTACAAGTGTTCTCTTTGTAACTTGAGTTGTTGCACCCTCTTCTGGATTTCTTAGCTTATCATACATAGGTGCTGTATTTAAATCTCCACCTTTCTCACCTTTTGCTGTACGTTTAGCTTTCCAATCTTTCTCATAAAGTTCAACTGACTCAGCTAAATTGTAAGCATAGAAGTAATGTCTCTTACCATCAGTACCAGTATATTGTGCAACTGTGTAAATCTGTCCTGGTTCAACAATTACTTTTACAGGTTCTTGCATTGCTGTAGCATATGCTGCCTTTCCTGCTTCTGTAGTCTTGTCGAATTTAGTTTCATCTGGTTTACCAACGATTCTATTATCAGGAATACTTGTAATATTCACTGAAAGACCATCCTTTTCAAGTTTCTTTGAAGCTAACTGTTCGTATGTTACTGGCTGTCCAGTAATATAATTGTAAGGATGTGCATGTATTGCCTGTCTTGTACCGTCATTAGCAGCCACGCTTGCTCTCTTGTCTGCTAAATATCTTAAACCAACATGTCGTCTTGTCAAACCTTCCTCTTGAAGTTCAATTAAACCTGATACGGCTTCAAGACCATTGTAATCGTTAGTATAATAAACTTGATAAGACTCAAGAGAATTTGAAATAGCACTAATAGTACCTTCTACAATACCCTGTTGTAAAGATACATCGTAAAGAGTTTCTACAAATATAGGCGCATCACCGTCTTGTGCCTTGTTACCTAATACGTTCAGAATATACTCTTTATCAGAAGGGTTCAAAGATACAGGATATTCAAAATACCCATCAGGATGTTTACCTTTTTCAACTTCTCCCCATAAAGTAGTCAATTGCTCCTCAGTATGTGCACCTAAGAAACCTGCTATTTTAAAACGTCCATAATTTAAAGTATTAACTTGGAAGCTTGAAGCGTCTGGGCTTAAGCCAAAACCAGAACATTCATTACCAAGTGAATAAAGAGGCACATATGGTAAAATTCTAAGTGCATCCATATTATACTTTCTTGGTGCTTTACAGTCATCAGCCTGTGTAGCTGCTGTTTCACCAACATTATATGTCAAAACATCATAAGAATTTGATGAGCAAACACAAGTATCATCATTTGATGTTGACTTCATGTATGGATGGTATGAACCACGAGAACGAAGAACAGCAACAACCATTTTGCTACCTCTTTCCGCTTCATTTACGATTTCTCTATCAGCTGTAATTAACCATGCTGGACCAGCATTGTATCCGCTAAGACCCAATACACGCACGAATTTCAGATTTTCTGATTCTGATAAATATGATTTTGCAATATATGGTGCTTCGTACTTAGGGTATTGACTTCCCTTAAATTTCTCTGTACTTGTACCACCAAATACTTCTTTGTACTCTCTCCAGTTTGGTGTATCAATTGCTTGGAAAGCAGGACCACGCAAAGATTCTCCCACAAGTCCCATCTTTGTGATACCAAGACTCTTAACCGCATAGGTCATATCTATGTCACGACCATAGATACCAGGAGAAACGTGTATACCTCTTGCATTATCTGCCATAATATTATATCTATTTTAAAAATTATTTTATTTTATACCACTATTTTAATAAAAAGTGTCATCATTGTTCTTTTATATAAATATTGTATTTCGTTCAATAGTACATTATATGAAAGAAAAAATATGAATCGTTATATTTAGATTTTAATTTGCATTACTCTTTTTTGTTTTTAATTCTATTAAATCTAAAAAATTGATATATTTTTTTACATTTAATTCAAATTTATCATTAGATAATTTGTCTTTGTATTCACTCAGTAATTTAGAATCCTGATATTTCTCTCCATATTCTATTTGCAAATTAAAAAACAACTCGGTAATTTCTCCGATTTCTTTAATTAATTTATTTAGAATCACTACATCATTAAAATCTAAAACAAATTTATATCTCTCTTCTATTTCTAATAGAGTTTTCTCTATTTTGATAACATCTTTTATCGTAACAATCATATTTTCTCTTTTTCAATAACAATTATTTCTTCATCTGCTATTTCGTCAAGCGGACTTTCTGGAGAAATATTACCGTCAATTACTGTGTCAGGGTCAACACCATGTAATATAACTTTAGAATCTTGATAAAGGTCATCTCTTGTTATTTCTACGGTAATTTCATCCTCTTTATAAAAGTTAATTTCTTCACCGTCTAAAGCCATAGTTTCACCATTTATCTTCAATACCATATCATACACGTTTTCCGTTTCTACAGTGTCTAATATCATGTCTGTATCAATGGTAAAACTTTCAGAACTATCACACGCATCAATATTAATTACAAAACTTAGTTTCTTATTATAATACTTCTCTATTTCTTCTTCCTTGTCGCAACATTCATCTTCTGTATTACAAATTTTTACACAAGTATTTGTATCTTTAAATTTATTAGTAGGTATTTCTGGTTCACATGTTATTCCGTTTGGTTCTGAATCATCGTATGTTATAATTCTCTCTCTATCTGTCATTCGTGTATTATCATCCTTCATTGCGTGTGAAAATTCATTAGATGAGTTGTCGGAATTTGACTTATTATCCATTTCACTATCTGACATTTTTGATGACTTTATTTTTGATATATTCTCATCAAAAGTATCAATAATACCACCGCCAGTATTACTTACCGCCACGTCATCAAATGAACGCATAATGAATCTTGAAGGTAAATGTTTAACATCAAAATCTTCTTCCCTGATAATATATGCTTTTAATTTTATTTTAAATGTTTGAGAATAATATTTCCTATCATCTATAGTATATTCAGATTCATCAGAAACATCTTCAAGTGTAAAAGGCATAGGATGTCCATTTGGAAAAAGATAACATTGTATACTTTGAAATTCATAATGTATTAATTCGTTCATACGGTTAAGAAGTTCGTATTTGTTACACACAATTCCCACCATATAATCAAAGTTAACAGCAAACGGTTGTTTCATCGTATACATATCATACGCTTCAGTTCCATTCTCTTGAAGTACTGGTTCGTAAAACACTGCATAATCCCTATGCCCTGGTATATTAAAATAAGGTCCCTGACTTTCTCCTTTCTGTGGATTTGATGAACGAGTAATAGTTTTAAAATTTAATACAACACTACCTGATTCATCTAAATTCTTCCACGTCTGCGAATATTCACTTATTCTTTGACTACTGTAAAGTTTATACGTTGGTAATTTCTTGCCATCATAAACAATGTCTAACTTCTTGTCAACCCATTCAAAAAATTCTTGGTCAATATCTTCATACCCCACTGGTTTTGGTAGTGGGGTTCCATGTTCAAGAATCACTTTAGACATATTTCTTCGTTTTTCAACTCCATACGAATTATGTCTAAGTTTCATTTTATTAATAAATGGTTTAGGTTGTATAAGTGCCATTATTTTTTCTCCTTTTTTGTAATGTTAATATCTTTGTCATTGAAGATAACATATATGTCAAAGCCTTGTTCATCATGTGCTATTAATCCTGTATATCCAATTTTGTTTAAAAAAGCACTTGCTTCTTTATCACTACCTAATATACTTGAAATTGTGCCATAAATACTACCTTCATCTTGACATTGTGTTATATATACACATTCGTACTCCCAAAATTCTTGTTCACATCCTTTATAGGCTTCTTTTCCATACTCATCCTCTGTTGTGTAATATTTGAAGAACTTTCTTGCGATACTCATACTTTCTCTCTTAGAAGGAGTTTTGTCATATGTCAGAAATTTGTTACCAGAAATATCCGCATGATAAATAATTCCGCCCCTTGCATACTCTTTAGCACATTCTTCAGATGTTGTAAAGTACAGACCGTATCCAAACGCTTGATTACCCCATCCGCTATTAAGATATTTCAAATCAAATTTATCAAAGTCCTTAAAACTACCATGCATTAAATTCACTTCACTATTTAAATTTTCAATTAAGATATTAATAGCTTTTAAACGTTCCTTTAAATTGCTTTTAGAGGCTTTGTTTTCAAACTTTAATGTATTTGGATTGTCGTTATCTAATAACTCCTGAGAAGCCCTTGAAATACCCTTATTCCAGCCACTATACTTAGGGTCTAATGTTTTCTCTTTACGTTTTATTAATCTTTTTGTCTTCTGTTTCTCTTTTTCTTGTTGTATCATTTGGTTAAGAGTATATCTGTTTCTATAAACTTCTTCAAAAGCAGCTTCTGACCATCTGTAATACTGATTTTTAACAAATCCTTTAGAATATAAGAATCTATCAATGATTTTAGGAGGAAATGTACCCCAACCATACTGTCTTAGCAATGAAGAAATTTCATTACTTGTTTTTTGTTTGAAATAATATTTTGAATCTTCTTTAATCATAACCATTATGCTTTAAATTCTGAGGTGTCTACAGGGCTTGCTTGAATTGTACGGTAAAGTGGTATTGTACCCCATAATGTATGACCATTGTCATAATTGTTTCTACCGTCATTATTAACGACAAAATATATCATTAAGTCTGGTTTTACCTGTACACCAATATAATCACCATTTTTAATATCAACACCTAATTCTTGAAGTGTTTCCTGATATACACTTACGGTTAGTTTACCAGTTTTTACATACGTACCTAATTGTTTTGTCTTATCGTACGATTTTAACTCTGGTTGTTCTATTTTATAAACACAATGTATTTCTACAGGCGTTTCATATTCTATATTATTGACATCGGCTTCACCATAAACAGCATCAGTATTTGTAGTACTTAATTTAACCTGATATAAAACTACAGTCTGATTCATATCCTGTTCTATATAATCTTTACCGACCTGCAATTCAAAATCAAAAGATTCTTTATCATAGAATAGGTTATTTCTATTTATAGGAACTCTTCTCTTTGTTCCTTGGTTGAATGTAATTTCTGCCATTTTAACTATAATATTTATCTGCTATTTCTTCATTAAAACCATCGTCTAAGATTACCATATGAGGTTCTCCGTCTCTTATTGTCATACCCCAATTCGCTAATCTACAGAAATCACCTACAGGTGGTCTATAATTCATTATATAATCATACAATTCATTAAGGATATATGAATTTTCTTCATCATAATCTAACATATCTCTTAAATTGTCATCTGATAATATCTGACGTGTTTGGAATCTTGATGGATTTGCAATTCTTCCAGCTGATAAAATAAACGCTTGAATTTGTTTCCAAGTAAATCCTATGACTTTTTTAAAGTCTTGTGCTTTTGCTGGTAATACATATTCACTTACAATCCACTGAAATGAAGGCTCTTTGTCCCCATCGTATGAATACATTGTTGTATGTTCTCCGTCATACATGAATATTTTAGGAAAGAGACTATACGTATTCTTGTAGTAATCATTTAATGTTGAACATTCTGCCTCATTCTGTGCAATACCTTTAACGTTCTTAGCCAATTTTAAAACTCTTTCATCGTCAATTTGGAAAACCATTCTACTCGAACCACTACCAACTGGATTTCCTAAGAAACTTTTGCAATATGCTACTTTTTTATTATAGCTAAGTTTGTTAAGTTCATCTAAACTAAAACCACTCTTTACAGCTTCAAGAAGTTTGTTTTGACTTTCGTTTATAATAATATTTTTCATTATTTTTTACTTTTAATATAAATATTAACAAATAAAACATATATATAATTTGACTTTATCAAAAAAAGTTTTATATTTTA
>FLRW01289606.1_pt1 | contig 32042 bp, 48 predicted proteins | sample 1550421 | NCBI WGS metagenome assembly FLRW01 (sample SAMEA4031753, study PRJEB14383) | metagenome | biome: human; feature: oral; material: saliva | place: Philippines | collected 2014
ATTACCTTTCGGTACAAATTTTCTAAAAACTTATTTTCTCTTTGATTTATTCTTTTTCTTTCTATTGCGCTGATTAGCATAAGGTGTTGAGCCACTTCTATTTTTACCTTCCGACCTAAATTTTCTCAGCATATAGTCATGCAAAAAATCAGTAGTTGGCTTTAAATGCCAAGCAAAACTATTAAAATCTTCCATAATTTCTAAATGTTTTGATATAATTTGCGACAAAGATAGATAATATTTTTCATATAAACAAATAATACATAGCATTTAACAAAAAATTAACACGTATATTCTACTTGTACTTATTTAAGTATGTATATTATGCTTTTCTATATTATCATACATTTCTTCAACATACTTAACCACTCTTTCGTATTCTTCTCCGCTTAACTTACTATCCCTATACGCCTTCTCGATAAGCTCTTGACCTGTTCCATAGAAACAACCAACACACCACTTCTTGTTGGAACGTGTGTAAACAAAGTATCGTCCACTACTCCATGTATTTTTTCCAACATAATAATCGGTAATTGTTTTTATATCCGCATTACCACCTATTTTAATATTTCCTAATATATCAACAGAACCATGAACTTTTACATTATCAAATATTTGCACATTATTATATAGATGGGCATGTCCATAGATATGTGCGCTTCCAAATATTTCTACATTGTTATAAATTTGTGCATTATTAGAAATTCTTGCATTTCCACAAACGATAGCATAATTGGTTATTATAACATCATTTTCTAAAAAAGCATTGTCATATACTCTTGAATGACCAGTGACAATAACATTATCTAAAACGTGTGCGTAACCATATACGTTTGCATGACCACCAATCATAGCACTATCAGCAACCATAGCATCCTGAAATACAGCAGCTTCATTATAAACCCAACAAGTTCCTCTTTGAGATAGATTTGCTTCTTTTTCAATCCATCCTCCTAAATCACCTTTCTGAACTGAACCAAACTCTCGCAAAGCCTCAATTCTATAAACGGTAAAAGGACCAATTGTTTTAGAAATATCTTTTCTAATTTTATACTTGTTTATCGCATTCATGTTCTATTTGTACTTATTTAAGTATGGTTACTATAGTAATTCTGTATTTGATAAAATATCATTTCCACCAACTTTTGCAAAACCTGCAATTCTACAATGACCTAAAACTTTAGCATTATGACATACCCATGCATCTCCGTACACTTCTGCGTAATCAAATACTTCTGCGTTATCACTTATATACGCACTTTCATATACGTTAGCATTACCATATACTCGGACATCATTAAACAATCTTGCTTTATCACGAACTTTAGCATTGTCAAATACTTTGGCATTCTCACGGACGAAGGCATTACCATATACCCAACAGTCACCTTCTTGAGATAGATTTTCCCCTTTCTCAATCCAACCGCCAATATCTCCCTTCTTTACATCACTAAAGTCCTTTAACGCTTCAATACGATAAAGGGTAATACCACCATCAAGTTTCAATGGCATGTCTTCTCTCATTCTATATTTCTTTCCTTCCATAACTTATTTAATTTGAACGTCACAAAATTACAAATAAAAAATCAATTATCCAAATTAATTAATTATGTTTAACAAAGTTATTTATTTTCGTTTTAAGACGTTTTATTCATTCAAACATATAAATTTATATCATATACAACAAAACACTCTCAGAAGTGATTAAAATAGCAAATACTATTAATAATGTACGCATGTGTATATAATATTATACCCAATCTCACACATCTCATATAAATGTTAAAAAATACTTACCGTATGAATTTAATTCCTGAATTATTTGGTTATTCGAATAAAAACCCTTACCTTTGCATTGTGATTGATAAAAACAGGTAATCTTTCACATATCCGATAGGAATAGGTCCTTTCTGGATACACACACGCTACCTGTACTTATTTAAGTATGGCGCTTATGAACAATCGTTGTGAATCAGTTAAGGTTTCTTACAGCAAGACACCTGATGAATATTATAAACAGAAGCTTACAGTTCTCTTAACCAAGGAACAACTGGATGCTTATAATAAAATTATCCGTAGTTTCGAAGTAGAAAAGATGCATGGGGAAGATACTCATTCAACTTTGTCAGAAGGAGATAATGCTTTGGATACAAACGCACTACTTCGAGTATTGACTTATTTCTCTGTAAATACAGATGAACAATTTAAACCATATAAAAGAACACTTATTGAAGTAAGTGTTGCTTAAAGTAATATATTAGGAGAATTAATTTCCTTTAGATAGATTTTATTTGAATTTTTCATATTTTAAAAAAGTTAGTTAATTATTGCTTATGGTGGAGTGAAGATTGAAGACTAAAGCGTTAGAACACTCATCTTCACAGAAACCATAAAACGTTATCAAACCACTTCTACTGGTATTAAAGCGTACTTAAATAAGTCAAGCACGGAAAGCATCATCACATTGTACGATGCTATTAAATTAAAACGACTCACTTTAATACCTAAAATAAATCCATAAAATAAGAAGTATCTTGAAATAGTTCGTAAGATACATAGATACGCATGGATGGATGTGTCAAGGAATCCTTTACAGTTGGATTGAAGATGCATGATATAGTATGGTATATTGTACCAAGGAAGTAAATTATATATAAATATATATTTCTATACTACTCTTATGAATACTATCATCACAATACATATATTATAAAAGGATATATAACAGACACACCAGCAGAGATAATGTATACATACTATATATGATAATGATATAAGATAATACATCCATCATTACACAATACATATATCTGATGTTCCAATAAAGAACACATGCTTATCAAGTAATATAAAGATATAAATTATAGAAGGAGACAAAGATGATATATAATATCAAGATAAGAAAGAAGAGATACGATATTAAGAAAAAAGATATAACAGCACATACAATAAACACATATAACAATAAACCTTCAATCTACAGAAAATTTGCGAAGTATGTACTTAATTAAGTATGGATTTAGTAACATTATACCGCAAGATAATCACAATAAGGAAAAAATATAAACTGCTATTATAAATGTTAATGTAAATGCTAAGGGGTGTCCTAATTACGGGGCATCCCTTCTTTTTGTATTATCTTTCTTATTAATATGTGATGTGGTACGTGCCAGTATGGGTGGGCAAGTAGGCTGTTGTGTACCATAATGTGTACACGAGGTGGGTGGGTGATGGGGAGAAAACTTGCATAAATATTGCATATGAGTTAAACACTATGAAAGGAAATTATACAATAATTTATAAATTATGGACTGTTAAATTAATTAATATAATGTACCTTTTATCCTTCTTGTTCTACATGATTTTTGGGGGATATGTACTTATATAAGTATAACTTATTGATTATCAAGTAATATACAGTTTTCTGTATATTGTTAATAAATGTTTATGTATATAGTAGTTTATTTATCATAATAATAGATTATCTTATTAATAATCATAGAACAAATAATTCAATTAAGAAATGTAAACCATAAATATACAAAAATACCATAATCTTCCTATAACAATAAAAAGAAAGATTATGGTAATTAATTTTATGTATTATCTTCTGTAAATTCAATGAAATGACATTTATCGAATAATTCTTTAACAGCTGGATTAATCTGATAAATGGTCTCTCTTGTATTCAATGAAGAAAATTCCTTATAACCATTCTTTAATAGAATCTTAATTAAGGTTTGATTGTCGGTTACATAAATCTTATTACCATCCGCCATATTTACAAGTTGCTTAGCTAATAAAATATTGTTAGATATAACAAACATATCAACAGAAGTAATCTCATTGGTTACAGTAAATTTTATAATACATTTTCCTCGCATTTTAGAAAATGGTTTATCTTTAGTTTCATAACCTAATTGTTTATAATGTTCGGCTGAAACTATACGAGATATATCATACTTTCCTCCAGATGCATTTGAAACCATTTTTGCTGCATTAAAGAAATCTGCACCATGTCCATCATTATCACTATCTATGATTCTAACGTTCCCATCTTCGTCAAATTGTGTATAATAATGACACATCTCATGTATCAATACATTCTCCCAAACGTATTCTGGTGCGCTGTATTGCGTTGTAAGATAAATGGTAGGGTTTGCAACCTGCATAATATTATCACGTGTTACAAGGTCTTTAGAATGATTAAAACGAGTTGTATACATGCCAAGATAATTAGATGATAATCTCTTCTTAGATAATTTACATTTTGGAAGAAATCCATTAAACAACTCATTATTGAAATGATTATATTTTTGTTCCATCCATTGTTTAGTTGGAACCATATTCTCTTCAAGTCCTTCAAATAGTCTTAAATGACTTTCGTTAATTAGTATCGTTTTCATATGTATAAATAATAAATCCGTTCCTATTATTCATTATTATAACTAATAATTAAGAACGGAATATTATACTATTAAAAAAAATATTTCTTACAAATGGTCAGAAAGATTATATTCACCATCGGAACATTTTAATTTTGCACCTGTTTTATAAGACGTTAACCAATCATTTGATTTAACCATTTTATTCCATTGCTCTAAAGTTCCTTCATAATGTATTTCATTTAGATTAATGGTTATTTTGAAAACATCCTTTCTTATAATACGTACACTAACTGGAATTGTGAACTACTTCTGAACTAAATGTTCATTAGTTTCGGGTTTCGCTGAGGAACGGCTTTCTAAAAGGACGGCTCTTACTTCCTCTCCACCCGTGTAATCGACAGTCCCTGCCGATATGTTATTTATACCGAAATGAAGGATATTAATAGCAGCATTAATATCACGGTCGTGATGAGTATGACATTCAGGACACTCCCATTCACGAACAGATAAATCCTTAACGTCTTTGTTTACATATCCACAGACATTACAAGTCTGTGAAGATGGAAAGAAACGGTCTATCTTCACAATCTTCTTATCGTTCCATTCTGCCTTATAAGTAAGCATGGCAACAAATTTGCACCAGCTTGCATCAGAAATGGACTTAGAAAGGTGATGATTCTTCGTCATACCCTTAATATTTAGGTCTTCAATACAAATTGTATCATATCTTCTAACAAGTGAGATAGAGCACTTATGTAAATAATCAGCACGACTATTAGCAATCTTTTCGTGAAGTCTGGCAACTTTGAGTCTTTGGTTTTCAAACCCTCTGCTACCTTTTTTCTTACGAGAAAGATGCTGCTGTGCTTTAGCAAGTTTGCACTCATATCTTTTTGTATATCGGTTATTCTTAAAAGTCTCTCCTTCGGAAGTGACAAGCAAATCCTTCAAGCCCATATCCAAGCCAATTGGCTTACCAGTCTTTTTAATTGGTGTAATATATTCTTCTTCTGTGAATACAGAAACAAAATACTTTCCACTTGGTGTCTTGGTAATAGTTACTTTCCCTATTTTACCTTTTATCTCACGGTGTACACGACACTTTATACCCTCCTTAAATTTGCGTATGAAAAGTCTGCTACCTGCTACAGAAGCAAATTGCGGAACGGTAAAACTATTTTTGGAGTGTTTGGATTTGAAGTTAGGAAACTTAGCACGCTTCTTGAAGAAATTTGTATAGGCTGTTTCAAGACTGCGGATAGCAAACTGCAAGGTTTGAGAATTTACCTCCTTCAACCATGATGTTTCTTCCTGCTTTTTCAATGCGGTAAGTGTTTTACACTGCGCATAGAAGTTGTCACTCTTACCAGTGAGTTTATATTGTTCTTTACGTTGATTGAGAAAGTAATTGTAGACAAAACGAGAACATCCGAAATGCTTTGCCAGCAATTCGGTTTGTGTCTTGTTCGGGTACAGTCTGAACCTGTATGTTCTGTTTATCTTTCTCATACCACTTGAAAATATAGTAATTATTTTGTGATTATCAATAGTTGTTTGAATAATTGTAGGATGAAAAAGTTCTACCTTCACAAAACAATAGTCACACCCTATCATAGTTTCTTACACCCAACAAACTAAAGGCTTGTGGGTTTTACGGCACTTAATATAATACATATAAAAACCGCACAATGGAAGTTATAACAACCAAAGTGCGGAACAATAATAAAACAATAAAAATTTAATTCTCAATTATAGTCATTACAACTCCAATACATAATGACATAATAGAAAGAAACATAAGATTCAAAAATAATAATTTTGTACTACTTCTTTTATAAACTACAAATCCCCTAATATATAATCCATCAACAAAAAATGCCAATAAACAACATATTAAAGAAGATAAAATAAATATTAAATTCATAAACATGTAAATTTTTAACTAATGCAAAGGTAAATAATAAATTATGACCAACCAAATAAACATAAAAATATTAATAACATTTAACATTAAATTATTGGATAAATGAAAAATAAAATATAACTTTGCACCATATTAAAAATAAAAACAATATATGGATGTAAACGAAAAAGCAAAAGAATACGCTGATAAGAGATTTTATGAAAAAACTGGTGAATCTAATTTCATTAATAATGATAGTAAATTATTCACATATAATGATATTAAAAATGCTTTCATCAAGGGTTTTGAATGTATTAATCAAAATGTAAAGATTCATTGGTACGAAGAACCATATTGTTTTAGAGCTGATTTGCCTTTTATCAATATGATTATCAAGAAAGAAAACAATAATCAATATATAGGTTATATTAATAAAGAAAGAATAAAACTTCCAAATTATATTGATGAAACAAATATAAATGAAGTAATGAGATTTATGTCGGATAAAATTATTACTAATATAAGGAATCATGGATAAGAAAATTCTTAAAATAGATGATTACACTTCTTTTATTCAGAGATTGAATAATATAGAAAAAATTTTAAAAGAAAAAATATCAGATAACCAAATCCAAATAAAAGATATTATTGCATATTGTTCAGTATGCTATTCTTTAGGCGTTAGTGATGCACAAGAAAGAATAAAAGATTTGGAATGGGATACAGATAATACTGCATACGGATATAAAGTTAAATATGAAATATATCCGACAGATTTAGGTGGTGCTTATCTACTCTTTATCAATGGTAATAAATATGCTACTTTCAATAGCATTGATGAAGCAAGAGAAAAATCACAAGAGCATTATAACTCACGATTAAATGAATTATTCTATGGATTTGAAGTTGAAGGAAAAGAATTATAAATCTATATTAGAGCGCATTAATCACTACGTAAGGCGCAAAAGTAATTTCGGTGATACATTACCTACCAAAGATGCTTTATTCGCCTTAGAGATGAGCTATGGAGCTGCCACCAACGATATCATAGATAAGATTGGTAAGTTGGAATGGAATAACAGTAATGAAGCGTATGGATTTAATAATAAATTCCATATCATCATTAATGCAGATACTATGCATTCAGAACTCTATATTAATGATACAATCCAAGCTGAATACATTACTATAGAAGATGCAAAAGAAGCAGCACAGGCTTATAATACTGATAAGATAAGAGAAGAACTTGATATCGTAGCTAATGAAAATGGATAAGAACTTTTTAACTCCAGAAAGTAAAGCTAATTTACGAAAAGGAGATTTTATTATAAATACAGTTAATGGTGATATTGTTATTGTTGAAGAACCTGTAGATGGGGGAATATTAGCAATAGCATACAAACATCAACAAGACAATACAATTATTGACCGAATGTTTTACTTAGACACAAAGTTTATATGTAATATAGGAACTTGGAGATTAGCTACTTGCGAAGAAAAGGAAAAGTTCATTCAAGAACTTAAAGAACATGGTCATGAATGGGATGAAGATGAAAAAGAAGTATATTATGGGGGCAAAAGAACTCCAATAGATTTTAGAAATAATCCTCCCAATAAAAATGATATCATTGTACGTAGTGATGGATTGATTTATGCCGAATATCATCAATTGAATTGTACAAAAGAAATATTCTTTGGTAAATTATGTCTCTTTAGTGATAGAATGGATTTGTGTGATTTTGATATTATTGATGATATGGCGTACACAGATGATTTGGAATGGTATCATGCAAATGAAAGAGAAATAGAAGAATATAATAAATTGCTTAAAAAGAAGAAATAAAATGAATAAGATTCAACTATTTGAACCAGGTACTTACGTTACTAATGGACTTATAACTGGTATTGTTAAGGGTTATAGTAATGATATGCTTAATTTCCAGAGTAGATTCTCACAAGAAGGAGCATTTATACATTTATATATAGGCTTTGATGAAATGGAATTTATCAAAGATGCATCTTGTTTTAACGATGGAAGATTTCGTCCATTAAATTACAATGAAATTGATGAAACCAATAAGAAATTATTAGAGGGTGGTTATAAATGGGATGCTGATTCAATGCAGGTTGTTGAAACAAAAGAAATAACTTCAACGGATAATAACGAGAACAAGTCCGAAGAAAATACAGATAATAAACCAAAGTATAAAACAGGTGATTTCCTTACCAGTATTGATAATCAAGAAACATTTATCTTCATGAGATACGAGGAAGATGGATGGTTGTTAGGCTGGACTTTGACAGCGGATAAGGAAAAATGTGCATTTAAATGTGAGGTACAAAGATTTAATCCAGCACATCCTTGGCATTATTCAGATGAATATGATAAAGAACTATTTCTCTGTAAATTAAAAGGTACATATTATGTTTGGTATGATGACGTAAAAGAAATGCGTAAGGAATATGAGTTAGGAATAGATAAACTCAAGTGTGGTGATATCATTCATTTCAGAGACGGAGAAACTGTTATCTTCAAAGAATTATGTGATAATAAAATCATTATGAAAGTATGGCATGCACCTACAGATGGTAATGTTTTAACTGAATATGCTGTAGATAAACTTTGGAGATATGCAACAGGTGATGAACAAGATTACATTCTTGATATAATGGCAGGAAATGGATATGTATTGGATAAGGATGAAAATCATTTCTTCTCAAATCCAAGAATGATAAAAACTAATATTAGTGATAATGTAATTTCAGTTCCAAATGAATTACCACCTATCAATATTCCAGAGGGTTATAGAGCAGATATTGAGAATGGAACAATTTATTTCACTAAAGAATTTAAAGACGGTGATTTTATCAAAACAAAAAATGATAGTACAATAGCAATCTTTAAGGAAATATCAGATAGAGGAGAAATTATCGGATACATTACATACTTTTGTAATAGTGAAGATTTCCTTACCGCAGAAGATGTAATAGGACACGATTTCAATCAATGGACACGTGCTACAGATGAAGATATTAAATTATTCAAAGAGAAATTAACTGAGAATAAATACAAGTGGGATGAGGAAAGAAAAGAACTTGTAACCTTATTCTGGACACCTCAACTTGGAGAAACGTATTTCTTTATTAATAGACATTTTAATATTGTTGAAGCAAAAACAATTAATAGCGAGTCACATCAAAAACGTCTATCATTACACAATTGTTTTAAGACAAAAGAAGATGCATTAGAAGCATTAGAGGACGTAAAGAAGATATTTGAAAACTACAATATACAAAAATATGTAGAATTAAAACAAAACAATTAAACAATGGAAATAAAAAGAACATATATCGGAAAAGAAATATATGAAGATGACTCTGTTGACGGAATGTTCCTAACCGTCTTGGATACTCATGGTGAAGTGTATGGATATGGTATCGCTAAAGAAGTAAATTATGCTTCACTTAATACACATTGTTTCTATTATACTGAAACTGATTTAGTACATATTCCCGAAAGTTATATTGATGTAAGATATAATGTTTTGGTTTTATCAACAACTGAAGAACGTCTCAAGATGTTGGACGCTTTAAGAGCGTATGGGTATAAATGGAATTTTAAAACAAAACAATTAGAAAAATAAATTATGAATACAACAGATAATAAAACATCGTTATATGATTCAGTAACAAAGAGTGATAATATGAATGTGAAAGGTGAGGATGTTAGGGACAGATTAGATAGTATTCCAAGAGGAGAAATACTTACCGCTTATAAATATTTGAGTGGAGTATATATCATCTTTATATATAACGGTAAGACAGAAGATAGTAATTCAATTACCGCATTGCTTACATGTTATCCTTATTCTGGTAAATTAACTCTATGTTCAAGTTTTAAACTTAATGAAATGGATAGACTTTCTTTCGCAACACCAGGAGAAAAAGAAATTCTTTTGAAAAAGATGAAGTTAGAAGGATACATATGGAGTGGATGGGATGTAAAAAAAGTTGAAACTGATAAAGAAGAAGACGTGAAAACTAACGAGAAACCTACAGAAGAACAACCTTCCGCTAATAGTGATAAGAATATCATTGATAAAGCAATTGAAAATAAGATAGCGCATAATATTAAAGTTGGAAAAGATATTCTTGGCAATACATTACCATATTATGTTATTAATGATAATATAGAACATCTGGTAAGAACAACAGATAAATCATTAAAAAGAGATTTAAATAATTTCAACTACTTCACAAATAAAGAAGATGTTGATGAAGCAATCAGAAGAGTCAAAGAAACTCTAATGAACTTTCAAGAAGAAATCCAGAAAAGAGATAAATGAAACCAATAATAAATATTAAAAATATCATCAAATCCTTCCCAGAACTAAAATGGGAAGGTGATGAATATTATCTACGAGCTATCACTATTTTCGGAGTTATATGTATTGATAATGTAAACAGTGATAAAGCAACATTATTTGCCCCAGATGATATTGAACTTGGTGAATATGAATCAATAGATATAGCACAAGCCGATGCTGATATGTGGTATCGACAAGAACTCAGTAAATTATTCAATAAAAATCTATCCACATATAATAGACATAACCCTCAAAATCAAATTTATTACACAGAATGAAAAATTATATATCTACAATTATATGGATGGTATTCATTATAATTATAACGCTTATAGTTGGACAAGCACATATATATTGGAATCCGTTCTATATTCAATTGGATTCACCCGATAATTGTTCTATTCTTATAGGAGTACTGGGGTGTGCTTATATGTTTAAAAGATTAGTTGAAATAACAAAATGATGAAATAATTTCTATACATAATTACTTGTTAGCAAAATTATACCGCAAGGTAATCACAATATGATGGGACACACAATAGTACACTTTAATCCGTTCTATGTGAGTATGCGAACACCATATATTCCAATTGGTGTTATAATTGTGTTCTTAATAGTAGAATATATTGTTTGTAATAGTATACCGCAAGGTAATCACAACCAGAAAGAAATAAAAAGTAAAATACAATCAATAGGATACTAATTAAACGGTATCCTATTTTTTATTTTATTAACTAAAATAATTTGGTTATATCAATTTTTATATCTATCTTTGCAAACATAAATATAAACAAATAGAATTATGGATAAATATAGATTAAGAAGAGACTTAATAGAACATGTAGGTGGATTCACTCTTTACAGAATAGAAGCTCTCAAAGACTTTTCTGATGTAAAGAAAGGTGATTTGGGAGGATGGATTGATGATGATTTAAGACTATCTCAAAGTGGCGATAGTTGGGTATATAATAATGCCAAAGTTTATAATTATGCCCGAGTATCTGGTAATGCCAAAATTTATGATAATGTAACTGTTTGTAATTGTGCTCTCGTATATGATAATGCTAAAATCCGTGACAATGCGTTATTGAAAGGGCAAGTACAGGTCTTTGAAGAAGCTGAAGTCAGTAATAATGCAAAAATCACAGATTATGCTGTTATACGTGAAAGAGCTAAAATATATGGTAACGCAACAATTAAGGGTTATGCCAAAGTTTACGGGAACGCTGAAGTTTACGAACATGCAAACATAAGTGGTAATGCACAAATATATGACAATGCAATAATTTACGGTTTCACAAACATATTTGATAATGCAAAAATATATAACGAAGCAGAAGTTTATGATTTCGCTACAGTTAGAGAAAATGCAGAGGTTTTTGGTATGGCTGAAATACATGACAACGTAGGTATTTATGAATCTGCTCATATTAGTGATATGGCGGATATATTTGATGAAGCAGAAGTATACGGCTACGCTACAATAGATGGGTGTGCTAAGATACATGATTTTGTAAAAATATGTGGCAGTGCAATAGTTTCTGATAAAGCAGAAATTTGTGACAATGCTATAATATATGGAAATGCACATATCATTGGAGACGCTGTAATTGGTGATGATAAAGACTATTATGTTTGCAAATGTATCTGGTCAAATTGTGCTGAATTAACTTATACGCATTCTAATAATATGTGGTGTTACGAAGGAGTTAATTATACTGGTAAAGAACTCGTTAAGAAGATGTCTGAAGAAAGTGAGTCAGATGGACAATATTGCGAGAGTATGGTAGAGTATATCGAATCGTTATATAAGAACATAGAAGAAAATAATAATACTTCAAATAAATAAAAAATTAAATTTATGCATTTATTAAAAATATTACTTCAAACTATATTGATGGTATGTATTCCTGCTTATGTACTACCATACATTGTATTCTCATTGGGTTTTGGAAGATTGGATTGGTTCATTGGAACAAATGAAATATATGCAACACTATTCTCTATTACAACAACAGTTATTTTCTTAATAATGTCTTGCTTTATATTACCAGCTATTATTGAGAAATCATTTGAAGATATTGACAATATAAATGGAGATAATAATATAAACAACGAAGAAGAAGATGATGAATACTAATTACAAAAACTTTATCAAAAGGATATTAATTGTCTTCTCTGCCTCTTTGATACCTGCAGGGGTACTAACATACTTAATCAGTAAAATAAACCCTTACAGCGTACCATATACATTCTATATAGTATTATTTATTGGAATTGTAGGTGTGGTTATTAAATTGTTCCAAAACTATATTCTGAACTATAATAAAAAATAAAGTTATGAAAAAGTCTATTTTTAAATATATTTCTATAGGTCTGATAATATTATTATTAACAATATTTTTTAAACTTACATCATTTCAAATTCTTGTTATGTATTTTTTAATTCTAACAAATTGGGATATAACAGATTTTATAGATAACTATAAAAAGAATAAATAATATGGGAAAAATCATTATTTACTTGATGCCTTTTGCTATTGCAACTGTATTGTGTTTAATATTTGGAAGCAATAGATTTGAATATGGCGTAATCGGTCTTCTAACATTTATTTACTTATCTAATGTTTTGAAAGATTAAAGTTATGAAAAATATGTATGATAAAATTGTTATATATTTGATAGCTACTATAGGTGCAGCAGCTTTATGTAACTTATGGGCATCTACCAAATACGAGGCTGGTGTAATTACTATGCTAACTTTTATATTTGTCGCTATCTTATCTAAAAAATAACAAATATGTTGCAAACAATACTAATGGCTACATTGGGTTTTGTAGCATCTGCATTTCTATTCGCTTTAGCGTTAAGCAAGAAATTCGAAGATTGGGTTATTAAATTCTTGACATTTATCTACGTTACATTACTTGATATGAAATATTCTATAATTAGATTAATTTGTGGAATTATTATTTTCCTCTTCATTGGATTATCGTTATGTGGTTTAATAAATGAATATGGGCATAGTATAGGAACATTCCCTATGATACTTTTCGTTGGTTTTACAATACTATATATTATTCATTTTACTGATTATATCAGATTAATGATTGAGATAAAAACATATAGAAATAATCATAAAACCACTCACTATATTCCAACAGAAGAAAGTAAAGGATATATTTTACGTACTAATTTGTCAACGATTGCAATGACAATCATATATATGATTCCTGCTATCATGTATGCTTGGTACACAAATTCATTCTCTAACCTTGTTAAAGATTCTGGTTTATATCTTATGTACGCTTTTCTTCTGAATGATATGTTAGTGCAAATGATAAAAGAAAAAACAACGATAGAAAATAACACAACAATCCAATGAAATATATAATTAGAGAAACTATTACTGGACTATTTTTATTCCTAAGTATAGGGTTATTAATATCTAACTTAATGGATAGTTATTCTACAACAATAAGTTCTTTTCCGTTAATACTCTTTATTTGCTTAGCATTCCCTTCTATAGCACTATTTGCATACGATATAACAATACTATCGGAAAATAGTGTGTTACTCAATAGAAATATTGAAATAAAGGAAAATAATAGTACTTTAACAAATGAAGATAAGCATCTAAAATATATTATCTATTTCTTATTATTTATTCTCCATACAAGTTATTTAGTAACATTATTAAACGTATCACTTCAATTAGAAAGTATATACTTCTTTATAGTGCGATACATTTTATTCATTATAACATTCATTCTTCTATATAAGAAATTAAATAGAAATATTAAACTTAGAAGATTACTAAGAAACAACGATACAATTAATAAACATTTTCCACCAGCACCATAAAATTATGAATACAAGACAAATCCTTTATATAGGTCTATTATATTTTATTCTATTTAATATGTCGACATTTCAAATAATTTCTTTTAACGAATATTTGAATTATTCATATATCTCATTCCTGTTATTTTTTATTAATGCTTTCTTTATTGTAATGAACGCATTTGAACTAATCACGTTTGATGAAGAAGAAGATGTAGAAACAAAAAACAACATCCAGAAAACTATTCAACTATATAATATAGGACAAGTAATTCTTATCACACTAATAAACATAATAATGATTATTTTAGGTAATAAGATAATAAATTGTATCATCAATATAGGAACATATTACATCCTACTATACATCCTATACAGAATGACAAAACTTATAATCACAAATTTAATTTCACAACATATTAAGAGAAAAACAATATAAAGATTACATAAACTCTATATTTATAGGTGAGCGATTTTACAACATATTCGCTTGCCTATTTTTTATTTAATAAACTAATAAATTCAACAAAAACAAGTAATGCGGATGAAAAAGACGTACTACAGAAAAACACCACCTAAAAAGTTTGAACCAGACAAATGTCACTGGACTCGAACAGATAAAAATAGATGGAAAACAAAAGTAACTTATGAAACAGAAGACGATGCCGAAGAATGGCTTAAACAACATCCCAAACTAATAGCACAAGGAATGAAATCATATTACTGCCCTATATGCAATAAATGGCACTGTGGGCATAATACAATAGATAAAGAAACAAAACAACTTCTCAAAAATAATTTCAACTAACATAATACAATAATCCCTCAGTAGATAATAATATACCTATTGAGGGATTTTAACTGTTACTTACTAAATGAAAATGTAGCAGGACAAGTATTATCACAAGAATTACCATTCTCATTCTTCTTACCGCCTCTAATTAACTCATCAATAGATGTGGCATTCTCAATATTACCACAAGCGTCTGTCTTTGGACGATATTCGCCCTCATTACTAACACTCAATAAATGTAGCTCACTTCTAACTTCTACCACGCTACATAATGGTTTCATATAATTATTCTTTTTCATATCCTTTATAAATATTATCTAATATATAAAAAGTGCCTACCTATCTCAGGCAAGCACAGTCAACTAAAAATCTAAACAAATTAAAACTTATATTTAAGTAATTATATTGTGATTACCTTGCGGTATATTGTTAAAAACAACAAGGTCAAGCATTGACTCTCTCACGTTGTGATTACCTCTCGGTACATGATTACTAACATAGATTCTACATAACTTGCACTTTTTAGAGAGCAGGATACATACACAAAATGAGGAGGTCTCTCTGCATTGCAGCAATCTCATAAAAATAGCAGACGAGCCTCCTCACGCACCAAACCGAGCTGGACTATGGAATCGAACCACTCCTCTGTATTGGTTTAACACAGCGTGCACCATCACACCTTGTCCGCTTATAATAGGAAGCAATTGTTGTTTAAATAAGCCATACTATTTTATAAGAAAAATCTGCTTTACGCTTCCATTAAATATATATGAATCTGAGTAAAACTCAGAGGAGAACAAGTCTTCCCTAAATCACAATGCAAAGATACTACTTTTATTTTAAACTACCAAATAAAATCATATAATTTTACATACATTAACTAAATTGATAAATAAATCAATTAACATAAACACTATTTAATAGTATATTCCCAATTTTTTAATTTTTCAAAAATTTTTATAAAATTTTATTTTTTTTTGGTAAAAATGGACACCAAACAGTCCTTCCTTCACGTTTCTATCAATTTTCCTCTCTTGCGGTTTAACTCCCTTCAATTATCATTCAAATTGTCCTCGTTTGCCGTTATACTCCCTCTAATTATCATCCATGACACATTCTTTGCTGTTGTCCTCCCTTGCAGTTGTCATCCCTTCATTCATCACTCATAACAATCTCCCTTGCGGTTACACTCCCCTGCAGTCATATATCAATTATCTTTCTTACTATAATATTCCCTTACTATTTTAGTTTCCTTAGAGTTATACTATATATTATTCTTTCCTATATATGTTATTTGTTATTTTCTTTATTCCATATCTTTTATTACTATATATCTATAATCCAATAATTCTATGTATATTATTCTATCTTTTTTTTCTATATATAGTAAATCTTCTTTTATATAGTATATATCTATTTCTATTTTTCTTTAGTATATTAATTCTCTATATATGTTTTCCTATATCTATAAATTCAATTCTTATATATTTCTATTCTATCTATTATTACCCTTCTATATTTTTTATCTTTCTTATAGTTGGAAGGTGAGAGTTTGTATTATGTACATATACGTTTATTTATAGTATATATTATCAATATACAGATGTATTACTTAAAATGAATAATAATATAATGTAAGCCGATTATAAATAAGAAAAGAGACGATATGAATTTATCTTTTTTAATCATATCATCTCTAAGGTTAAGTTTAGTTATCTTTTATAATACCTTATTCTTAATATATTGTTTCAACTTTTAAAGTTTATATGCCATTAGTATTGTAGTTTTAGGTAGTTCGTATAAATTGTAATCTATAGTTTGTCCTTTATAAGTAAATGTTTTACTCTTTTTATCAGGGGTCACTAATATATCTAATCCATTTGTTCTATTGCTTCTTGATATTGTAATATATGGATTATTTTTGGAATCTACAAAACTATCTATTTCTCCAACAAAATCATATTTTCCATTATCTTTTCTTTTAAGACCTGGATAAGTAAAAAGATGTGTATTCTCATCTGGGGCAAACATATCATCTTTATTAAATGTCTTATCCATCAAACTTACAACTAATGCTAAATTATCATATATACTCAAGATAAATCCATTTGTTACATTATTGTCCTTTGTAATTTTCATAGGCTTTGATTTTGTAACCGTTTCACCGTCATGTAATATTAATTCATATGTATTCTTATTTAATTCGTTAATATTATCTTTGAATTGTATATTATTTTTAGAAAGATAAAATGTTTGTGTTTGAGAGTATGCTATTTTATATACGTCTACAACAGTAATATCAGGTTCAAAATTATAATATACTTTGGGAGTTTCTGTTACCAATGTTACATTAGGTTTGATTAAACTTGAATTAATTTTTTCAAAGTTTTCTTCCGTGTCTAATAATTTTAGATAATCCATATTTTTTTTATTCTATAAATAGGTTATTGAATATGATATGTATTTTCTGTTACATGGGAAAGATATTATTTATTCATTTCCCATTTGTTTAATTTCATCAAGTCGTTCTAATCCTTCTTTAAGAGTATTATAAAACGCCATAGTTTCTTTCCTATGTTTCTTATATTCATTTATGCTTTCTCTATATTCTCTTTCAGCATTAGGACTAAGGAACAATGGAGAATCATCATCTATTCCGTTTAAAGAGTTTAAATATCTTTCGGTAATATCTCTCATAATATATTCTATTATTATTTATTCCAATTAATTTTATTTCTTTCTTATATTTGCAAAGATACATATAATATTTTATATTGGCAAGTGTTTATTGTTTATATATATAAAAAGAGAGGAACAAATATATTATTATTATCCCTTTTCTTTAAAATAAGTTATCATTTTATCATACAAGGCAAGTTGCATTTCCGTGCAAGGAATTGACAAGATGGTGAACTTTCTAAAATTTATTAAATCTTCACTAAAAGAATTACAAGAATAATCCCAATCAAAGAATCTATTGACTGCAAAATGTAACAAATCTGATAATTCTTCGGGATTAATTTTATCTTTATTACATAGATAAAACATAGCAATACAGTCGAGTAAAGGTGGTATTTTATCTTCTTTTTCAATCCAGTTGAATATCAATAAATCATCAATAATTAATTCTTTTATTGATGATAATTTATCATCTTTTGAAAATGAATCCACACGCATAACAACGTTACCATACTCTTCACTAACGTCAGAAAGTTCGATATTAAAACTAATTATTTTAATATCATTATGCCCATTCATTGTGACACCATAAGAAAAATTATTTATATCTGTACGTAAGTCCATATTTTTTTATATTATATTATTACATATCTCTTTCACTAAAATAGTTTATTATTTCATCATATAGAGCTACTTCCATTTCTCTGTAAGGTTTAAACGAAGCAGTATATTTTCTAACGTTTATGAAATGTTCACTTAAAGATTCATAGGATATATCAAAACAAAAGAACATGCCGACCGCAAAATGGAATAAACATGTTAATTCATCTAACTCAATTTTAGACTTATTCTTAAGATAGAATTTACTAATACAGTTGAGTAAGAGAGGAAGTTTATCTTCTCTATCAATCCAGTTACGTATCAGGATATCATCTTTAACTTTGTTTTCAACAGGAGATATTGTATTATCTTTTGATGTTGAAACAATACTCATTACAATAGTACCATAATTACCATCTTCTTGAGATAGCGTGATTTCAAATTTAGTAGTTTTAACATCATCTTGAGGATATGTTATATCATCAATTATTACATTATAAGAAGCATTCTTTACTTTATTCATTAAGTCCATATCATATATTATTTTATCTGTTGCAAAGATAATAAAAAATATATCACAAAGCAAATAATAAAAGTTAAAAAATAAAAAAAGAGAAGTGATTTTGATTATCACCTCTCCCTTAAACTATAATTTTTTTTTTTGAAAACACGTTCCGTTAATACGCCTCAATTTTATATATTTTTGTATTTATATATGTATACTATAACATATTGATTATCAAATACTTATAATACATAAATAATTAACTTTTACGACAAATGTGGTAAATGGTGGCCGTGTATTGATATACAAGTTTATTATACAAAATATATTGTCATTCTACGTTATTAATTAAAGATTTCTCTAATATCCATTGATGTAAGTGTTGTAAATTCATTGAGTTTCTTGAAGTCATTTGATGAAACGTGAGAGAAAAACACTTTATCTTGATTTAGTGCTATACCACCGTTTTGACACATAATCAAGTATACACATTCGTCTGGCACTCCTTGCGCTGGTTGAACATAAAATGTTTCTTCTATTGGAAGTTGAGTTATTAGACCGAATTTTTCAGAAACAACAAACATTCCATCTTCGTCTTGAATTAAATATAACTTATATTCACCTTCTCCAATAGTGCTAATTATATCTGCCAACCATATATAATCTTCGCATGTATCAGTATTTATGACGGAAATTTGATTATCTCTAAAACAAACTAATCTTCCATATTGATATACCCATTTGTCTATATTTTTACTAAAGATAGACTTATTAGTTTTTTTATTTATTACTTGCTTATAACCATCATCATCAGTTAGTATAAGTATATTTTGATAGTTATCTAAATTCCTAATAGAAATATCCCTTAACTTTTCCATGGTCTTTGCGTTATAAATTCCACCACCATCTGATTCTGTATCTGTATTGGCAACATATAAAAGACCATTATTTTCAATCGTGTCTATCCATTCATCACCTTCAGCTGTTTCATAAATTAGTCCATTTCTATCAATTAAAGCACAAATATCATATCCTTCATCAGTTTTACCTTGATAGACAACATAGTCTTTACTCTGGAAACATATATTATCACTAAAGTCGTAACTAAAAATGAACAAATTGTCAGTTGTCGTATTCTTACACAACTTCAAACCATAATTCAAATCATAATCCAAAACTTCCATGTTTTCAGGGAGTAAACTCTGAATATCATCGGGATTAAAAATACCGTATATATCAGCCCCGATTAATTTGGAAAGCTGTTCTGGAGTCATTACGAAGTCGTTACCACCTTTATCATGATTCCATCTACAAGTTACTGTATTTATCGAACCATCATGCCTAAATGAAACAGCTATCATTGAAAGACCATATTCGTCCAATGGACAGTTTGGACCTTGTTCTCTCGGAACATTTTCAAAACCTTCTTTTAATAAGAAATAAAATATTCCTGAACCATTATTAGTATATTTTAAAAAATATTCTTCACCTTGTGTGACACACCAATCAGTATAACGGCTATATTCATTTGCATCATCGTAAGTTGGTATCGGAACTATCTTATAACCATTATTATTGCCATCATTATTCTCACCATATTGTGCGCTGGCTTCACGGTCATCGGTTTCACTCTGTGATACATCACCTTGGAACTGACTAAAGAAGTCATTCATTGACATACCATTAGCATTTTGGTCAAGACCTAATTCTTTCGCCTTTGGTGCTATGATACCAACATATTTATTCAACTCTAATATAGTGTTCGCATCAAGACTATTACCTGCGTTTAGAACAAATCTTACTACTGCAGGATAAAGATGAAAATCTGCCTTTCTGACATTTGGGATGTCATGTAATACATTTTCTGTAAACTCTTTGTCATTCAACTTTGGATTAATAGAACGTACCATTTTGCGTGCTAAAGACTGATTCTTTGATGCACGGTTTTCAGTAATTAAATGTCCATCAGCGAAATTACGCAAGAACTGACTTTCATTTATTTTAATTATCTTTTTATTCATAATATCCTGTTTATTTGTATCTTTCAAATTCTTCTTTTGGTATTGTATGAACGCTTACTCCAGCAGTTTTATCTTTCAATATTAAATAATAATATTTATCATTTTTCCTAACAGCAATCATAAAATCATCTACTTTGAAAGCCTCATCAACAATTCCAAAAGGTTTTAGTTCTGAATAAGTATATACAATTAATTGGTTCTGTTTTGTTTTAAACACATAAAATGCATGATTAAAGAAATAACGTTCCAACCATTCATTTGAATATTTACGTTCAGCAATATCAACGATTGAATAAGTATTATCTTTTTGAACGATAACTAATTTGCCAAAGACTAAAATTTTATCAATCCATTCAGTAAAAAGTAATTGATTAGTATCTGGATATAATATATTCATCTTGCTTTCGTTACTTGTTAGAATAACATACCCATTTCTAACACTAAACGATTTAAGATTAGGTGAATGTGTTAATTGACCTGTATTAGTATCAACTTCATAGATATCGAAATCTAAACTGACATAAAGTTTGTCACCGACAAAGAAATAACCACCAATAAAAGTACCTTTACCACCAACGGTTACTCCATTAGTAAGGACTAATACGTCAAAATCATTCCTCCCAAGACCATTGTATTCTAAAACTTTTTCTCCTTCAAAATACACAACTTTGCGCATATTTTTATCAGATACCAAGTAATCTTTTTTATCGTTGTCGTAATATAAAGTTTGTTTATATGGAAGTTCTTTAATTAATTTCCATGAAGACGGTATTTCTTTCTTAGGACGTTTATCAACACATATCTGATATATATCAGCATTTATTAAATCGCATAACTCAGCAACACTCATCAAATGGTCTCCACCATGTTCCCCTTTCTGAAATTCATGATTCCATCGACCTGTTATTGTATTTACTTCTCCATTTTCATAGAATGATACTGCAATCATGGAAAGACCGTATTTATCTAAAGGTACTTCATTATAATCTATATCTTTCTTTATGATATTCTGATAACCTTTCTTTAAAAAGAAATAGAAATATCCGCTTTCATTGTTTGTATATTGATTATAGTTATCTTCATTGTATGTAATACACCAGTTTACATAATCTCCATATTTCTCAGCCGATTCAAAGTCTGGTATGAAAACAATATCATAATCTCCAAATTTACCATTTCCTTTTCCATAGGTAGCTGCGGTTTCTCTATCCAAATTATCCTCTTGTTCAACGTCTTGATTAAAGTTATAAAAAAATTCACTCATAGACATACCATTAAGGTTTTGGTCAAGACCTAACTCCTTTGCTTTTAGCGCAACTACACCAATATATTTATTCAATTTCTGTATAAGTTCTCCGTCAGATATATCTCCTGATTGTAGTAAGAATCTAACCGCTGCTGGAAATAAATGAAAGTTCTCTTTACGTACACTTGGAATGTCATGCAAAACTTTCATAGTAAAGTCTTTATCATCCAAGTTTGGCGATAACTCTCTAACCATACGTCTTGCTAAAGCCTGATTCTTTGAGGCACGATTCTCTGTGATTAAACAGCCATTATGGAAATTGTTTAAAAACTGTCCCTCTGTTATTATAACCTTACGTATATTCATTATTTCTTATGCATTATAAATTCATCATACAAGTTTGCTTCCACTATTTCACTTTCATAACGGATAATAGCAAATTCATCTTCATTAACTGGCATTGTTGTTGCGAAATCTTGTGAAATGCCTATCATTTCATTATCACATTTTGCAATATACCTTGCATTAATTCTTCCTTGATTAACTATTTTATATAGTTTTGTAATTGGCTTTTTGTTTAACATTCCCTTATAGTTTGAAATAAGATAATAACCATTATTCTCAACCAAGAAAATAGTATTTCTGTAATCTACTTTTGAATAAGCTAATATATTTACCCAATCCATAACTTTTTCAAATGTATCGTATGTATATAATGTTAACATATTTCCATCAAAAGCAATTATTAAATTCCCAATTGGAACAGTAGAAACGTTATCCAACCAGTCATTGAATAATAATTTATTAGTAGATTTAACGAAGTAATTAATAGATTCATCTTGGTTGTATAATTGAATTGCAGCCCCTTTATCATCTACTTCATGTAACTTTTCGTCATTTATTCGTTCAAGTGTTGTAGCGTTATATATACCGCTTCCATCCGACAAATCAGTATCTCCAATAAATAATAAGTTATCACACTCGGCACATGTAAGAGAATTTTCATCTGAAGATAATAAAATATTGCCATCTTTACTAACTAAAGCTATGAAACGTTTTCCATTTTCATCATAACCGCTTTGATAGAATACATAAGGTTTATCTTTAAAATAAACTTGATGCTGATAATCCTTAGAGGAAACAAACAATTGACCATTTTCTTTGTTTTTACAAAGCATAAAATCTTCATCATTCATTTCATCTATAATTTCAACATTTTCCAAAAATTTATTTTGTATGTCGTTTGGATTAAAAATAGAATATATATCACTTCCTATGAGTTCAGAAACTTGTTCAGGCGTCATAACATTATCATTACCACCATTAGCGTGGTTCCATCTACACGTAATGGATATAATACCACCCTCTTCATTAAACGAAACAGCTATCATTGAAAGTCCATATTCATCCAAAGGTGCATTATCTCCTACCTTCTTGGGAACTTTATCAAAGCCATCCTTTAATAAGAAATAAAACAGCCCCTTACCTATACCGACATAATTGATGAAATCCTGTGAACGGTGAGTTACACACCATGTGGTATAATCGCTATATTCAGATGCCTCTGAAAATGATGGAATAGGAACAATTGTATAACCATTATTACGCCCACTACTTGTTCCATAATGTGCAGTATTTTCTCTATTAGCCTTATCCGCCTGATGTACGTAACCTTCAAAATTTCTAAAAAACTCATCCAATGTCATTCCATTAAGATTCTGGTCAAGATTTAGTTCTTTAGATTTGGATGCTGCAACACTAATGAATTTGTTAAGCTTTAATAGTATATCAGCATTTATAGATTTAGGATTTTGAAGTAAAAATCTCACAACGGCTGGAAACAAATGAAAATTCTCTTTACGCACGCTTGGAATATCATGTAATACTTTCTCGGTAAACTCTTTATCATCTATATTAGGTGACAAGTTTCTAACCATACGTCTTGCAAGCGATTGATTCTTGGAAGCACGATTCTCTGTAATTAAACGGCTTCTATTAAATAAACTTGCAAATTGATTTTCCCCTATAATAATTTTTCTCATTATTCTAATTTAATATATAAAAATAAATATCCAATTTGACATTAAAAACAAAAAAATAACTTGACAGAAATATATCTATCAAGTTATGTGTTTAAACTATTCCCCTCGTTTAGTTGGAAATTGCTCTTTCCATTCTGCAACTCAAAGCACCTAAATAGCTATGCATCGCTTGAAGCTGTTCTTCCAATAGATTTCTATCAATTTCTTCTAAAGAATTAAACGAATCACTCTCAATGAACTTTTCCAGTTTCCAAATACGGTCATCTAATTCATCCAATTCTATTTTCATCCTGTCAATGAATGAATCAATTAAAGTGAACTTGTCTTCAAAAAATGATTTCGGAAGCCAACTAACTTCATTGTATTGATTTTCCACCAAGTAACCATCCATATCATCATCAATATCATCATCAAATTGATGTATGTAATCAGGCACATCTTTAAATTTCATAGGTTCCGCCATGCAAAAAATTTGCTTTGATACATATTGTTTCATAACATATATTTTTTAATTCTCTGCAAAAATATAGAAAAAATATCATTTATCAAAAAAATAATATATAAAATATGTTAACAATAAAGTTAAGTCAAAAAATATTGTATGATTAATAGACAATTACAAATATTTATATGTAATAAGATTTTAACTATAATACATTATGACAAAACATTTAAAAATATTCCTAAGTGATAATGAAAGACAAATATTTGAAAGTAGTGACAATTATTTAGAACCATACGTATCAATCGTTACTCTGGGGGGGGGTAAAATAGACACTTATTATAATGCTCCTAAACCTATATTAGCAATTCTTACAATAGATAATGGAAGTAAAGTAACACTTTATGGAAAAGGAGCTTTTCAAATTGCCGATGCGCTAAGTAAGAACAATGTTAAAAATATAGATAGGTCATCTATTACAAATATTGAACTTACTAACAATGTTACAAAAATTGAATATGGTGGATTTAACGGGTGTAGTAAAATAAAAAATATTATTATACCGAGTACAGTTACAAGATTAGGACAATCTCTTTTTGGTAGATGTGATTCATTAACTTCTCTAACTTTAAGTGACTCTATTCAAGATGTTGATAGATATGCTAACAATTACGTTGACACCACCTTACATGAATTAAAAATTATTGGTAAAAAAATTGCATCAAGGGCATTTTATTATGAATTTTTAAAAACAATTCATACATTATACGTAGATGCATCCCTTGTTGAAAGATATAAAACATTTAGAGATGCTTTAAGTTGTACATTTGAAGTAAAACCATTAACATAAAATAATGATAAATAAACAATAAATTATATATGTCAAAATTTTTAAAATTCTTTGATAATAACGAACAAAGAAGTGCTTACGAATTAAGCGAACAATACGTAAGTCCTTATGTTTCAGCTATTAAAGGAGCAAACGGGGGGGGGGTAGAGCCTCATTATAATTTATCATCTAACGTACCACCTAATGCGTTATGTATATTAACTTTAAAAGATAACTCTACTGTATATATAACAGGCGAAGATGTGTTGAATAATGATGATATGCAACCTTACAAAGAAAATGTAGTCAGTGCTGTAATAACTAATAGGTGTAGAGATATTAGTGATATGGTGTTTCAAGAATGCAATCAACTTTCATCGGTTATTATGCCAGATAGTGTTACAAGTTTAGGTGAAGGTTGCTTCTTTTCATGCTCGTCACTTAGTAGTGTTACGTTATCTAATAATATTACATCTTTACAAAGAAATACTTTTATGATGTGTACATCTTTGGAACATATTTCTTTACCAAATAGATTAAATAGAATAGGTGATTATTCATTTTATTCTTGTGGATTAAAAGAATTAATTATACCTGAAGGTGTTACAGAGATTGGGGGAGCTGCCGTAACTACGTGTCCTAACTTAGAAACAATAACTTTCCCTTCTTCATTAGAAAGAGTCGATACGTATGAATATTTAACTCAATGTGAAAAGCTTAGATACATAAAAATAATTGGCACAAGAGATATATTTGATATTTTAAGACTTTTTGAAATTAGAGAAACTTCAAAATTAACAGTTTATGTTGATTCATCACTTGTTGAAACTTATAAACAACATAGAGATGATTATGGTAATGATTATAATATTTTACCATTAGAACAGTAATAAAAAAAGACGAGCTAATGAATTTGTTTCACAGCTCGTCTTTTTTTTATTCTACAAATTATCTTCGCCACCATGATTCGGGTCGTTTTTGGTAACAACACAACCATCAGATTGAGCTGGTTCACCAGGAGTAAAACCACCTGCACTTGCCGAACCACTACAACTTAACAAAGTAGTAGATGCTTCAATCATTTCAATTATTGGTTTAATATAATTTTTCATATTTAATAAATATTTTAGCCATAGTATTTAATACTATTTCTTATTATTTTTGGTGGTATTATTATATTAAAATTACCATTTGTTAAAGGTTATTAACTGTTATTTAGTTAGTAATAATTATTAATGAATTTTAATAATAACTTGATAAAGTCGTAGGGTTTATTATATTTTATATAGATAAGTATAAAAATATGACTGTACAGGAAGGCTACAAGACTTTTTACGATGACTTATGTAAAAACATAAGTTCACACTTGTTGTCACACAAGGACATAGACAATGCTATGTCTGGGTGGGATGGCTCTTCTTGTACAATGGTGGTAAAATCATGGTTCTTGTCAAAACAAATTACATCAAATAACAAGAACTTACAAAAATCTTACGGACAGACATTCTTCCCAGTTCGCAGAGAAGATACTGTGTCAAGCACTTTTGTGACAAAAACAAGGCGGATAAGAATTTATCCATCACAACAGCAGAAACAACTCTTTAAACAGTGGTTTGGTGTGGGACGAAAGGTGTACAACACTTGCATAAACCACTTTAATGAGAAAGACATTCCCTTTAAGGGGTGGATGAAGATGAGTACTATTGTCTTAGCTGAACTCACCGAGGACTATATAAAAACTGTTCCTTACCAGATAAAGAGCAAGGCAGTAAGGGACTCTTACACCTCATGGATGACTAACTGTAAGAAGACAAAGAAGAGAGGAAAACCATTTAAGTTACGCTACAAGAGTCGTAAGAATCCAGTACAAAGCTGTTACATACCGAAACAAGCGGTATCAGAGAATGGTATTTATCACACAATTAGTGGAAAACTGAAGTTCTCTGAAAGAGAGTGGCTGAAAAATGACTTCTGTGACTGTCGTCTTATAAATGACCACGGAAGGTGGTATCTTTCAGTACCTCAGAAGATAAAAACAACTACTACCGAAAACCAAGGTGGTATTGTTGCATTAGACCCTGGGGTTAGAAATTTCCTTACCTATTTCAGTGAAGATGGACGATTTGGATGGCTTGGTGTACACGCCTTTGATAGAATTTTGAACCTTAACTTAAAGCGTGATAAGCTGCTTAGTAGGTTGGCACTCACAAAGGATAAAAAAGAAAAATGCAAGTTGAAGCGTACACTTAACAGGACGTATCACAGAATACAAGATTTGGTAGATGAGTTGCACTGGCAGTGCATTAACTACCTTGTACACAATTTCTCTGTCATCGTATTTCCTCCTTTCGAGGTAAAAGGTATGACGAAGAAAGGACGTAAGTTACGCAAGAGCGTTGTACGCTCTATGTTATCACTCCGTTTCTTTGAGTTTAAGGAGAGGTTGAGACGAAAGTGCAAGGAGTGTGGCGTACTTTATGTTGAACAAAATGAGTCGTATACAAGCAAGACAAATAGTTTCACTGGAGAGTTAATGACTAACTTGGGTGGTAAAGAATGGTTTGTGTATGATGGAATTAAGGTTCATAGGGACCTTAATGGTGCCCGTAACATATTGATACGGGCGATGAGAGATAGCTCCGCTGCAGGCTGAAATGCTTGTGGACGATTAGTAACAAAACTAACTTTTTTGTTAGGATTTGTTAGCGAACAACTATCGCATCTACAAAATATTCAAAAAATAAAATTTTATTTCTCATATTTTTTACTTACATTCGGAAAGTTTAAATCTTTGTTCAATTTCTTTAAATCTTTCAAGAAAAACTTTTTTATCATCTTCAGTAAGTTTTTCAACTTCTTCTTTTGTCTTAAAGTAGTTTCCTGCAAGCCAATATAAACTATTTTTATGAATTAATTTTTCGATTGTTTCTTTGACTGTTTTTTCTTCAAAGTCATAATAGAAGAATCGTTCATTTTCGTTAGCATCAAATTGATATCTTTTCAGATAACTATTCCAAGATACATTCTGATATTTTCTACACATGTTTTGTAAATAGCAGTAATGGTCAAACCCTCCTTTTTCCCACTTATATTCATCAGTATTATCAATGTCTATTGTGATATCGAATTTAAGTCCTTCTGACGGAGAGAAATAAGAATACACCTTAGCTTTGGTAGGAGTAATATATTCGTTAAATAATGCATAAATAGTTTCTTCTCTATTTTGCATTACCATCGTATCTTCTTTCTCAAACTTAGGATATTCAATCCGTTCGAAATAAACAACACCATCTTCAATAACTGGTTTGTAACCTTTTGGAATATCTATTCGGTCACATTCGTCAAAAATAATTGTCATATTAATATTTTTATTTATCTTTTTAAAATTTATCTCTTACATCAGTTTCTTGAACTATTCCATCTTTAACAGTATAATATGTGTCTGGTTTATACATTTTACCATCAACAACATACATTAATTCTCGTTCAGTTTCAAATGTATTATTTTCTTTATTGTATCTTACGTCAGAAATGTTAACTATAGTACCGAGTGAAGCTACAACAATATCACCAAAGCCATGTGCATAAATAGTACATTTTGAACCATCACATCTAACTCTACTTCCATTTCCTAATGTATGTATTTTACATTCATCACCATGGTTTATGATAGTCTGACAATCAGCATGAACAATAATAGAACAATTCTTACCATTGTTTTCAACGTAACTGCTTCTCTTCATTAATGATATTTTACAATGATTGCCACTATTGATAACATTGGTGTTACAACCATTACAAAACATATCAACAACATCTCCAGTATTATGAATTTTAGCTAAACTGCCAGTTCCTAATATCGTTGTATAAGAAGCATCATTTGTAATTTTAGTTTCTATTCTGTCGTAGAATAATGTTTTATTTGCCGAGCCACTATCAAACGTTTCATTATTGTAAGGAATTTTCGTTATGTCCATATATTCTTTTATAAATTATGTTACAAAGATAATAAAATTATTCAATACAACAAAATAAAAACTGTTAAAAAAAATAAAATGTGGAACACAACAAATGTATTCCACATATATTACTCACCAAGAAATATGGAGGCATGTGTCTTCACAAAAACCTTGTACTTCTTTATGGACAGTATATCCACTATAAATTAATTCATCTATAATTTCATCGTTCCACAAGTCCCTGTCATATATATGGCAGTCTCGTCTTCCAAAACATGCGGTTTCTTTTAAAATGCTGTTAATCTTTTCGATTTTCTCTGCATTATTCTTATTATCTTCAGAAATTTTAATTAATTCATCTGGTGTTGAAAATTTTGTCATAATTATATATTTTTTATAATGTAAATAATTTTTCTATTGGTTTCTTTGTTATCGTTTGATTTAAAGAACATAATATAGGTTTTTCCCATATACATTCAAAATCATCTGGCATATTATATTCAGAAACAAATACTTTATACCCATCTTTACTACGCTCTCTACACCATTGATAGAATGCCTCGTAATCGAATGTTTTTGACGTGCTGTACTGTTTAACCCCCTTGTATGGAATATCGCAATACACGACACATTTATCGGACGGTGGAAGTATGAAATTATCATAATTCTCACAAGAGAAAACTACATCTTGAATAGCTGGTAATTGATTCATTACATTTCTAATTGATTCAGAAATATAATCTCGTGGTTTACCCTTACTTCCTTGTACATTATGTCCACTGTATCCGCCAGCAAAGAAACGTCCATTAAAACTTGCCATGTGACCTATCCATCCTAATTCAGCTTTAGTGAATGATGAGTAATCATGTTTGTTATAAGCCTCACGTGCTTTATTATAAAGTTCTCTTTCAATTGTAGTATCCCCAATCCATCCATTTTGGAGTGCTTTCCACATTTCAATTAAGAACTCATTATTATCATTGGATAATCTAATAAAGTCACTAGGAACTTTATCTATCAAATTACATCCACCACAAAACAGGTCAACAAAATAATCTCCTTTCTTTAGATTACCTGTCATAAGTGTTATAATTTCACTTGCTGTTCTATTTTTTGAACCTTGATACTTCATGAACAAATTACACTTTAATTCCAATAGTTTCGAACCAGTTCCATAGTTTGATATATTTATCAACGTCATATTTAAAACTACCTGTAACAAAGTAATTAATTGGCATCATAATAATCATTATTAATAATAGAATTATAGCCAACGGCATTGTTAAACGTAAAAGAGTTGGAACTTTCTTTTTATGAACCATGAAAAACTCTATGTTGGATTTAGAAAATCTTCTATATAGTTCATCATGGGATAGGTCTTTTAATTCTGGAAAAAATATTATCAAAATCTGGTATATAATTCATACTACCAAACGATGTTACATTTTCTAATTTGTTAAAAATCATATTTTTTATTGTTTAAAATAAAAGTAATCCAAATGAAATTTATACTTGAATCGGTTCGAGTGATAATCTTTTATCATATCACTAAAAAAATAATTATAACAATATAGTTTTTTATCATTTTGCGTCGATGATATTGTTAAAACGTCGCATTTTTTGCCACGTTGACTAATCTTTTCAATTACATCACATAGAATTTTGTCTGCACTACTAAAATCTATACTTTTATAATTAATTTGTAAAATATTTGTTTCATCCATTTTTAGATTATTCGAAATGTCTGATAAATCATCTGTTAAATCTAAAATATTATTTTCAACATAAAAATTTTTAGTCAAACCAAAGTGGTCATATTTATTATCTGTTAATTTCTTTATTTCGTAAGATAGTTTCACATCTTCTATTTCGTATTCTAAATCGTATAATTTTATTTGTAACATATATCTACCCTAAATAAATTATTACTATTATCTTCAACTATGTTTAATATAGTTCCGAAATTAATATTACTTTCTTGCTTTGTAACCACACCAATATTATAAGTTGAATTATGATGTTTAACATTTAAACCAGCATCCTGTCTGACCTTAATAAATGTCCTGTGAGACGCTATTCTATTCTCTATGATAGAATTTAAGTCTGACTTAACAAAGGCTCTCAGATTGCTTTTAATTACGTCCTCAAACGTTTCATCTATCTCATATCCGACAGAGTTTCGACCTGTTAAAATAGCAGCTTTCATCGTTGTTCCAGTACCCAGAAAAGGGTCCAGAACTGTATCACCTATTACAGAAAACATATTAATAAGACGATATGGTATCTCCATAGGAAATGATGCTGTCCGTTCTCTTCCACAGGATATTTTTATCTTCTGAGAATCGCCATGAATATTCCATATATTAGTGAACCATTTATTTCTTTCTTCCCAAAAGAAAGCACTTCTTGAACGTAACTCTTTATC